>OASD01000266.1_pt1 | contig 24877 bp, 20 predicted proteins | sample 1475531 | NCBI WGS metagenome assembly OASD01 (sample SAMEA3360668, study PRJEB22359) | human gut metagenome | biome: ENVO:urban biome; feature: ENVO:human-associated habitat; material: ENVO:feces | place: Bangladesh | collected 2011
AGTTATATGGGAAATTTACCACATCACCAACTTTCATCCCTTTAGGGTCTTCATCCTGACAAAAGCGATATAGAATTTTATCTTTGTTTTGAGGAGCTTTAGAGACCACATTGTTGATTCCTATAAACATCTGCCTGACGACTTCAGGTATTTCACCATGATAATAGTCGTCACGAAATTTGGCAGAATGTTGAGCATAGTACATACACAAGAAGGTCCTTTCAACTTCTGTTAAGCCATATTTCTCTTCATTTCCTATTATTTGGGAATGTTGTTTATAATATTCGCCTATCGGCATATTGACTAAAAAGCTTGCAGAATCCTCGTCACCGATTTCACGCATCCCATACTTCTCATCAAAGAAAAGCTCACCATAATCAGGATGTTCTTTACGAAACTTCTTTTCTGCCTCCAAGAAATATTGTATATCTTTAGTCTCTTTCATTCCAAAATACCTTTCATTTCAATACAGTTGAAAAATCAAATATATTATCTCTGCACTTCCCCCACCATCTTCTTTACCAACATACGGAATTGCTTATAGATGCCTAACTGCAACATTAAGATTCTAATATGCTTTTCCATTTGGGTTCTGAAAGTAACAGGAAAATATTTATCGAAACACTCCTTAGGCGAAAGCCTATCTAAGTCTTCAAAGAATGCTGTACGCTTAGGATTGTTCTTTGGCTGAGCAGTCAACTCATGCACACCAGCTATCAGCTTATCAACTCCTACCTCTTTTATATAGGCATCAGCTTCTATGGCTTTCATGATTTCTTCAGCCTTGGCTGAATGAACAAGAACTTTAGTTACACCTTTATCATTATCCAACTCCTTACTATACTGGTACACCTCGAAGCAATCCCATATTGTGAAATCTGTCACACGATACTGCTTCTTGAATCTACAAGCATAACAACTTGGTCGTACATTGATGCCAGAGAAGAACGAGCGGAGCCAAGGATCGGTATCAATACCTGCATGATAAGAGCCTTTCACAGAGTCGAAGCTCATATTCGAGTACTTGTAGCCATAGAATTTCTTATCTCTAAACTTCAGATTCTTTAAGTCATCTCCGTATGTCAAGCCTTGATATTCTATATATTTACGAAGCACCTTAGGTGATGGTACCGCTCTACAAACCACATCAACGATAATCAAATTATCGTATGGCTTTCTAAGATATGATACCAAACCTTCCATCTGGCACGGAGTACCACTGAAACATACCAAACGACCTTGCTTCAAAAACTCCTTAGCCTGTTGATAAGTATCACCTATCAGACTCTGTACATACTTACTATTTCGGAACTTCCAAAGTTCATCCTCGCTTTCTATATAGATATGTTTTGCCTCATTATGTTCATTGAGAGCAACTCCGAAAACCACGCCACCTTGTTTTAATACATACTTGGCTATAGCAGTATATGCCCCTCCAGATGTACTTTCCGCAAGAACCTTAGCATCTTTGTTTTGAAGCAGATAACCTTTCTGAGGCTTTTCCTCCTCGGGTTTAACATTTATAATTGGACATACCTTCTCACACAGATGGCAATCTATGCAAGAATCCGTATTCACCTGGGGATAACGGAATCCTTCCTTATCCTCTACCATTGAGATGCAATGCTTTGGGCATGCATTTTCACATGCCCAACAGCCACAGCAATCCTTCTTATCTTTAATCTCTATCATATTTGATACCAGATTTTTCTAATGCATCAAAAACAAAGTTCTTGGTAAACTGGCGCAATTCCGCCAATTTCTCATGAACTTTCTTGTAGTCTATATCCATAGCCAGCATATCCTTTGGCTCTTCATTCCCCTTCAGCAGACGGTTCTCCTCTCCTACCAATGAGAGCAGTGAATAGATGCGACCATTTGTAGAAACAATACTATCGTTGTTATATCTACGGAATGTGAAGAACTTCTTGGCATGAAGCATGGAGAATACAGTGCAATGGAACGAGTCAGTAAACACATACTCAGCATCACGAATCAAGCGGATAAACTCCTTTGGACCTACATTATATGGAGCCTCGTCTGGGAAGTTCTCATCACTGGCGATAAACTCATCACAATGCTGCAACTGTACTATCTTATATCCTGTCAAAGCCTTTACCTTCTTAACAAACTCACGCTGGATAGGATTATTTCCTAAGAAGTAGCAAAGCAGATATTTCCCTTTTATGAATCGTTCCTTACTGATACCTTTACCCCATTCCTCGGCTGTAAACAAAACCGTAGGATCACATACCACAGGAACATCTCTTCTTATCAAATTCTTGATAAGTCTTTGACCACTTACCTCACGAACAGAGCAATAGTCAATACGAGGCAGAAACTCCTTAGCCAACTTTGCTTGTGCAGAAGGCAGCTGTGATATACCAAAACTTGTTGCAAGTGCCATCTTTGGTACCTCTCTTGGCACAAAGTTCAAGGTATAATAGTTGGCTGCAATATTGGAAGGCAACCAAAGCTGATCACTTCCAACAACAAACATCTGATAATCATTGGCAGCCTTACTCAATTCTGCAAAGGAGCCATAGCGCTTCGATAGATGAAATTCATGCTGAGCGAAGGTATCAAACATATTATATCGCTCCACAAGATGAGAAGCATAAGTATGATTACTTTTCTTAGCTATCACCTTCTTTACCGTGGCCCATTTATCCTTGATGGTATTGGCATCAAATATCTTGCTCAAAAAGTACTTATATTTTGCCTTGTTGATTTCACCCTTCAGGCCATCAATCATGATGGTTTCATTAGGAACATGAATATCATCAAAGAACTTCTGAGTGGCAAAAGCCTGGAGTTGACTTCCATAATTAGGCTGGAAGTAGCAAGTTACAAGTGCTATTTTATTCGTCATACAAAATATCAATAATTATATTTACCTCTTTTCAGCATAAACTGTTTTGCTCTACCAAATATATCAAGAACGAAATACATTTTAATCTTAATAAAAAATAAAGCAATTTTTCTGAATTTATCAACTTCGTTATAAGAAGCTTTTTTAATCGCTTCTTTGAATAATAAATTCTCGTCTATTATTCTAGCAAATTTCCTTGTCCTTTTCACAAGCGAATCTGTATTTGCTGGATGAAAGTAAGTATTCATTGCCATTGCTAAAATAACATATATAGCCTTATCATACATAGGCTTTCGAAAATCTTCTTTATTACTAAAGGTAGAAATATCTTCCTCCATAACTTTAAGACAATCGATGATACATTTAACATTAGCTTCACTTACACTTTTTGAAATTGAGGTAGGATTATATCTATAATGATAAAAATACTCATTAATAAATAAAGCCTTGTGCGCATAATAGAACGAACGCATTGCAAAAATATTCCCCTCTAATCCTTGTTTTGTTCTAGAATCGTGGGTAACATTATATTTTTTTGCAAAGTTCATTCTCACTAATCTTATAACAGGAGAAGAAACTCCTAAATTATAAATCAAGGTATCAACCGCCAGTTGCTTACACTCTACGGAACCATATACATGAGTATAATCATCACATTTCCATTCTAACTTACCAGTTATCTGCTGCCCATTAACCTCATGAACAAGTTTCCAAAAAACGACATCAATATCTGTATGAGTATCTAACTGATGAACGATTTTCTCCATCATATCGACATCAAGCCAATCATCGCCATCTATAAAACAGAACCAATCACCTGTAGCAGCTTCATAACCTGCATTGCGAGCAGAAACCAAGCCACCATTTAGCTTGTGGATAACTTTTATGCGTACGTCTTTTTTTCCGTATTCATCACAAAGCTTTCCTGTATCATCAGAAGACCCATCATCAACAAGAATAATTTCAATATTTTTATATGTCTGAGAGACAAGGCTAGCAACACACTGATGAAGATAACAACCCACATTATAACATGGTACAATAATTGATATGAGATTAACCATAAATTAAATTTTTTCTAAAGGAGTTACATAACTTTTTATAGTTCCATGTCTCAGCAAATTTATACAACGCAAAATGATTCTCATATCACGTAGTCCTAACTTTTCCCAAAACTTTTGCTCTACTCTAAAATACCATGGTAACCAAGATCCAGCAAAATGATGAATAGAATAAGTATTAGAAGACTTATATATTTTTCCATTTACATGATTCTTGGGACTAAAATATTCGTAAGGAAAGACTGGTATCTGAGGTAACGCCACATCTATAGCCTCTTCTATATTAGAGACATCTCTAAACATAAATCCATTGCGCTCAACACATCTTTTTACAACACCAGGCAATGGTTGTACATTAAAGCTTCCATCTTCATTAATAAACTCGCGCGTATCATAATAATCCAGACAAGCCTTTATCCATGTAGAATGCTTTTCTACTCCAAACGCAGCAACTTCCAATCCTTTAGTTTTGCCGTTCTCATACCCAATCATTGTTCTCAACTGCAAAAAAGGTTCAAAAGGTTTCACTACTTCCACATCCATATCAAGATAAAATCCGCCATAATGGTACAAAGCATATATACGAATATAATCCGCAGCAAATGCATATTTTTTATTATCAAACGCATCTCTAACCCACTTTGACTTATCTTTAGGAAATCTTTCAAAATTCCAAAGCATAAATTCATAATCAGGCAAGAATTTCTTCCATGACTCCATACATGAGAGTAAATCTGCAGGTATTGGATCACTACTTAACCAACAATAATGTATGATTTTTGGTATCATTTTTATAAATTTTATTATTCAACATAACAAGCCATAGTCCGAAAACAGAAGGCCAAAGATTATTACAAATAATATCAACATTTATAGCCATAAAAATAGAGCACCAAAAAGTTAATATTATATAAAACAACTTCGTATACAAATCAACACTTCTACTATTTTTATTGTCAAACCATAATGCAAGTAAGCAAAAAACCACAGAATAAATCGGTGAAAGCACCCAACCAAACTGAAATAAAGAAATGGAAATATTGGGCATAATTAATTCTGTACGCTTAGTTATATTATGGTACAATTTTTCAGTAACTTGAATATCCGAAACACCAAACAATTTTGTTGCATAAGGAAAAGTACCAAAACAATCTACAACAATTCGTTTAGGAGTTCTTTCTTGGTATTTAGCCTCATAGACTTTTATTCCATTTGCGACAGGTACTATACCACTAAAATATTCATCATAAAATTCAGCATTAAAATAATACTCATAAACAGCTTTAACAGAGGTGTCACTTTTACCAAAAGACATTAATTTTAAAACGGATCCTAAGACTATCACAATTGTGACTAAAGAAGCACCACAAATATTAATTACTTTTTTCTTCAATGGATAAACTACATATAACACATTTACCATGAATAAGACTCCAATTATTAAGTTCCATCTCGACACGCTATATCCATTAGACCAAACACATGATATATATAGAATACAAGCAATCAATATAAAGAAGAGCTTTAACTTAGGATATCTTTTTATACGAGCAATTAAGATAATTATATTGACATACACGAGCACCAACCCTATCGGAAATATTATTAATGCCACTCCGGAAACCTTTCCATATATGTCACTCAAAGTCATATCTCCAACTAGCCCCAAGTCTTCTTTATTCGCAATTGCAAAATTAAATAATTGCATTTTTAGTATTGGGCTTTTCAAAACAAAAAATCCCCACAATAATATTACAACAAATATTATTATACCTCTTTTAGTTAAGGAAATGGAAGATTCTATAATAGTGTTATTCCTTTTGTGTAGAGATAAATAAATTCTTATAGCAAGACTAACAGCAATTAACTCATATGCCATTAGTAAAACAGCTCTATTGTAATCTAAATTGGAAACATCTATATCTGAATATCGTATAGCTGTTCCCCACAAAAGTGGAACCATTATATACCTGCAAAAGAAGACTACTTTCAAAATCATAGGTGCAATACCAGAACTTATAAAATACATTCTTTTTGTTAAAACTAATGAAAAGAAATAAGTTATTGGCAGCAACCACAATATTTGAACTTTAGAATTCTGCAAATTAAACACCAAAAGAAATAATGTCAAGACAATGCTTGACACAATTAAGAAATGCCAAATTTTACTTCTCATAGCTAAAATATTCAACACCTTCAAAACCGTGTTTTATTTGTTATTTTAAATAGTAAATTAATAAGAGAGCAATATATAAAAATCAAATATTTATTGTTTTTACATATAAGCTTATAGTAGATTTTTTCTACCTTACTAAACACACTTGGTTCTAATTGCTTTAAGCAATCACTCTGAATATCTAAGACAACATCACTTATTATTTTAATTTTTTCTGAAAAATCAATATTTTTTTGTCCTACTAAATTAAAGAAATAACTTTTAATACTCAAAAAATAAAGATTATTAATATACTTGTTAACACCTTTATTGGAATATATTCTTAGCATTTCTTTCTTTTCGTTGGCCAATTTCAAGTATCGGTCTTTTTTAAAGTTCATCGTTATACTATCATTGTTAAAGCAATAATAATATAAGCAATCAGGGATAAAAGAAATTACACTTGCAAATTGAGTTATTTGAGACTGAAAAATTAAGTCTTCTGAAGGAATTTGTCTTTCTGAAGGAAATCTAATATCCTTCTCTTCGATTAAAGCCTTTGAATATAAGGCATGCCACACCGTACGCTGCAAACGAACTTTAAATTTATTTTGATTAGTAATAAAAGCTAAAGCTACAGCGTCAATATCATGATCTTTGAAAGTTTGTTCATTTTCAAAATCACGAACTTCCAACCATTTATGATTTATAGTTTCGTAAAAATAACCACAATATACAATATCTGCATTCATAAACTCAGCTTGACAAACCAACTTTTCTACCATATTTTCTGATAGGTAATCATCAGAATCGATAAAAAGTACATATTTTCCTGTAGCCAAAGCTAATCCAGAATTTCTCGCTAAACCCAAGCCCTCATTTTTCTTGTGTAAAACTCTAACCCGTTTATCAATATTACCATATTCATCACATAGTCTTGGGCAAGAGTCAGGAGAGCCGTCATCAATCAATATGATTTCTAGTTTTTTATAGGACTGCTGAAATACAGATTGAATACATCTATCTAAGTATTTTTCTACATTATATACAGGTATAATAATTGATACTAATGAAGTTTCCATAATAAAATTTTTATTACATATTTTAGAACACGAAACGGATAGATAAAAAAGTTTAAACGATCAGCAACCTCCACACTATTTCTAAGGGAGCAGACTGATTCTGGATGTTTAAGATTCCAGTCTTCCATTATACGTAAAAACTTCAACCGTTCTTTTCTTTTTAAAAGTTTTGTGGGACTATATAACATATTAAAGATCCAATCCAATCCTGTTGCATAATAATCTTCAATAATTTTACAAAATCTCTTATTATGCGTAATTTGTATAGCCGTAGTATAAGAATAGTTAATCACTTTCAACAATTCATCAGGACAAAAATATCTTCTCCTCATTAAGGAATTTTCAGATAGTTGATAATGATAAGTTGTAGATTGCAGTACTTTTATACTTTTTATATACCGGCAATACTCAAATGTGAATATTTCATCTTCCCTTATGCTAATATCTTCCTTAAACAAAATATTGTTTTTTCTGATAATTTCAGCATGGAACATTTTACTCCAAGTAAAACCGAAAATGTTCCCCACTTCAAGCAAATCTGAAAGAACATCAATCATACAGTCTTTATTATTTGCGCTTTTTTCACTAACAGTAAAAACATGCTCAGAATTATGAGAGTATTCCATAAACACGCAATAGCCTTGATAAACTATTTCATAGTTGCCTATGTATTTTATATAGTTATTTAAATGTGAAGGCGATAAATAATCGTCAGAATCAACAAATAAAATATATACTCCACTAGACTTTTTTATACCAAGATTTCTTGCACTACTTACACCTCCATTTTTCTTATGAAAAACTCTAATTCGGCTGTCTTTAAGGGCATATTTGTCGCATATATCTACTGACTTATCGGTGCTTCCGTCATCTATCAACAATAATTCAAAATCAGTGAATGTTTGCAACAAGATACTATCAACACAACGATGAAGATATTTTTCAACATTATAAACAGGGACGATAATACTTACCTTTGGACTATTTACATTCATCATTTATATTTTTACCTAATCATCCATTCAAAGCACGTTCCAAAAAACTTAATGAATTTTTCTTTAACACATTAAGCTTATCATAAACTAAATCATAGTTTATAATAGGAAGGTCTATGACATTAACATCAGCAGACACTAGTCTATCTTCCAATCCAAACATATTTAACAGAGATTCAAACCTCGCCATTCCTCGCTTTCGATTGCCAATAACAACGAATTGTTTTTTAAACAATATAGAAAAGACACAAGCATGAAATGAATCAGTAATAACAAATTCGGCATCATAAAAGCCACGAAGCCAAGTCTCAACTGATGACTTTATGCGCATTTCTAAAGGTTTTGTATCATCATTCTCAAATAAATTATTAAGCGCAAATGGCAATAATTTCATCTTGATTGATAATTCCTTTATCAAATTACAAATTTCTTCATTCTCGTCTAAGACATAATTAAGCAATGTTCCTTTACTCTTTGGGGTATTTGCTTCTCGAAATATATTACAGTATTCCTCATTAGAAATTAGCATCGTCGGATCTAAAACTTGAATAGCATCTATATCAAAATGCTTTTTACATAACTCCACACCATTTGATTCTCTAACAGATACTGCATCAAATTTTTTAAGCAGCAATTTACATATTTGTGTTTGTTCATCAGTATACTCCCAAACAGAAGTGCCAAAAGAGGCAGCATAAGATATTCTTTTAATTTTCCAATCTTTGGCAAATAACAAATATCCATTTTCAACATCTTGCCCTAACCACATGTGAAAATAAACAGCTCTCCACACTTGGTCACTTCCCACTATAATTGCATCATAATCAGCTTGGGATAATTGATGAAAATTTTTAATCACCTTCCTATGAATTTTTCCATCGATAAATGGCTGTATATTTTTTGCTATAACTGGTCTTATTTTATTTTGATAATGCTCTACAAAAATTCTATCAGTCCTACCCAATATTTTTTTTAAAGTTCTCTTTCCAAAACTTAAAGGCATCTTCCAAAGAGGTGGTAGTAAAGTTTTGTTGGGTGTATCAAACACCACCACCTCATGCCCCATTTTTTCCAATACCGTTTGCAAAGCATAAGCCTGCAATATCCCTCCATAATTAGTATGGAGAGGTAATGTTAATATTCCGATTCTCATTTATCAAATATTCTATAAAAAGAAATGAGTCTCAGCATGCTCCCTGCCCAAGCAGAAAAGTAGCTTAATAAAATTGCTCATGACAGTTTGCATGCCAGAGACTCTATAATTTATTAATTCGTTTATTCTATCTTGAACTCACTATTCACCATAAGTATGCTTTATAACACCTTCTGCACCTTTACTAAATCTTGCAATTATTTTTTATGCTACTCAATAATATAAAGATTTAATTTAATGATATCCATCACCTCAGAATCTCTTGCATGAGTTGAATCGAACAACGCAATTCATCTTCAGTATATGTATGACCATTGTCAAAATGATCGATGGCATTTCTTATATAAGAACATATTGTATTATACTGAACACGTCCATAGCCAGAAGTTTTCTGATGCAGATTGGAGATAAATGATTGATGATGATATATATATTCATCACAGGCCTTAACCTTTGAGAGATTATACCTGTTCTGAATTTGACAGTACAACTGATTATGGTATTCTGCTGAAACAATATCAAAGACTAGATAATTAACCTCTGCAAAAGTGACATCAGACAAATATGTAGGATGCTCTATTCTCTGAGCTTCTACTCTACCATCATGATTAATCAGGCGAACTACTAAAGATGTTTCATCCATCAAAGCTTTTTTGAGGAAAGCACTTGAATGAGAAGCCATAAAGATTTGGTTCTGCTGAATACCACTAGTATCAGTAAACAGCTGCTTAAAATATGAGTGAACCTTTTCTTGCCACTTAGGATGCAAACTCATCTCTGGTTCATCAATAAACAGTAAATTATCTTTTTGTTCCGTCATTATTTCCAATATAGGAACTGTTCTTTCTATAATTTGCTTTTCACCAGAGCTTAAACTCTGCGTATTTATCTGCTTTCCGTATTTTGTGAAACCTATTACCTTTTCATGCCGGTCAGAGAATCCCATTCCAAAATACTCCATATCTTCAAAGAAAGCATTAAAAGAATCAGCAAAAGTCTTCATTTTAGACCTCTGGAAGAACTCTGACCACCTCAATGGTGCATCATCATGCTTAATATTGTAATAAGCATAATTGATACTATCTTCATTCTGTAAATTTACTAGACGATCTATCAAAGATGAAAAATCATCGTCCTTTTGGTCAAAATGATCATTATTAGAATAAGACATCAGAATTTCCTCGGAACGAGGTCTTAATTCTACCGGATAATCATCGTCTAGCGGGCTTATCATAAAGATTGAATTCGTTTCGGCATCATATAGCTGATAGCTATGATTGTGAAGAGCATCATCTTGTTTTCGTTCAAATCGACAAATTCTACCATTCAATTCATACTCTATATATCGATATATATATGAACGAGTTGGAGAACTAATAATCTCTTTGATAAACCTCAAAAGATTTGTTTTACCGACACCGTTATCACCAACAAAGACTATGTTTTGATAAGGAAGTCTAGTTTGTGAATTCAAGAAATCTAATTCCAAATCTCCAAACTGAACTTCATCTAAAAACTTTACTTTTCGTATTTTGAGTCCCATATCAGTTTATATAATATCACTTCTTTAAATCATTATTTGTACCTCAGCTGATTTTAAAACTGCCAACTGTTACATTTATTTTTCAAACGATAATTTACCTATTATGATGTAATTGAAAATAGAAACTACTAAAGAAATCAGAAGAAACTTTTATCCTAGAATCTTCGTCCATCGTGAAATAAGCACTTGGCGAATATTGATCAGAGACATGAATATATGCTAATGTTTCCACGAATATTGCCAGCTTTGATACAAGTGATAATTTATCACCTAGAACTCTAAAAAGAATCTTTCTGCTAAGACAACCTCTCCAAGTTTCATCAGACATATAACTATCAGCCCAACGCATGATTGGCTCAAAGAACTTATAGGCAATCTTTCTTATGCGATATTTTCGATAATTCACCCGAACACCATTTATCTGCCCAGCTATAATATCCTCAACTAATATGAAACCTTTATTAATCTCATTTTTCATTAATACAGCTGCCAGACGATAACCAAAATCTATCTTATCTTGTAGTTTTCTATCATTCTTGCCTTCCTCTTCCAGAACACGCATAGTGTCACAATACGCATCCAGAATAGTTTTCATGTGTGTGAAGATTGCTATTGAACCAGTACATTGCTTGTGTACTTTGTAATCAAGATAAATGTCATTCTCATCTACTTTGTCACAAATAGCATGATAAAAAGAATCAAACCTTTTTTCTGTTCCAATGATTGAACTGTAATCAGTATTTAAATCGATATAGTCATAAAAACTTAAGATTTCCTTAATTTTAGCATCATCAGATAAGATTGGTGATACTTGCTCTGCTAATTTGCTGAATGTTGCAGCAATATCTTCATATGCATCAATCCTCAACCGGGTAATACCTACTTTAAGAGCTATCTCCTTTTTCTTTCGTGTCTGATAATAGGCACCAAAGAAAGCCATAAAGAGACCGGGCAACAAGACCTTCAACAATGAGAATATATCTTCCCAGGCTGACTGATCAAATCCCCAATATATATTGTCCACAATCATCGTTACTATTTCTTTCCTTTTTCTACAGCCATGGCCTTGGCTATATTCAATGCTATAAGTTTCTGTATCTTTTCACGTTCTGTCATAATTTTCATATCCAACATCTGTTGAATAATTTCACCTTTATTTCCTAAACGCTTTTCAGAATGATCTGGTTTAGACTGCACCTTAAACTTGATATGATTGATACTATCTCGTATTTCATCATACACAGATTCTATTTCTTCCGAAAGTTCATCTTGAAATATAAGCCCCAGTTCTATAGCCGTCATATTCTCAAACATTTTAACGTTCTTATGATCTAAAGAAATATGGCTATCTATAAAGTGTTCCTGATACATCACTATCAAACGATTGAAAATGACTATATAATTTTGAAAGAACTGCAACTTTTCATATAGCCCCTTTTCGAAATAGATTCTGTTGGTACTGATAAAGCTGTCTATATCCAAAACGGTTTCTTTCAGTTTATCTCCAGTCTGAAATACATCTAAAACCGGATATTGTGGAACATACTCCAGAGGAATATCATTTTCTTTGATATCAGAAACCGCGACATTGATAATATTGTGTGGCAATACCACCTGTTGCTGTATCGCTTCAAGTCTTATTACCAGAGCATCATAAATATCCAACTTCTTCTTCATAATATCCCCTTTCACTTCAGACTCAGCAGCTCTTTGTGCAAAATAGGTGGATGTTATCCAACCCACAACGATGCCACCAACAATAAGGATTATTAATTCCAGAATCCCTTTGCCTAAATACTCAGGCAACAAGTTGATTTCGGTCACTATTTGGTGTAAAGTATCAATCATGAGGTAAATATTTAATTATTGACGTATGAAATCTTTTCATAATAGAATCTCTGTCGTGTTCTGGCAGATTATCATATTCATCTCTAGTATATTCATCCCTTATATGAACAAACAAGAGAAGAACCACCAACGATGCGCAATGCTTATAGAGATCAGCTTTATCTATATGACGTTCAAAAAGCCATAACCAACATTTATGAACAAAAGAAACCTTAAACAGATTCAGTAAATTTGGCATTTGCAATCTATCTGCCAACATACTTTTCAAATGGTCACTAATATATTCAATGTCGTGCTGCAATGCTATTCCAAAAATCTGGCAAGCCAAATCAAGATGCTCTTTTCTTTTCTCATCGTTTAAAGACTTGTTTTCTTCTTCCATCATTTTAAATGCTGTAAGAAGACTCAATACATTATCGTTCCATTCATTAACAGAATCTAAAGTAGCTTCTATATCCTTAGGCCAGAACAAAGTTTGAGAAGATTGCTCTTGAATCAACATACAATATTCATTCAATTTCTCATAAGAACTGAAATAAGAGACATATTCCATCTTTTGATCCCCAATACGAAAAGGCATGCCGTCTATCAAACTCCAGTAATATTGCTCCATCAATGCTGGTGGCGCAATGAACAGAGAGTTATGATGAATCAACTTGTGTAATGAGGCATATAATTTCAGTCTCTTTTCCAACACATGCCTTTTCACGTCAAGCATTACTTCCCGCTTCTTGGAAAACACATGGGTTACATATGCCAGACACAATGTTATGAGTATATATTTTAGAATGAGAATATACATGACTGATTCGATGCTTTTGCCTGTATTAAATATAGGCTAGAGAGATTCATTTATTTACCCAAAGCAGACTTAATCACTTTTACACCAGTATCACCTAAAACTTGTTTTACTGCTCCTTTGATTGCTTTTTTGGCAATATATTTTGGATCAGAAACAACATTGCAAAGCATTTCCAAAGCATTGCTTTCATCATCCGTCTCTGTGAAGACTTCAAACAATATAGGACGGTCTGTTTTATCTGGTAATAAAAACTTATCTATAACCGCCAAGAATTCTTCCTTATTACTTGCACTTAGATACTCATATCCCAAATCTGTTGCATAATCCTTAACCAACTTATGAGATTTATTACCGTAATGACCAGCTGCTGCAACAAATTCATCAGCCTCTTCTCCCAGGAATGCACAAGGATGACGATAATTTCTGAATTCATTTCCCTTACCATTGTTGATAAGCATAATGCGAACATTATTACCTACATGACGATTACCAACAACATTCATATCATAGAAGAATGCTAAGTCCCCAAATACTCCAATAAACAGTTTTTCGGGATGGACAAAAGACGCTCCCATCATTGTAGAGACACCGCCATCAATACCAAAACCACCTACATTGCATTTTGCCTGAATACCAGCAGGGAGTTTAAAGAAGTTCCAAGAACGAAGACTATGATAAATACCAAAATGGATTTCACTACCTGCAGGAACTTTATCAACCATGTGCTGTGCCATCCAAATATTACTAAATGGCAACTCAGGGATTTGCGCTTTTACACTCTCAATTTCCTGATTCAAACTATCCAAATATTCATGATGAGAAGCTGCTTCCTTAGTATAGTGCTTAAAGAATTCTATCTCTGGCATCATAAATACTCTCCGCAAATTTCCAAAAGTATCACGAAGAGCACCATCAGGGTTAACTCGCCATACATGATTGGCAGAACAAATAAATCCATCACCCGAAACCTCACCTATATGAATACTTAAGTTTGTTTTTGTTAATGGTGATGCCCACTGGTTTTGAGCACAAAGTATTTGTGAATGTACTTCATATTTGCCACGATATCCACTGGTATGATCACAACAAACAATAGCATCATAAGTTGCACAGAATGCATCCACTGCCTGAGTTAACTCCTCAGAAAAATCTGCATGAGAACCTATTCTAACCATGATTTTCCCATCTTGTGGAAGTTCTGGCCAATTCTTTTCAAAAACAGTATGACGATAAATCGCATTTGCGTGTGGCAATTCTTTAACACTAAAATCCTTACTATATCTTGTGTACATATTGATATGTGCAGGGCCACCGCCATTCAATGTCAAAGCCAGCATAGCCTTGTTTGCCTCTATTTCACAATAACGTTCATCTTCAGAATCTTTGACCATAGGTATGGTTACACTTTCCATAGCAATGTCATTTGGTATGTTTCGGCGATCGATTTGCTGATCGATCAAATGACCGACTTTGTGATTACCTCTAGTAGAAGTAATGGCAAGAACAGGCAGCTTACGATAATATGCTTCAGTCAATCCTGGCATATAGTTTCGGGAAGCTGTAGCACCAGTACAGCTGATAGCCACAGGCTCACCAGTCTCTGCTGCCATACCGCAAGCTAAATAAGCTGCACTACGTTCATCTACCGATGACCATATCTGAAACCATGGGTCATTTTCAATACTAACCACAAAGGTCATATTGGTGGTTCCAGGTGAAGCTATCACTCGATGAATACCATGAGCCTTCAACAAAGCTATGACGATTTGAACATTCCGTTCATTGGTATATTTAAATTTTGATTCCATGTTTTTAATTTTATTTCCAACGTGCATTAATTGTTTTTCCCTCATTGCATACCAATATCTGCCCGTTCAAGCAATTTGAGGCATCAGAGAGAAGAAAGGATGCTACTTCTGCAACTTCTTCTGGCAGGTAATAGCGATGAGTAATATTACCATAACGCAAATCACCATTGGCATCTCCACCGACCATATCTGATACGGTAACACCAGGAGCTACAGCATTGATACGGAAATTTTCGTTGACATAACGATATGCTAAACCTTGTACCAAACTATTCAATGCAGCTTTCGTCAAGCCATATGGTCGCTCATCAACTGTCATGCTAGTTTCAGATGAAGTAAAGAGAATTTTCTTAGTTCCTTCTACATGAGTTTCATTACATTTTTCAATGAAAGTCTGGGTTAAGAAGAAGCATCCTTTCAAATTCGTATCAACCTGCGAATCGAACTGCTTAGGTGAAACTGCTAAGAATCCTTCCTCATGAAGTGATATACCTGCATTGTTGACCAAGCAATTAATACCTCCTAACATTTGGTCGGATTTGTCGATAAACTCCTTAAATGAAGTTGTATCCTGAACATCCAAAGGGAGATATAGGCAATTGATTTCAGATGCACTCTGTTTCAAAGTCTGTTCATTACGTCCAGCTATCAAGACCTTAGCTCCTTCAGATACGAATTTCTTTGCCATGGCAAATCCCAAGCCTCTACCTCCACCAGTAATTACTATCTTTTTGCCCTTTAAATGTTCGTTTGGGGCAAGATAGTGAATATTGGCGTAAATAGGTTTGGCCTCGCCATGAAGCAAAAAAGAAATCGTATGCTTCAACTTAGATTTTATTCCCATTATTTCTTTATCTTTTTGGTTATTTCTTTCACCTTATTATATACAAAAGCTCGTTCATTACACTCTAAACCTATAAGCATTACCGATGATAACAGAATTGTTTCTACGATAACTACAGAACTCGCCATTCTAGCAATAATATTATCAAACAGATGCCAAGGAATGAAAATCAGTATAATACCCAATGCCATTACCGGCAAAACATATCTTAACATCGAACGAATATAGACACTTAACGGAAGGGCGAACATTCTTCTACCAAGTATTAATTGAGTAATAAACACAATTACCTTAAAGAAGATAAGCAGGCCGTAAAGAGCCTCAGGAGACATACCTAACTTTAAGATTACATAAGCACATGCTATATTTACAGCATATATTATAGTCAATGCTATCTCATATATTTTTATCTTTCCATTTGCCAAGATTCCCGTTATCAATCCTGTGGTAAAGCAATCTACAAAGGAATAAAAGAGAATGAGTGAAACAAAGCTACTTGTATGAAGAGGAACTTCTACCAACCATAATCCTAAGAGATCATCTATATTCACAATAATAGGTACTATCAACAGAAGCATGAGAAAAGCAGAAAACTTGGTACTGCGGATGATGAGTTTATTCATTGACTCATATTCACCGGCTGCATATTGCTTTGTAATCTGTGGTTCTACTGCTGTCATGAAGTTGGTGACAAAGCGATTGACCATCGCATTTACCTGGTTTGCCACACCCTGAGCTGCATTTACAAGTGTTCCACAGAATATGTTTAACAACAAGGTCATCCCCTGGTCTTTGGCCACTACTGCAGCATTGCCCCAAAAGGCCCATCCGATAAAACCAAACATTTTCTTCAGTAAGGTCTTATCCATACAGAAGGAATATCTGCATTCCTCAAACTTTCGCTTACAATATATCCAATAAATAATCTGTGTCGTCAAATTTGCCAAGCACAGTAAAAGCGCATAAATCACCAGTCGGTCAATAGGTGATACATATAATGCATAAACTATGAGTAACTTAACAAACACATCATATAACGTAAAATAGGCATAAATACCCATACGCTCATGAGAGATGATTGATGAAGTGTAGGGTACGTTGATAAGGTTGATTACAAAGGTAGCGATGGAAAATTGCAACACAATATTGGCTGCCCCCATACGTTCAGCAGGAATATTAAGTTTATTGTTCAAAAACCAAATACCTGCAACCTCTGCAATAACAATCATAGCAGCAGCTATCAATAAATGGATATTGACTGCTGTTACAAAAGTCTTTCTCAACTGCTCTCTATCTCCGACACCTAAAGCAAAGGTTAAGAATCGGCTTGTGGCCACAGACATAGCTCCTGTCAAGACAGAGAACATGGTAACCAAACCTCCAACTACATTATAGATACCATAATCTGATGCTCCTAAAGCATCGAGGATGACGCGGCTTGTAAACAAGCCGACAGCCATCATCACAAACATTCGAAAATAGAGAAGGATTGTATTCTTAGCTATACGCTTATTGTTTGAAGCACTATCTAAAGCCATATCCGTTCTATCTCAAATGAGTTATTTTTGCCACCTTTCTCAACACTCTACCTGCAAAATGTTTTGCATGAGAAGGAAGAAGATAAAGTCGAGCCTCTGCATAGGAAGGAATTGGATTGCCATGAGCTATGGCAAAATCTACATTATCCTTGGCATATTCGTCTGTATCATATAACAAACGACACTCACACTTGTATTTATAACTTATCTTCTTATATTTCTCTATATCAAATACCTTTGAAAATGCCTCCAACTTATTCAACGACTCCAAAGTAATCAATGTTCTCAAACACTTAGAGCAGATAGAACAGTTCTGAGCAGAAAGATAATCATCAGCATGATCAACACATACATTCAAATATTGGTGTGCAGGTGGATAATCTGCAATCAACTCTGTCTTCTGTGTTCTGCTATATTGATTACCATCATCTATAATCTCTGTACATTCAGTAGAGAGCAGCGTATTGACATATACATCATAGAAGGTCACTTCCATATACTCTGTTCTCTTAGAGAAAGGGAAATACATCAATTCCCAATATGAATTGGAACCAGATGCAAAATACTTGGATACCTTTCTCTGGAACAACAGAATAGCTGATGCACGCAGGAATGCTCCCGCCTGATATTCCCATGGCTTCAAATAGAAATCAAACAAGTTGGAATCTACTCCAATATAAGGTAAACCTTTGCTTTCAGGGAATGATTTCAGATAGTTAAAACGTTTCAGGAAACGCTGGCGGGCAATCTCACCGCCTCCACCATGTGAACCAACATTGAAAAAGAACAATGATGATATCTTATAGTTTTCATCAGTTTCCCTTTCTAAATGGTCATAAATGGTAGAGAAGGAATCTACTCCTGCCGAGAATCCCGTACCCACATTTTTTGCTATTTGCTGTGGGTTTGAAAAACCCTGAACCTTTACATTTGCCTTTCTGAACTCTGGATGAAAAGCTCGAATAATGTCTTGAACATAGTTCTTTACATTGAAAAACAGACGTTCAGAAACATTACCTTCAATAATGATATCCTCTTTATAGAACATTGCAGGGTACAAAGCTGCAATCAAAAATGAGTCATATACATCAGTATTTAACCAGTCTTCATATTCCTGATGAACAGAATACCAAACGGTCTTAACATCTGTGAACTTAGCTTCCATATCGCAAATCAAGTATGACATACCCTCTTTGCGCTCTATTCTCAAATTGTATATCTTCATCGCCATGCCTCCTGTTTATTGTTTATCACTTGTTTGTTATAACACAAACAGAAAGCACAAGGATATTGGTAAAAATTATCGGTTTTTACCCCCCCCATTTTAATTAGTAACTCTTTCATCTTAAGATATTTATCCTTTATATTTTTGTTATTTATTTTACCTACAATGAACTTACGCTCATTTTTAGTTAAGCCTATACTGTATTCTACGACAGCCGTAACTATAGTACTAACCAAACAAAGCAATATCAATCTCATCCAGCCTTCCTGCATAGAATAACGTATCATCATTGGTATAATAAAACAGATAATCATGACAGGCAATACTCGATATAAGACTTCACGAACATACATCATTACAGGAAGTTTCACCATATCTTTCAACAGGTATAGTCGTACTCCAAGTAAGACTGTATAAATGATAAAGTATAGAACATAAGCGATTTCAGGTTGGAATCCTAATTGAAATGCTATCCATGAGAATGGAAACACAAGACATCCTATTGTTGTAACTATGATTTGGTATCTTTTTATATTACCTGTTGCAAACATCGAAGTCACCAAAGAATTAGCAAGGACCGTATCTACAAAGGACGAAATAATTATCAATTGTAGAAATATCGCAGCATACTCCGGAACCGTTTTTAGCCATATTGTTAGAATACTCTGTGTTTCCAACAAGATTGGTATCGCAAAAAACAGCATTAAGAACGCAGAGAACTTTGCACTACGACATACAAGCTTATGCATATAATCCAAATCACCTTGAGCATACGACTTAGTAATCTGAGGATTGACTGCTGTGGTGAAGTTGTTAACAAACTGCTTCAAAGCTGCATCAACTTGTGTTGCTATGCCTCGTGCTGCATTTACAGCGACACCAAAATACAGGTTCATGAGAATATTTACACCTTGCGTATTAAGCATATAAGCACCATTACCCAAGAAATTCCATCCAGCAAATCCTGTCATCTCTTTCAAAACCGGTTTGTCAAAGACAAAATGATAAGTACATTCTTCAAAATGGCGTTTACAATAATAGCCATAAATGAATCGGATAACAGCACCGACACACAGTAAAAGTACTGCGTATGTCTTCAACCTATCAAATGGAGAGATTGACAACATATAAACTATTATCAATTTCAATGTGACTTCCACCACACTGATGTAAGCAAATGCAGACATTTTTTCATGAGCTATAATTGCCGCATTGTAGGGTACACTCAAAAGATTGAGTACAAATGTGAGTATTGCACATTGGAATACCCAATTGGCAGCTACCATTCTATCAGCTGGTATATTCATCTTAGCATTTAAGAACCAGATACCAACGGCTTCGGCAATAATGATTATCAATACAGACATTCCTAGCTGTATATTTACACCTGTAGAGAAAATCGTCTTTAGCCTTTCTATGTTACGTTTGCCTAATTCGAATGTAATAAAACGACTGATAGATGATGAGAGAGAACCACTCAGAACAGAGAACATGGTTACGATTCCTCCAACCACATTATTAATACCATAATCCTCAACACCAAGGGTATTCAATATCACTCGTGATGTAAAAAGACTTACAGCCATTGTAAAGAGCATTCGCACATACAACAGCAATGTATTCTTCGCTATTCGTTTATTATTATCTGATGTTTGATTTGACATAAATTATTTTCCAAATTCTTTAATTCTCTGCTCCTCTTGCAATGAGCAAACAAGCAGTTGTCCATTCTTCTCGGCTACGATATAGCCATCCAAGCCTTGAACTACCACCTTGCTTTCATCGGCTGCATGAACCACGCAGTTCTTGCATTCATACAAGCGGATGTCCTTGCCTACCTTGGCATTGCCAGCCTCATCCTGTGGAAGCAAGGTACGGAGGCTGCCCCAGCTACCTAAGTCGCTCCAGCCGAACTCGGCTGGCAGGGTATAGATTTCCTTCGACTTCTCCATCACGGCATAGTCAATGCTTATCTTCTCGCAGGTTGGGAAGAGTTTGCCGACCACCTCTTTCTCCTGTTCAGTATAGAAAGAAGGTGCCATCTCGTCCATGATGCTGGCAAGGTTTGGCTGGAAGGTTCGGATTGCCTTGCTGATGGTATCAATGTTCCATACGAAGATTCCGGCATTCCAATAGTAATTGCCAGCGGCAAGGTATTGCTCGGCTGTCTCCAGGTTTGGCTTTTCCTTGAAAGCCTCTACCTTGTAGATTTCATCTACGGATGTTGGCTCTGCTGCGGCGATATAGCCATAGCCTGTTTCCGGGCGACTTGGCTTAATACCGATGGTAACGATGGCGTTCTTATCGGATGTATAGCTCAATGCCTTGCTGAGCACTCGCTGATACTCCGAGGTATTAATGACCAGGGCATCGGATGGTGTCACCACGATGTTGGCATCAGGATGCTTCTTCTGGATCTTCCAGCAGGCATAAGCGATACATGGAGCGGTATTGCGAGCCTCCGGCTCTGCTAATATGTTATCTACTGGCATGTCAGGGATTTGCTCCTTGACAATGCGAATGTATTTCTCGTTTGTCACTACCCACATGTTTTCGACAGGACAGATTGGCTTCAATCTATCTACTGTCAATTGAATGAGGGAACGGCCGACACCCATCACATCAATGAACTGCTTTGGGTTATCGGGGGTTGACATAGGCCAGAAGCGGCTGCCTACGCCACCGGCCATGATTATGATTTGTATGTCGTGCATAAATCTTGTTCTTTAATATTAAAGATTTTCGAAAACCTACCCGTCCTTCCTTACCGTTAAGGAAGGCTCCACCTTTCTCACCAAGCCTCTCTTTCCTCAGGAACAAGAGGATGTAACCGCCCTCCGGTGCTCAGAACCGCTATGCTATAAGGTTGGCGGACCATCAAAGGTCTACGCCAAAGGTAAAAGAATCCCTATCACCATGATGATAGCGACACCTCGCAAGAAATCAAAATATGTATCTCGTTGTTGCATAAGATTTCTCATTAATATGACAAGTCTCCTTTCTTTATAGAAACCACCTCTATAGAGTCATCTATAGAATGAATTAAGTTTGTATAGAAAGTCGCATCCTTCCTGGAAACATTTATTCCCAAATATATACGATAAATTTTTATCTTGACAAATTTGGTTTTATGGGACTCTTTTGGCACTTGCTTTAAATATCGCACTTCATCTTCATATTTCCAGCATTCTAACTTTCTGGACAAAATTTGCCTTGCAGCTAGAATTGGGGCTAAAAGTGCGGCTGGCTCTATATGATTCACATAATTTACAGGAACTTCCTCTACCAAATCTGGTGAAGATGTAACCTCGCACTCTATACAACACCCATTATTGGAATCTGCATAATGAGCCCACATTAAAATGTTATCATAATTACGAGATAAAGAACATATTCGCAAATCATTTTTTTCGCTTCTTAGAACACTTAGCCAATGATTATCAATATTTCTTCTATCTCCCGTAATGACAAACGCACCTTCCATAGGATCATTTAATTCACTATAAGATGCCATATATAACCTCTTATTAATTAGTATGTCCAAGAAATATCGCAGATTGGACAAACTTCTATATTTATAATAATGTGGCATAATCTATACTATATATAATTTTATATTCTGATCAATCAAGTTTATCTATAAAAGCCTTATTCCTTACTTTTGCTCTTTCTAACAGAGAAGAGTACTTCAAAATCTCAGCATACATAGAACCATCCTTTCGCCCAAACTTCCCTCGTATAGTATAATTTGGACAGAAAAGATAATCAAATCCATAAGCAGGACGATAATCATTAGAATTATCCAAAACTGATTCGAAATTTACATTTTCTCCAACCAAGTAGCCGTAAAATCTATCTATATGAAATTGCTCATGAGATAAATTCAGTATTATTCTTGCATAAGCATACATTTGAGAAATATGTTTTGATACATCTACATTAGGAGCTTTAAACTCTATTATTATGCATTTTCCTTCATCAGGATAAAGAAAAATGTCAGGACGTCTGTTTCCGACATCTATTATTGCTGCATCTGCATAAGTCCTTTGCTTATATTCTATTTCCTCTGCTGTTAATTCTGAATTTTCCTTCATCAACTTTGTATTGCCAATAATAATATCATCAAACTTGATATCTGAACTTCCCTGAAAATATAAGCATTGCTCATCAAATAACCACAAATCACTCAAAGAAGTTGAGGTCGATTTCTGTTGAATGAACAAGTCATGTAGAATTTTTTCATTAATATGACCTCCATTTTTTGCCAATACCTTTTCCTTTTCCAAAATATTATCGAAGATATTTAAAACCATTTTTCTCCTCGCTACATATTTAGTTAAGGATGTCCTATTTTGTATTGGAACTGTTAAGACAAAATCTTCTATCTGCTTTTCCAACTCTTCTTGATAATTTGGCATATCTGGAGTTAATTTTTCAATACTATCCATCTGCCGTTTCAAATTAGCATCTCTTTCTGCCATCATTTTCAAGTCAGACTTATAAATTTCGTGTAAAATTTGTTCATCAGAATCTGAACTTTTTATTTTTTTACGAAATGTATCAACAATATCTTTATCCAACAAAAACAACTTCTGCAACTCATCCAAATTTGATAAAGCTTGATTTTTTTTCTCCTTCAATTCTGGATATGAATCTGCAATCATATTATTATATGCCATCCTAATCTTATCAATCAGCAGACATTCTTCAGGGAAAAGAGAATTTTCATTTTGCTTTTTAAAGTCTGCTTCTTTTACGAAATGCAATTTGCCTCTAACATCATCATCTATAGAGTCAAAATATTCACTCTTTAGCAAAAACATGTATCTATTTCCATCAATACTGTCGTTTTTTGTGATTGCATCAATTGCCTCCTCTTGAGCTAATGCCCCATTACTTACATACCATATACTATTTTTAGATAACTTTGAAGAATCTTGCACAAATGAAAGTAGAGTGAAACTAACTTCTCTATCAGTATCTACAACTTTTTTGCCATCAAGTTTACTATATTTGACCTCAAATGTTTGAGTTTGGTCAGGTGATGGAATATCTTTTCCTTGAATAGTCTTACAATCTATAAGACTATCTTCTGTTCGTTTTTCCAAAGTAATCTTTGGGAAACGCTCCTTCAACTCACACAAACGAGATATATAATGCTTTATCAAAGCTTGCTTGATTTCGGACAAAGAAAGGTTATCATAAAAGTCTTGATCCTTTTTATTTTGCAAGTCTTTCAATACTACTATTGTTGAAGTCTTAGTATCATCATCAATAATTTTGTCCTCATCAACTCTTAGAATAGAATTATGTGACAGAAAATTGGGTTGTTTAGACAACGTTACCTTTTTAAGAAAATACTGATCACCATCCGTATAATGACTTTCAATTGTAGTTTCCTTAAAGAAATGCATAAATTGAATACGCCCTGTCCCCCTGTTTTTTGCACTTTTAGAGCTATCACGCAGACATTTCAATCTTCGATAACTGGCTGTATTCAAGCCTGCACCATTATCAATAAGCTCTAATTTTACAAAGCTATATTTCTTCAAATTCTCTTCCTCAAACACACAGTCATTCATATAATGGAGAATGATTGTTATCGAGCCCCCAGAAGTTTTTTCTCGAAATCTTTCTTCGATAGCATCCAAAGAATTAGAAAAGGCTTCATGTAAAGGTTGTAACTTGTTGCTACTTTTGGGAATTGAATTCAATTCATTAGCATACATGATACCTTTAGCTGTAATATATTTCTCTTCCATACTCAAACTGTTATTCGTAAAACCTTGAGATCTAAAGCTTCAATGCATTGTAAACCACCAATACAGCGTCCCCACTATTTTACAAGTAGTTACACTTATCTGTATTTGAAAAAGTTATTTTATTATCGTTTTGCAGAAGATAAGCTGCACTCGGCAATTTGAAAGCCAGCTTTCATTGCGCTCGTTTGC
>OASD01000271.1_pt1 | contig 24684 bp, 29 predicted proteins | sample 1475531 | NCBI WGS metagenome assembly OASD01 (sample SAMEA3360668, study PRJEB22359) | human gut metagenome | biome: ENVO:urban biome; feature: ENVO:human-associated habitat; material: ENVO:feces | place: Bangladesh | collected 2011
AAGCAGACAAGGCGGTTAGAAAGCTCCACGTTGGTACGGTGGTTAAAGACGTTCAGAGAGCCGGAAACATAAAGCTCCAATGCCGCCGCAATGCGGGCAGCTTCCGGCTCCGGCTGTTTCAGCAGTTCGTTGTAGAGGTCGCCCAAAATCGGCATTTTTGCCGGGTCGGGGTCTGCAAGGAAAGGTCGGTACACATTCCTAACGGCGCGGTCAATGACGGTCTTTTCCACGGGCTGCAAGCCCTCTTTGCCGCCGATAACAAGCTCGCAGAGGGAAAGGATAAAGTCGGATTTCAAGGCAAGCGGGTTGTCGTCCTCGGAGTAGTTGAGGTTAATATCCATAGGGTTCACATACTGGGGCTTGCCGTCCATGCCTTTTCCGGCAGGCGACAGGCGTATCACTTGCCCGCCCAAACGCTGCACAAGGGAAAAATACTCTGCTTCCGGGTCGCAGATGATAATATCGTCGTCGGTAATGAGAAAGGCGTTTGTCATTTCTCGCTTTGCCGCAAAGGATTTACCGCTTCCCGGTGTTCCAAGAATAAGCCCGTTTGGGTTTTTCAGTTGCTTGCGGTCGCAGAGTATCATGTTGTTTGACAGCGCATTTAAGCCGTAGTACAGGGCTGCGCCCCGCTGAAAAAGCTCCTGTGTGATAAAGGGAATGAAGATAGCGGTGCTTGATGTGGTAAGCCCTCTTTGAATGGGGATAAGGTTCTCTCCAAGAGGGATAGAGGACATAAAGCCCGCTTCCTGCAAATAGTCAAGGCGGGTCAGAGCGCAGTTATTTTTCTGTGCAAAGCCCGCCGTAGCGAATACGTCATTATCCAGTTTCCGCTTCGTGTCTGCCATGTTTACCACAAGGAACGTCAGCAGGAACATTCTTTCATTTCTGCTCTGTAAATCCTGCAACAGATTCTTTGCTTCGCTGCCAAAGGTGGCAAGGTCGGACGGAATTATATCCATGTCATACCCGCTGCGTACCGCTTTTTTCTGTTCCTCAATCTTCATCTTGTCGAGGTCGGTTATCTTGCGCTTGATAGTCTTGATTGCTTCGCTCTGGTCGATACTGCGGATATGCAGATTGACGATTATCCCGTTTTCAAGGTCGAGAATGTCCGAAAGCATACGGTCATTCAGCTCCGGCGCAAGGATTTCAAGGAACGATACCGCACCGAGTTTTCGCCCCATGCGGAACGTGCGCCCGTCGCCAAAACGGAACGAGGACGGGGCGATAAAGTCCTTTGTGGTAAGCCCGGACGGTACAAGCCAGTCCCAAGAGAAATGGAACGGCTCGCCCTCCGGGTGGAAAATCCCATGCAGTACGTTCAAGCGTTCCTGTCCGTTCATGGGGCGGGCGGTTACGCCAAGCACCTTAAAATTATTGAGTACGTCGGTTTCGATACGGGAAAGGCGGGCTTTTGCGGCTGCGAGATTGTCCGCTTCAATGGAAAAGGTAATGTACTTGCACTTTTCCAGTCCGTTGTTGCCTTTTTCAAGCTGATTTTTCAGCATATCCGCGTACTCCCTGCGGATAGAGTTAAAAGCGTCGTCCTGCGCCGGAATTTCGATAGCCGCCTGTGCCTTTTCCTTTCTTGCGCCCTGATTGATGAAAGAGAGCTGCACCGATACGGAAGCGTCAAAGTAGTTGAGAAAATCGCACCAGTTTTCAAAAATGGCGGTCTTATCATCTGCCTGTGCAAGCTGATAGTTAATATCTTCAAAGACAAGGCTTTTACTGTATTTCTTTTCCGTTACCCTGCAAATCCCGTCCGGGTACATCTGCAAGTAGGGAATGGTCTGTTGTGCGGTGTGGGGCTTCCCGTCGCCCTTTGCCGCCTGTATCACGGCGGCGATTTCTTTCTTTTCTGCGCGGGTCAGCTTACGCTTCACGGGATTTTTTACCGCGCGGGTCATGGTTTTTCGTTCTGCCATTGACAATAGCCGATACCTCCTTTTCCAGTTTTCGTTGTTTTTCTATGACGGCATAAAAATTTTCCGTCTGATAGGGGCGTTCCTTTGGTCGGATAAACTTTGTCTGAATGACGTTCTTTATCACGACTTCAAGGGGCTGCCCGTGTTTTTCATACATTGCCAAGAGGAAGCAGGGAAGCATAACGACAATCATTGCAAATGCCGCCATGCTTGTTCCCGCGCTGTCTTTGAGCAAAAAGAAAAGCGGTAGTCCCATAGCGAGGGCTGCCGCAAAACAAATGATTTGCCGCTTTGTCAGATTAAAAGCGACTTTCGTTTTGATTTTTGATAAGTCTTTGGGTACGGGTACATACGCCAAGTGAAAACCTCCTTTCGGTCTTAATGGGCATTAAAGATTGACTTCGCAAGTGCGCCTGTTTTGAATAGGGAGAAGCACAAAATCACGGTGTAGGCTGCAAGGGAGAAAATCGCGCTGTGCAGGTTGTCCGCTACAATCATGCTGCCAACCAAAACCGCATAAATGCCGACGCATATCATTATGAGGAAGCCTTGAAAACCGAGGGCGAACAGGGCTTTTAAGTAGTTGTTGCCTATCTGTCCCCACTCTCTGTTGGTCATAGTTGCAAACGGGATAGGCGATACCGAACAGTAAAGGTAAATTTCTATCATTCTGCCGTACAGGATAACCGTGATAAGCACCGACATGATTTTCATGCAAAGGCTCACAAGGCTTGTTTCCATAACGAGCAGTAACAGTTCGGGGATTTCCATAGCGTCAAGTCCGGCTTGCATGGACGAGAGGGCGGCGTCAACGTCGATATTCGTATTGCCGCCGATCACGCCCGCCGCGCCGGAAACAACGTGCTGCGCCATATCGAACACCGCCATTGTGATTGTAAAGGTGTGGGTAACGAGATACACCGCTACCCACGCCTTGAAAAACCACTTAAAGAACATGAACGTGTCAATATCGTGCATATTGTTCTTTTCCGTTATCATGCTGATAAGCTCCACGCATAGAACGTAGGTAATGACAAGCCCCGCAATGGGTACAATCACATTTTCCGACAAGCTCTGTATCATGGAAAATATGCCTGCGTTCCACCCCTGCGGGGTCTTGCCTACCTCTGCGGCGATAGTTCCGACTTTTTCGTTTACGTCCCCGAACATAGTTGACAGATTACCGTTAATGGCTCCAATGAGAATTTCCTTTATCCACTCGTTAATCGCGTCAAGTATGCTCTGCATAGGCAGTTACCCGCAGCTTAACCGAACAGGCCGGAAAGCAGAGGTACAAGGGTGCCGCCGATAAGGGCAACGCCGCCGCCCGCCATGAGCTGCTTCATGCCCTGGCTTTTCGCGCCCGGATTGTCGTTTCCGTAGCCCTCCAAGAGGTTGATAACGCCCCAAATGCCAAGACCTGCTCCGAGAGCGATAACGAGTGTCTGCAAAACTCCTACTGCGCTGTTGAAAAATGCCATAATAAAACTCCTTTCTGCCGCTTTGCGGCTGCCCGAAAAAGGGCATAAAAAACGGCGGTCAGTTTTCGATAACTGCCGCGGTCATAAGTCCCCGCGCTGCGTTTGTTGCTGCGGCGCGGCGGTATTCAGTTGTAAGGGTGCGGCTTCCTGCCGCGATACGCGCAAGGAGTAGGGGCGCGTACCATGTAGCCCGTGTTTATTATTTTTACTTTAAGCTCCCTCCTTTTCAAAAAGTGGTGTGTAGACAGGCATAATGCCGTACTGCCGTTCCCGGACAGCTTCGATATACTTGATATAGGAAATACCCGCCTGTCTTGTCCTGCGTTCCTGTTCCCGCTGCATTTCCTCGGCTGCTTCTACAAGCCCGCTGATAGCTCGGATTAGCTGCTGTTTTGCCTTTTTCTTTCTGATACGCTTATTCATTCTGTATCCTCCTGCAAATCTGCTTCGTCAACTTCGTAGTAGTCAAATACCTCGTCCGGCTTCACGATTGCAGGACGGCGGCGCAAGTGCTTTTCCATGTCAAAGGCATTTTCCTTGTCAAAGTCGGAAAGGTACTTGTACTTCGGGTGTTTGGTAATATCATATTTTTCGGAGAAGAACGGGCGCACCCCGCGTAGCTGCAAGATACATTTCCCGCCGTCCATGACCGCAATTTCATCTTCGCTCATAAGCTGCTTGCCTAATTTCTGATAGTTCAGCCCGTGGGAAAGCTCCCGTCCTCTTGTTTCGGAAGTGTTGAAGCTGTCAATGGTTTCTTTCCCCAAGATTTCCGACATTTCTTTAAGGGTCGTTTTCTCCTTGCCGCCTAAGAACAGGGTCGTATCGCAGTTGCCGACAATGGTATCGGCGTTGTCCTTGTAGATAGCCTTTAGCTGCGACTGGCTCTGCAAGATGATGGACGCGGAGATTTCGCGGCTCCTTATCGTGGCAATGAGTTTTTCAAACTTCGGTATCTGCCCGATATTTGCAAACTCGTCAAGCAGACAGCGCACATGAACAGGCAGCCGCCCGCCGTACACATCATCTGCCTTGTCACAAAGCAGATTGAAAAGCTGTGTGTAAAGGATTGATACAACAAAGTTAAAGGTGTCGTCGGTGTCGGAGATAATAACAAAAAGCGCGGTCTTTCGGTCGCCTAAGGTGTCAAGCTCCATTTCGTCGGTTTCCATCAGCTCGCGCAGCTCCCGAATGTCAAAGGGGGCAAGACGCGCACCGCAGGAAATGAGGATAGAGCTTCTTGTTTTTCCGGCAGACAGCAAAAACTTCTTGTACTGGCGCACCGCAAAATGTTCCGGGTCTTTTTCCTCCAAGCGTTCAAACATGAGGTCAACGGGGGATTGAAATTCCGGGTCGTCCTCGCGGGCTTCCGACGCATTTATCATTTCAAGCAGCGTCGTAAAGTTTTTCTCATTCTCCGGGGCTTCGTACCAGATGTAGCCGATAAGGGCGCAGTAAAAAAGCCGTTCCGATTTCACCCAAAAATCCTCGCCGGATTTTTCCCCGTCGCCTTTGGTGTTGGCGATAATGGTATTTACCAGTTTCAAAATATCCTTTTCGCTGCGCAGATAGGCAAAGGGATTGTACCGCATGGATTTCTTGAAATTGATGGTGTTTAGCACTTTGATTTTGTACCCGCCCCGCTGCAAGAGCTTCCCGCACTCGATTAAAACCGTTCCTTTCGGGTCAGTGACTACATAGCTGCTGTGCATTTGCATTAAGTTTGGCTTTACAAAAAACCTCGTTTTGCCGCTGCCGGAGCCGCCGATTACAAGTACATTTTTGTTTCGTGCATATTTCGGGTGCTTCGGGCGGCTTGACATCATCAGCCGTTCGGTCTGCGTCAGCAGCACGTTATTTTCAAAAATGGGGTCGATATACGGCTTTATATCCTCGGCGTTGCCCCAACGTGCAGAGCCGTACTCCATGCCCTTACGGTATTTCTTTGCGTTCTTGCCTTTCACATAGACCGCAAGCCGGATAACGACAGCCCCGACAATGCCGATAAGCAAATCCATAGGGGCAAAACTCGGCAGGGCATTTGAAAAGGCGGCAGAAAAGCCGCTGCCAATGGAAAGCAGCTTGCCGGAGAGGTCAGCCCCCGGAGAGAGCCGCACCGCCTGTCCGACTTTATCAAAGAGATACACAAAGAGCAGATAGGGGGCGTTTAGGATAAGCAGCTTCTTGATATTCGGCTTCATAGCGACGCCTCCCTGTCCTTGTGTTTTGTCTTTTGACGGTTCGCGTTAAGCTGCTTTGCTGCTTCCCGGAATGTGGCAAGTGCCTTTCGGATAGAGGGCTTTTGCTCCTGTGTCAGCTTCTTTGCGGAAAACTCCTTAAAGGCTGCGGTCAGAGCGTCCGCGTCCCGCCCCTTGAAAAAGACGAGATAACGGGGCGGCGTTTCGGTACTGTCTTTCTTTAAGGCAAAGTCGATACCGTATTTTTTCGCCGTCTGCTCAAAGGCTTTGATATTGCCCTCGGTTATCTCAATGTTGGATAGCCCCGCGTTCTGCTTCGCAAGCTGCTTTAGGGTCTGCTTCCCGTGGAGCTGTTTTTCCTGCTGCTTTTTTGCCTGTGCAAGCATGGCTTTGATTGCCTTTTGCAGCATTTCAGCAGTCAGCTTTGCTCCCTTGACAGAGAGCGCAACCACTTTTTCGTTGATTTCGTCTTGCAATGTTTACCGTCCTCCTTTCCCGGTAGTGATAGTGTTAAGGTGGTACGCCGCTTTTGAGTGCGAAAAAAGGGCGTCCGTTCTTCACGTCGCCCCGTTAAATCCGTACCCGCAGCCCGTTCAAATCCTCGGCGCGGATACCCACAAGATACCAGTTGTCCCCGTATTCAATGCGGGTAGGCTTCCATTTGCCGCCTGTGAATACGTCCATGCACTCGCCGCAATGCAGACCGCCGTAATAGTCGGCAATGTCAAAGCGAATGTCGTAGCGGTCAGCGGTTTCGTCAAAAATCAAAGCTCCTGTTTTCTGTGCCATGTGGTAAATCCTCCTTTTTTCGTTTACAGGCTTTCGCCCTCATTGTAGGTGTAATAGTCCGGGTCGCCGTACTTCGGCTTTCTCGGTGCAAGTGCGCCGCTTGCCATATCGTGAGCCACAAGGGAAGTATAGTAGCTGTCAATGGTAGACGGGGCATTGAAAAGTACCGCCTTTAGGTACTGCTTGATGTTGCGGATTTTGGTGGTGTTCTCCTGCATACAGTCAAGCACAAAGCGGATATGTTCGCTGCTGAGCTTCATAAACTTTGACTTCACAAGCTCTGCGGGGTAATCGTCCCCGGCAATACGGATTTTCTTTCTTGACGTACAGACCGTTTCAAGGATAATGTCAACAATCTCATTCAGACGGTCATGGTCAAACTTCATATCCTGCAAGAGAATGTCATACTCGATATTGTCCTTGATGATTTCCTCATACACTCTGTAAGCGTCGTTCCTTTCCGCTCTTTTCCGTTCCGGCGGCTGCGCCGCTTCGTCCTCGCCATAAGGCAAGGGATTTAGGGAATGGATAGGAATGGAATGGGTAATTGATAAATCAGTATTTGATTTTTCTTTTTTTGGTAAGTTAGTTCTTGATATATCTTTATTTAATTGCATTGGATTTTCCGACGTCGGATTATCCGTTGTCGGATTTTCCAATATCGGGTTATCCGCTGTTGGATTTTCCAATACCGGGCAATCCAATTCCGGCGGCTGCGGCTGTTCGTAAATGGTGTACTCGATAGCGGTCATTTTGCCTTTCTCGTCGCGTCCCTGCCGCCTTGTGATATATCCGGCTTTTTCAAGCTCCCAAACGGCGGTACGGATAGCGTCGATACTTTCCCGGTTGATGTAGGACAGCCCCGAAAGGGTGTAGTCCCAATCCTCTGGCAAGGACAGCATTTGAGATAACAGCCCCTTTGCCTTTAAGGAAAGCTCCTTATTGCGTAAGTGGTGGTTGCTCATTACGGTGTAGCCTGTGTTGCGTTCCACACGGAAAACTGCCATAGCTTCATCACTCCTTTGCTTTGGATTTGTTACGCAGTAGAACAGCGATTTTGAGGGAAAAGGTATAAATCCCTTACCGCACGAAAAACACGCCCGCAAAGCCGCTTGTAGCAAGGCTTTTTCTGCCCCTACTGCGTAACAAAGGGCATGAAAAAAGCGGCGTTCCTGTTCTTCCGTGTGGAAGTGGGAAACGCCGCTTGTGCGGTGCAATATTTAGTTGTAGTACAAACCATGCTTGTCCGTTGTCCGAAAAACCTTGATTTTACTGTGTTTCAAAAAGTATCGTTATCTAACCTCATCTTTTGACAGACCAAAATTCAAGAAGATGATTCAAGATCTTGAAGAAAAGAAGTTCAAAACAATTATTGTGAAGGACTTATCCCGTTTTGGGAGAGATTATATCGAATCAGGTAAATATCTACAAAAGATATTTCCAGAAAAAGGTATAAGGTTTATATCCGTAAACGATAACTATGACAGTGAAAATGCAGATGTAAGCGATACACACCTAATTCTTCCTATAAGAAACTTTATTAATGATTCTTATTGTAGGGATATTTCTATGAAAGTTAAATCTTCAAAAGAGATCAAAAGAAAGAATGGTGAATTTATTGGTGCATTTGCTCCTTTTGGTTATAAGAAGGATAGCAAAAACAAACATAAGTTAGTCGTTGATACAGAAGTTTCACATATAATTGAAAGAATCTTCAATATGAAGATAGACGGTTATTCGTCTAAGGCTATTGCAGATTTTTTAAATAGCATAGGTTGTGTAACACCATCTAAGCATAAAGAAAATTCTGGTGATAATCATACTACTGGTTTTATTGTTAAAGACTCTAAATGGGACGCAAAAATGGTCAATAGGATTATTACAAACAAGGTCTATATAGGAGTGCTTGAACAAGGGAAAACTAGAAAACTAAATTACAAGTCTAAGAGAGAAGTAGAAGTAAATGAAGAAGATTGGATTGTAATAAACGACTCTCATAAGCCTATCATTTCAAAAAGCATTTATGCTTTGGCTAATAAGATGATGCTCCGAGATGTAAAACAATCGGCAGATATACCACATATTTTATCAGGAATGCTTTATTGCAAAGATTGTGGATCTTCAATGGTTAGAAGAAAGGTTAAGTCCAAGAATGGATATAATATTTTTTATATTTGTTCTCACTATAATAACAAAGGAGATTGCACAAGACATAGTATAAAAGAAGACTATCTACTTGATATGACTCTTTTCGCACTTAAAGATTATTTAAAAAAATACAATGAATTACTAAGTCAAGTTAATAAGTTAGATGTATCAAAAGTTACATTTAATATTGACTTTGAAAGCTTAAACTCAGAAAAAAGAAAATATGAAAGGCTTAGACAATCTTTATATATGGACTTAGAAGACGAACTTATAACTTCTGAAGAGTTTGAAAGGTTCAGAAAAAATTATCTTATTAAGATCAGGGAAATAGAGAAACAAATTGCTACAAAGAAAAATATACTTGCCAACTTGCAAGAAAAGATGAAAAACAAGGACAGTTTGGTTTCCGAAATTGTTCCCACTGATTTAAGCAGTCTAAATAGACTAACAATTGTATCTTTTATAGATAGAATTGAAATCGGAGAAAACAATGAGATTAATTTTGTCTTTAATAATTTGGAAACAGTTAACTTACTGAAGACCCTTATAAAAGAAGAAAATGAAAACAAGTCCGAAGTAAAGAAAAATTTGATTTCAATAAATAAGGTATTTGGAAATGCTCTTGAAAATAAGACTCCAATGCAATTAGCTGGAGGTGTTTTATAATGGCAAGAACTTCCAAAAGATATATTGAAAAGAAAAGTGAAAAGATAGAAAGAAAAGTCTTTAAGGCCGGAATTTATACAAGACTATCTAACGAAAGAACAGAAGAGTGGAGAGAAAAATCATACTCAATAGAAACTCAAATCCTATCTTGTAAAGAATATGCATTAAAAGAAAATATAGATGTTTTAGAAGTTTACACCGACTATGAATATAGTGGGACAAACTTTGAAAGACCATCATTTCAGAATATTATGCAAGATATTAGGGATAGAAGAATCAATTGTATTATTATCAGAGATTTATCAAGACTTGGAAGAGAATATCTTGAAATGGGAAGATTGATTGATAAAGTGTTTCCATTTTTAGGTGTTAGATTTATTTCAGTTAATGATAAATTGGATACAGTCAAAGAAACAGATTCAAAGAAATCTTTTGAGGTTACTCTTAAAAATATTATCAACGATATGTATGCTAAGGATATTTCAGTTAAGATAAAAACCTCAAAACACAATAGAGCAAGAAATGGATACTTTATTGGATCTGTTCCACCTTACGGGTACAAGATTAAAAAATCTAAAGAAGGTCAAAAGCTTGTAATTGATGAAAATGTTAGATTTATAGTTGAAGAGATGTTTGATTTAACTCTTCAAGGCAAAAGCCAGTATGAAGTAGCAAAGCATTTTAATGAAAAAGGGTATGCTCCTGGAATGATTTACTATAAAACTGGGAGAGTTTACAGAGAAAATGATGATCCTGAATGGAATAAAGGGACAATTTCTAAAATGCTTACAAATCCAGCTTATACGGGGACTTTAGTACAAGGAGTTAAGCAACAAAATCTTGCAAAAGGAATTAAACAACATTTTGTAGACGAAAGTCAGTATATAATTTGTGAGAATGCACATGAAGCAATCATTTCTAAGGAAGTTCATGAAAGAATATTACAAGAAAGACGAGAAAGAAAGAAAAATCATGTTTTCAGTTCGCCAATGCACAATTTTGAAAATAGGGACTATGAGAACAGATTTAAAGGTCTTGTAATCAATAATAATACTGGCAAAGAACTTAATAGAAGAACTCGTATCTATGGTAAGAATAGAGATAGACTTTACTATTCATTTCAGAATGAGAGGTTTAGTGGAAGTATAAAACCCGAAAAATCAGTATTCATTATGGAAAGAGATTTAGATCAGGCTATTAGTGATAAGATTTCTGAGTTTATTATGAAGACAACTAGCAAGACAAAATTTGTTAACCGAATTAAAGCTAGATTTAATAACGCAATAGATACTTTTAAGAAAGACATTGAAAATCTTAAAAGAAAAAATCTAAATGAAGAAAATATCATTCAAAGAGCCTATGAAGAATATAGTCTAGGCAAGATTGATAGAGACGAGTATCTATTAAAAAGAGAGATTGCTCAAAGTCATATGTCTACATTTGATAACGAGATTTCAGCAATTGAAGTTAATATATCAAAACTTAAAAAAGAAAGATCAAAATCAACAAAATGGATAAATGATTTATATGCTTCAAAGAATTTGGAAAAGCTATCTGGCGATTTAATCCATAGCTTAATCGAAAAAATAATAGTTTATGATAAACACGAATTTGAAATAGTCTTTAAATTCAATATAGATAATTTGGTAGGAGGAATAGACGATGAGTAAGATAGCTCTTTATATTAGATTATCCGTTGAAGATATGATAAAGACTGATGAAAGTGAAAGTATCATAAACCAAAGAGCATATTTAAACGATTATCTCGACAAGAATGAAGAATTTAAAAACTTCACAAGAGAAGAATATGTCGATGATGGATATTCTGGAACAAATGAAAATAGACCAGCCTTTCAAAGAATGCTCGAAGATGTAAAGAAAAATAATATCCAGACGATAATTGTAAAAGACTTATCCAGATTTATGAGAGATTATATAACACTTGGAGATTATCTTGAAAATATATTTCCATTCCTTGGAGTAAGATTTATTGCCATAAATGATGGCTATGATAGTAAGAAAGAAAAGGGAAATGGAACAGATTTAGACATTCAATTCAAGGGACTATTATATGATTTCTACACAAAAGATATTTCTGAAAAGGTAAAGTCATCTATGACTACACTTAAAAAACAAGGAAAATTTTTAGCTTGGAGTCCACCATTGGGATATATGAAAGATCCTAATGACAAACACAAAATCATAGTTGACGAAGAAACTGCTTGGATAGTAAAGAAGATTTTCAAACTTGCACTTGATGGCATATCTTCAAGAAATATAGCTAAGATATTAAATGAAGAAAAGATTCCGACACCATCAAAAAGAAAGAGTGAACTAACAAATCTTGATTTTGAATATTCGATAATTAGAACAGCTAAAAAGCCTAGACCAACTTGGACTAATGGCAATGTAATAGATGTATTGGCAAATGAAAATTATACTGGAACTTACACTTTCAATATGCAAGATAAGTCAGTATTAAATCCATCTTCTTTTAAATTCAAACCAAAAGAAGAATGGGGAAGAGTTGAGAATAATCATGAAGCTATTATATCTAAAGAAGACTTTGAAAAAGTTCAGAAGATTAAAGAGAAGAATCTATTTATGAAAGGTAAAAATACCGATTATGAATGGAGAAAGAAATCTCCACTACAAGGTTTTGCAAAATGTCCAACTTGTAATCACATTTTAGGATGTACTCAATCTAAACACAAAAGACCTGATGGAAGCCTTAGAGTACACACATATTTTACTTGTAGGATATGTAAGTGTAATAATGTAAAACATAAGAACTCAAGAGCAGGAAGCCTTGAAGAGCAAGTATTTGAAGCTATAAAAGAAAAATATGGTCTAGAAGATCCAAACAAGGATGAAAAAGTAAAAGTTAAACCTATGGGAAAATCTATCGAAGATCTTGAAGCTAAGAAAATGCAGAATTTTGAGAAGTATAAATTAGGTAAGATGAGTAGACAAAAATTCATTGACTCTAAAAATTTGATAGATGAAGATATACAAGCAATAAAAGAAAAAATACAAAAAGCAAAAGAAGAAAAAGAAGTAATAGACAACACTAAACTTACCAGAGAATTGATGGAAAAATATATAGACTCAGTATTCTGTGAAGGAAACGAAGTGTTGAACATAATATGGAAGTAGCAAAGGGAGTGAGCAATCACTCTCTTTTAAATTACATAACAATAACCTCTTTTTTGTCATAAGCTTGACATGAGAGGGAAGTGGTACAACAGGACAAGCTGTTATGGAATTAAATAAAGAAGATGGTGGTAATCGTAAATTTATACTTTGCACTAATAACGAAAATAATATTTGTGAGGATATTACTTATGAAAGATTGAGTAAAGTTATAAAAGGCTATGAGTTTTCAGGTAAAATCAAAAAAGAATTAAAAAGCTATAATCTAAATATTTCAAATCTAAAAAAAATAGACGCTATATTTCAAGAATTTGAAGAAATAAAATCTGAAAAAAAGGAAGATTATGATAAATTTTCGAATCAATCAAAAGATGGAGTATTTAAGCTCATTGGAGAAAAAGAAATATTGAACAAAGTAGCAGGTATTCCCAACAATCTTAAATACTATAAAACAGAATTTATTCCAAAACTTTCAGAAGATGAGGAAATTTTATCTTCTAAACTTCTTGATTATATCAAGGAAATGGTAGAACTTGAAAATATGTGTGAAATTGATGGAGTTAAAAGAAGAATTATTTTATCTGATGAAGATTTAGATAAGGCACTAAACGAAATGGAAGAAAGCGGCGTTTTATATATTCCGTCATTCATACTACTAACTAATGAAATCAAGGACAGTATTGAGGAAAGAAAACTTGAAGTTGTTACTATTCTGGATTATTATTTCACAGAAGAATTAAGAGAGGTGAACGAATTATGATGTTAGATTTATTTGATTTTCAAACAGATGCCAAAAATTATCTTTTGGATAAAACGACAGATCCGAATGCAAAAAGAAAAATCATTGTAAAAAGTCCGACCGGGTCTGGCAAAACAATAATTCTACTTTCTTATATTTATGACTATCTTCTATGGCAGGACCCTAACAAGGTATTTATCTGGCTTACACCAGGTAAGGGAGATTTAGAGGAACAATCAAAAGATAAAATGGATGAGTTTATTCCTCATGCAAAATCTGCTAATATACACGATGCTCTTCTACAAGGCTTCAAGGGTGGTTATACCTATTTCATAAACTGGGAAATGATAACCAATAAAAAGAATAATGCACTTAAAGATAGTGAAAAGAAAAATCTTTTTGAAAGAATTGCAGAAGCACATAGGGAGCAACTTTCTTTTATTACAATTATTGACGAGGAGCATTTGAATAACACCTCAAAGGCAGATGATATATTATATGCCCTTAATTCTGATAGAGAGATAAGAGTATCGGCAACAACTGTTAAAAACCCTATGGCAGAATTTTATGAAATACCAGAAGAAGAGGTAATAAATTCCGGTCTTATTACAAAGGCACTTTACATCAATCCTGGTATTGAAGCAGACGAGATGGACGACCTTGAAAGTGAAACTATTTATCTAATACAAAAAGCAGATGAAAAGAGAAAAGAAATCAAAGCAGAGTATGAGAAAATAGGAGAAAAAATCAATCCTTTAGTTATTATACAATTTCCAGATATGAGTGAGTCTTTAGTTAATTTTGTAGAAGAACATCTAACAAACATGGGTTACACCTATAAAAATAAAATGCTTGCTAAATGGCTGAGTGAGGAGAAGATAAATACACTTGATGTTACAGATGAAAATTCTAAATCAAACTTCTTGATTATGAAACAAGCTATTTCAACCGGTTGGGATTGCCCAAGAGCAAAGATACTTGTAAAACTTCGTGAAAATATGACAGAAACCTTTGAAACTCAAACAATAGGTCGCATAAGGAGAATGCCGAGAGCAAGGCACTATGAAAATGACCTATTAGATTTTTGCTTCCTCTATACATTCGATGAAAAATACAAAGAAGCTGTTATACAGGGTGGAAATGCCTATGAAGTTAAGAGGTTATTTTTAAAAGACAAGTGCAAAAATTTTGAACTCGTAAAAGAATTTAGAAACAAAGACCATCAGTCTGTCGACGAAGTCTTGGTTCGAGATAAGGCATATGATTATTTTAAATATAAATATAAGCTAACCAACATTAAAAGGGACAATGAAAAGTTATTAGAGTCTTATGGTTTTGTAATGGGAACAAAAGTTATATCTACCTTTAGAACTGGTAAATTTGTAAGTCTTAAAGATATAGTTGATGAAAAACAAGGCGAAAATAGGGAAATAGCTTATGAAGTATCAACTCACGATCATGGAATTGATTGTTTGCACGCAGTTGATATGATAAAAAAAGTCACCGGTGTACCATCTAACAAGATGAGGGCAATTCTTCAACATCTTTTCCATAAAAATATACCATCTACTAAGAAGTTATTAAATCTTTCTAATCGTGAGTGGTACGCTTTTATGATTAATAATGCCTATAAACTCCGTGATGACTTCTTAGATTTAGCTGTAATATCTGAAGGGGAGCAGATTGACTTTTTTTACAAGAAAACTGCAAAATGGAAATTGCCTTTAGAAGATTTTTATAAGTATCTTCCGTATGAAACAGAAGTAGTCGATTATGAGAAAAATGCTTATAAAGAATACAACACATCTATGACAACATCTCAGTTTAGATCGACCTCTGAACAACTCTTAGAAAACTATCTTGAAAGTAGAGATGATGTAGATTGGTATTATAAAAACGGTGATTCAGGACAGCAGTATTTATCAGTAGTTTATCAAACCAACCTTGATAAACAGAACTTATTTTATCCGGATTATATTATTAAGAAAACGAATGGGGAAGTATGGATAATTGAAACAAAAGGCGGAGAATCGAAAGGAAAGGATAAAAATATCGATAAGCAAATCGAAAATAAATTCTATGCTTTTAAGGATTATGCAGATAGGCGTAAAATAAATTGGGGGTTTGTTAGAGATAAAGATACAAGACTTTATATTAACAATACAAACTACACAAAAGAAATGAATAATGAAAATTGGAAAAGGCTGGAAGATATATTTTAAGGAGATTATTATGAAAAATACGAGAAAGTGCCCAAAGTGTGGGGCAAGTGATATTTTATTTGTGCCGGAATCTGCTGGGGCTTATGGGACTGGAAATAATATTATGACTGGCCATACAATTATGTCGGCAGTTCCTGTTGATAGGTATATTTGCACTAGATGTGGTTTTAGTGAGGAGTGGGTTGACCTTGACAACATGGATAAATTAAAAAAGAAATATGATGAGATTTAAAATATGTGTGAGATTGATGGGAACAAAAGTTAATAATGAAACTTTCAGAGAGATAGCAGAAATGTTATCTCTTTTTTTATTAAAAGAAAGGAGTTTTGCATAACAAAATTAGAACATATAAGACAAAAGTCAAAAGAATTTAAAGTATAAAAGAAAATAACAGCAAATTTTTAAAAGCGGGGGACCGCTTTTTTTGTTTGCAAAAAATAGTTTTCTAAAATCGACTTTCTGAGGATATATATTTTTGGAGGTGATTTTATGGATAAATCAGTTTTTATGGAAAGGCTCGCGGAGATGGATCTCTTTACGAGTTATACGGTGACCATTTCGCCGAACGGTAAGTCAGTCACTTATGAGGTGATGGACAGTTTCAGCGGCACGGTCGCAACGATTTATATGGACGAGAACGGAAAGAGTTTTAATTTTTTCTACAATGAGTTTATGAGCGATATGAGCGCCGATGAGAAGGTGAGTTTTTATATTTATTTTCTCAGTTTCTTTCAAACTTTGAATTTCGGGAGGGATTTGGATGAATAAGAAAGAATTGAAATCATTTCTTGCGGAAAGGGGACTTTTTCTTGTGTTTCTCGAGGAGAATGCGCCGGGGCTTATAAGTTATAGGTTTTCGGTGATTTCTCGGGGCAATTTGCCGTTTATGGAGTTTGTGGTTTACGATGGTGTGAAGGAGTTTATGTTTTACGAGAATGAGTATGTGGACACATTGAAATTTGAGGACAAGTTTGAGATTTACGAGAAGCTTTTAACGCTCATCGACAGGTTTTAGGAGGATGTTATGGATTTAAAGAATTTTATAGAGTTTTTGCACGGCGAGGGGCTCACGCTTCTTTATAAGGAGTACACGAGAGCCGGCGGATATGAATATGAGGTTCGGGATGCGGATATGCGCCCGATTCTTTTTGTATCATCGATTGCCGGTGTGACGGATTTTAAGTTTTACGAGAGTGATTTTGTTTTAAATTTGGATTTTAACAAGAGGATGAGGATTTTTAGAAATGCCATGAGTTTTATCTCGTGGGTTAATTAAGGGGGAGATTTTATGACGAGAAAGGTTATTACGCCATATTTTTCGCACGATGCGAACGCAAGGAATTCGGACAAGCTTCTTGCTGTGAGAATTAAACACGGGGCTGAGGGCTACGGGATATATTTTATGATTTTGGAGCGCCTTCGCGAGGAGAGCGATTATACGTCGTCGACGAATTATGATGTTATGGCGTATGATTTTAGAGTGGATAGTGAAAAGATTAGGTCGATTGTTGAAGATTTCGGCCTTTTTGAGTTTAATGAAGATGGCAGTCGTTTTTATTCTCCGGATTTTAACGATAGGATGGAGATGAAGGATAAGAATGCGGAAAAAATATCAAGAGCTGCAACAGCTGCAGCAAATAAAAGATGGAGCAAGAAAAATAGTAATTCTTCAAAAAATAAGTCAAATAAGAAAGATGACGATGACAATAAGGATGAAGATGATGCGAGTAAAGTAGATAAAGAATCTGAAAAGATTAAAAAGAGTTGTGACGACACAGATTTGTCGTCTAATTTGTGTACGAAAAATAATGATGTTAAAACTGATGATGTAGGAAAAAGTTCTTTCAAAAGCAAAAATGAGAATTCAGGTAATGAGATTGAATGCGAAAAAAGCTCTAATTCATGCGATTTGAATGCGACCGCATGCGAACCGTATGCGACCGCATGCGAGCCGTATGCGAACGGTATGCGATTTTATGCTAAGCAAAGCAAAGAAAAGAAAAGCAAAGAAAAGCAAAGAAAACAAAAACAAACAAAAAGTGTCATAAATACTTTTGATTTCCACCCTAGAGTTTTTGATTATACAAGAAACCCAGAGCTTAGGGATTGTTTGTGTGTGTTTTTTGATGAGAGAGGGAAGTCGAAGTCTATTGATGTGAGGTTTGTGGAGATGTTTTTTAAGCAGCTTGATTCGTACTCGGCGGGGGACGACGACAAGAAGATTTTGATTCTTAGAAATTCAATCATTAACGGTTGGCAAAATATTTATCCGGTCAATTTGAACAATAAAAGCGGTCTTTCGAAGCTCGACGAGTATTACGGAACCGAAAAAAGACAGACTGACGATTTCACGGAATCCGAGCTTAGAGATATGCTTAAAATAAATTCACATTTGTAAAATTTGAAGATTTATCGCGAATTTGAGCATTTAAACATAAAGAATTTTCATTTTAGCAGAATTTAAATAAATTTTTATAGTTTTTTTCATAATTTGGTTGATTTTTTATAAAATAAAGTATATAATAATTGTTGGTGGCATTTAAATATCGGTGTCGGTTTTTGAGCGGTATCAAATTTAGATTTTTATTTTGTATATTTTTATAACTATATTAATAAATATGTGCGCAAAATCTTTATTTATTTTTTAATTTTTTCGGCTATGACTGTGGTATAATAGAGTTGTGGCCCTGTGCATTATATTTATTAAAAATCGACGCGCATGAAGCGGCACTGTATTTAAATTTAAATTAAATCAAGGAGGAAAAAGATGAATAACAGAATTGCACAATTAAGAAAAGCTCTTGGTTTGTCTCAAATGAAACTTGCCAATATTGTTGGCGTTTCAAGAATCAGCATCAGTAAAATCGAAACAGGAAAATGCGTTCCGGGATTAAAACTAGCAAGCAATATTGCGGACGCTCTTGACAAGTCACTATATGAAGTGTTTGATTTGGACAATTCAGGCGCTTTTGCAACAAGATAATAAGATTATTTTTCGCGACTCTTTTCGGGTCGCTTTTTATTTGTATTTTTTTAAAGAAATGCTTGCACTTAAGACTACTTTGTGTTATAATTGTTGATGTAATTAGCCACGCATTTTGATACATTCCGCGAGGTTGCCGTTTTACGGTTGTCGGGTGTATGTGATAAATGCGGAAGAATAAACCGGAGGTGTAGATATGAGCGTAATTACTATGAAAAATTTATTAGAAGCAGGTGTTCACTTTGGACACCAAACAAGAAGATGGAACCCTAAGATGGCTCCTTACATTTTCACTGAAAGAAACGGTATTTATATTATCGATCTTCAAAAGACAGTGAAAAAGGTTGAAGAAGCATATGTTTTCGTAAAAGAAATCGTTGAAGAAGGCGGAACTGTTCTTTTTGTAGGAACAAAGAAGCAAGGTCAAGAAGCTATAGAAAGCGAAGCAAAGAGATGCGAAATGCCGTATGTCAACCAAAGATGGTTGGGCGGTATGCTTACAAACTACAAGACAATCAAGACCAGAATTGACAGACTTTTCGAACTCGAAGAAATGGAAGAAAACGGAACGTTTGAAATGCTTCCTAAAGTTGAAGTTATCAAACTTAAACACGAAAGAGAACGTCTTGAAAAGTTCTTAGGCGGAATCAAGAACATGAACGGAACTCCTGATTGTATGTTTGTTGTTGACCCGAAAAAGGAAAACATTGCTGTTCAAGAAGCACACAAACTCGGCATTCCTGTTGTCGGTATCGTAGACACAAACTGTGACCCTGAAGAATTGGATTTCCCGATTCCTGGAAACGACGACGCAATCCGTGCAGTTAAACTTATTGCTGAAACAATTGCAAATGCAGTTATCGAAGCAAAGCAAGGTGAACAATACAGCGCTCCTCAAACAGACGAAGACGATTCCGACGAAAGTATGGAAGAAGCTATGAAAAAGGAAGACGAAAAGAATTCCAAGGAAGACAAATAGTAGATTACTATAAATATAAATATTATAAAGAAGGGTAGGATGAAAAATGAGCAAGATCAGTGCAAGTTTAATTAAAGATTTGAGAGAAAAGACAGGCGCAGGTATGCTTGATTGCAGAAATGCACTTCAAGAAACAGACGGAGATTTGGAAAAGGCGGTTGACCTTTTAAGAGAAAAAGGACTCAGCAAAGCTGCTAAAAAATCTTCAAGAATCGCAGCTGAAGGTCTTGTTGAATCTTATATTCACGGCGGCAGAATCGGGGTTTTGGTTGAAGTTAACTCTGAAACGGATTTCGTTGCAAAGACGGATGAATTCAAGGATTTTGTTAAGGAAATAGCAATGCAAATCGCAGCTTCAAGCCCGAAATATGTTTCACGTGATGAAGTTCCTGAAGAAATTGTCAACCACGAAAAAGAAGTTTTGACTCAACAAGCTATGAATGAAGGAAAACCTCAAAACATTGCAGAAAAAATGGTCGAAGGAAGAATTGAAAAATTCTACAAGGAAATTGTTCTTCTTGAACAACCTTTCATTAAGGACCCGGATAAGACAATCGAAACTTTGTTGAAAGAAAAAATCGCTAAAATCGGTGAAAATATTAAAATCAGACGTTTTGTTCGTTTTGAAGTTGGTGAAGGTCTCGAAAAGAGAGAAGAAAACTTTGCAGACGAAGTTGCAAAAGAAATGGGCAAATAGTCTTATATGAGTAAATCCAGAAGAGTTGTATTGAAGCTCTCCGGAGAGTCGATGGCAGGCGAAAACAAAACCGGTCTCGATATGAATTTCGTCGGAGAGCTCGCAAAACGAATTAAGGATGCACAAAATGATTCTCTTCAAGTTGCTATCGTATGTGGCGGTGGCAACTTTTGGAGAGGTCGTGACGGACTCGAAATAGAAAGAGCGACTTCCGACTATATGGGAATGCTTGGCACTGTCATGAATGCTTTAGCGCTACAAAGTGCTCTTGAGAAAACAGGAATACCAACAAGAGTGCAAACTTCAATCGAAATGAGGGAAGTTGCAGAGCCGTATATTATGAGACGTGCTATAAGGCATCTCGAAAAGGGACGCGTCGTTATTTTTGCTGCAGGCATTGGAAATCCGTATTTTTCAACCGACACGACAGCGGCATTGAGAGCTGCTGAAATCGGAGCGGATTCGATTCTTATTGCAAAAAAAGGAGTCGACGGAGTTTACTCGGCTGACCCGAACAAATTTGAGGGTGCGACAAAATTTGAGCATCTATCTTTTAAAGAAGTGCTTGAAAAGGATTTAAAAGTTCTTGACGGCACAGCTATAAGTTTGTCGAAAGACAACGACATTCCGCTTTTGGTCTTTGGAATTGACGACACCGAAAATATTACAAGGGCTTTAAACGGAGAAAAAATTGGAACAATTGTCGATAATAAGGAGGACTAAATGACTACGCAAGTTTTTAAAGCAGCTGAAGAAAAAATGAACAAGAGCATCGAAGTCTACAAAAACGACTTGGATTCAATTCGCGCAGGACGTGCAAACCCGTCGCTTTTGGACAGAATTGACGTCGATTACTACGGAGTTATGACTCCGCTTAGACAAATTTCAAACGTCTCCGCTCCTGAGCCGAGACTCATCCAAATTCAACCGTGGGATGCGAATGTAATTCCTGCAATTGAAAAGGCAATTTTAGCAAGCGACTTGGGACTTAATCCTTCGAACGACGGAAAAGTTGTAAGACTTGCAATTCCGCAACTCACAGAGGAAAGAAGAAAAGATTTGACAAAACTTGTTTCCAAAAACGCTGAAGAAGCTAAAGTAAATATCAGAAATATCAGAAGAGATTTGATGGACGAAATCAAAAAGCTTGAAAAGGACAAAGAAATCACAGAAGATGAGCAATTCCAAGCTGAAGAAAAAGCCCAAAAATTGACAGACGATATGATCAAAGATATTGACAAAATTGCCGATGACAAGCAAAAGGAAATAATGGAAATATAATTAATATGCCGACATATGTCGGCTTTTATTTTATATAAAAGAGGTGTTTTATGAGAGTTTCAATTCCAAATGAAAAATATTTTGAGTCATTTAAGTTTTTCTGTGAAGAGTTTTACGGGAAATTTGACTGCGATGAAAGCAAATATATAAAAGAAAAGAAGGCGGCGCGCACAATGCGTGGCAAGGACCAGGAGATTGAGGTGTGGTACATCGAGGACGAGAGAGTTGTCGGCGTTGGAAAAATTTTGCCGACTCTTTCGATCGATGCGATTGAATACGGCGGAAATCTTTCGATTGATATTTTTAATCGCAGTATGTTCTTAGAAGAGGCGATTGACGTTTCAATCAAATTTATTCAGTCGTTTTATCCGATTGAAAGACTTCTTTTCACAGTTAGAGATGACGACTATGATTTGTTACTTATAATGAAAGAGAAGTCCGCAAAGTCGCTTTCGGAAGGCGAAGTCACAAGAGACGGCGAAAGCTTTAATGTGAAGAGATTTAATCTCGATATATAGTTTTGTCTTCGGGGTTATTAGCGGTTAATTTATGCATTTGAGTCTAGTGAAATGAACAGGTTTTGGGAAGATGATGACGGAGATTTTATAAATTAACTGATTTCAAGAAAAATGTGTAATGAAAAAGAGTTTTAGGTAATTTACAATTGAAGGAGAATATGATGAATGCATTAATTGTACTGGATGTGCAAAAGGGAATATTGAAGCAAAAAGACTTTTCAGAGACTCTAAATAATATTAAAATTCTAATTGATGATTTTAAAAAGAATGATGACATTGTAATCTTAACCAAGCATCTTTCGGATGATGTTGACAGTCCTTATTTTAAAGGCTCCGGAGACGCGGAAATATGGGATGAGATTCAAGGGCTGGGCGATTATACTATTGAAAAGACGTCCTGTAATCCATTTTATAAAACCAATCTTGACCAAATCTTAAAAGACAATAAGGTGTCTAAAGTTTATATATGCGGTTTCAATACGGAATATTGTTGTTTATTTTCCAGCATTTTATGTTCTGACAGAGGTTATGAAACTGTTTTTATTGAAGACGCTTCGGGAACATTTGGAGATGAAGAAATTTATGAAATGCCCGGAATAGATATCAATGACTTTATTGGGTCTATACTAAATTGGTCCGGAGAAGTTGAGGTTTTATATACTGAGGAGTATTTTAACGGTCTTGAATCTTGAGAGATTGAATTCAAAATGATATCAATATAAGTATTTTGCAATCGATAGATTTAAAGACAATGTTTATCATATCCAATTTGCCAGACACTGTCTGGAAAATTGACCCGGGCCCATTATTATAAGCTTTTATCTATCGGCGATGAGAAAAAGCGAAGCTTCTATGCAAAATTTTTAAATCTTGTAAAAAAATCGATAGATATAAGCATTTTACAATCTCTAATTAGGCATAAAGCAATTTATGGCAAGATAAGGACCTAACGGTCTAAATTATGTAATTTCAAGAAAAATGTGTAATGAAAAAGAGTTTTAGGTAATTTATAAATTAAGGAGAATATGATTAATAATGAGTAAAATATCAAAGAAAATTAAGAGTATTATTCTTTTAGTTACCATAATAGTTTTAATAGCTGTTTTTTGTACAGTTATTTCCGGGGGCGTGTTTGGAGAATGTAATCCCTTAAGAGTGATTAATGGATTTATTCAAGTTCGCATTTTAGACAAAGACTATTATGAGATTCAAGAATATCCTAAAATTATGATTGCTAATAAAGATTTGAATTTGGTTGATTATATGAAAAATTTAGGGTGGACATATGTGGAAACTGTCGACGCCGATAAGTTAGTGATGGAGAATATCCATGAATTCAAATATAAAGAGATCGAAGCATTTGTGGAAGTTAGCCAACATAAAAATTATTATATTTGGAAGTGGAGAGAATAAGTATAGAAAACTAATGAAAAATAAAAACTGGAAAAATTTAATAATAGTGACTTTAATGATAGGGTTGATATTTATAACTTCTTGTTCTAAAGAAAAAAATGTTACAAGTGAAGAGTTTCATTTGTTTAAAGAAGAGATGTCATCAAATAAAAAAATATGTGAGATTCAAATAAAATTTTTAAGACCATCCTTATATATTAATTTTGTTACATCTGAAAATTTTAAAATTAATGATGTAAAAAAAGTAATAGATAAATTAAAACCATTCATAAATACCAATCACATGGATGAAATTGCAAGCAAATATTGGGAAAAAGATACAAAAGTATCTGATGTATATATATCTTTTTATAATGGGAAAATAGATAAGAATGACACAAGAAAGAATCTCGTGTATAGTATATATACAAAGTATTATAAAACTTATGTTGTTGATGATAATCCTTTAAATATAGATGCTTATAGCACATGGTTTATAGAAGTTGATGGGAAAGAATATCAACTTGAGGATTACTTAGACGGAGATTATTAAAATTGGTATATTTTTATCTAAGAGTAGTAAGACATTTCTTGTCTGATAAATTCGATATTACAAAGCATAAGAATTACAAGTTATTTGAAGATTATGATGAGAGAAACTTGTTTGATGTGGAAGAGTATTTAACAAATAGAGATAAGGTAAAGTTAAAATTAATTTAAAGAAAAATAAATATTAGATAATCTCAGACGATAGAAATTAAATACTATATCGTCTTTTTTTATACTCAAAACTTGGATGTTATTATGATAATTATAAAAAGTCCATATTAGAGCAAATAATAATCTTTAAGACAGACGATAAAACTAAATCAAACAAGAAAGACCATAGCAAAGGTGCAGAGAGATAAATATCGGTAGTCTCTGGATTGCCTTTATTTGTTTGTCATATGTAAATAGATTGTATAATGATGTTATATGTGGAGATTGTAGTATTGATGTATATATAATAAGATAACAGATTATAAAAGTATTGGAATCAATGTTTTATGGGGGTTACAAGAACTCTTATAAGTATTTTTTTATTTAAGAAATATATTAAATGAATTTCAACAATAAATACTTAAGAAAAGTTTATTTGTAGTTGATAAAAATAGGATAAGTTAATTAATGGTTTCTTGACGGTTGATTAAGTAAAATGATATGATATATATAAATAAAGGGGGGTTAAAAATGCCAGATATTATTAGAGAATACTTGCCGATACTTATACCTATTATTATTTTAGAAATTGCACTTATGATTTATTCTTTAAGTCATGTTTTAAAACACGATAGATATAAATTTGGCAGTAGAATAATGTGGATTTTAATTGTTATTTTTATCCAAATCATTGGACCTATCTTATACTTAACAATAGGTAGGGAGGACGAATAATGGAAGCGCTAAAAATTGACAATCTTCATAAATCTTTTGGTAAAAATACGATTATTAATGGATTATCCATGT
>OASD01000272.1_pt1 | contig 24578 bp, 16 predicted proteins | sample 1475531 | NCBI WGS metagenome assembly OASD01 (sample SAMEA3360668, study PRJEB22359) | human gut metagenome | biome: ENVO:urban biome; feature: ENVO:human-associated habitat; material: ENVO:feces | place: Bangladesh | collected 2011
CAGCAGCCTGCGCCGCTGCGAGGCGAGCGATGGGCACACGGAACGGAGAGCAGCTAACGTAGTTTAAGCCCACTTTGTGGCAGAACTTAACTGATGAGGGTTCACCACCATGTTCACCACAGATACCGCACTTGAGTTCAGGACGAACGGTGCGACCCTTGTTAACGGCCATTTCTACTAACTGACCTACACCGTTTTGGTCGAGTACTTGGAAGGGGTCAACCTTCAAGATCTTCTTCTCTAAGTAAACGGGGAGGAAGCTGGCGATGTCGTCACGTGAGTAACCGAAGGTCATCTGCGTCAAGTCATTCGTACCGAAGCTGAAGTATTCAGCGCGTGAAGCAATCTTGTCGGCTGTAAGAGCAGCACGAGGAATTTCAATCATGGTACCAACCTTGAACGGAATTTCGATACCTTCTTCTTTGAAGAGGGCTGCTGCTTCGTCGCGGATAACCTTCTCTTGCGCCTCGAACTCATAAAGAATACCTGTAAGAGGTACCATGATTTCGGGGTGAGGATCAAGTCCTTCGCGCTTCAAATCGATGGCTGCAGAGAGGATAGCGCGTGTTTGCATTTGCGTAATCTCAGGATAAGTGTTGCCCAAACGGCAACCACGGTGACCGAGCATTGGGTTGTGTTCGCAAAGGCTTTCAACGCGTGCACGGATGTATTCAACCGTTACCCCCATTGCCTTAGCCATCTCTTCTTGTCCCTTCAAATCGTGGGGTACAAATTCGTGGAGAGGGGGATCGAGCAAACGAACGTTTACGGGATAGCCGTCCATAGCGCGGAAGATACCCTTGAAGTCTTCCTTCTGGTAGGGGAGGAGTTTCGCAAGTGCTTTCTTACGTCCTTCTACGTCTTCAGCCAAAATCATTTCGCGCATGGCGATAATCTTCTCGTTATCGAAGAACATGTGCTCAGTACGGCAGAGACCGATACCTACAGCGCCGAATGAACGAGCGACTTGAGCATCGTGAGGAGTATCGGCATTGGTGCGTACTTGCAAGCGAGTGTACTTAGCGCAGAGGTCCATTAAGGCAGCGAAGTCGCCAGAGAGTTCGGCAGCTTGTGTCTTGATTTCGCCTTTGTAAACGCGTCCGTTGGTACCATTGAGTGAGATGTAGTCACCTTCGTGAAGCACAGTGCCGTCAATTTCAACAGTACGGTTCTTGTAGTCAACGTTGATAGCACCAGCACCGCTGACGCAGCACTTACCCATACCGCGTGCTACTACGGCAGCGTGTGAGGTCATACCGCCACGAGCTGTAAGAATACCTTCAGCTACCGCCATACCAGCGAGGTCTTCAGGTGAAGTTTCGATACGAACCATTACGACCTTGTGACCGTCTTCGTTCCATTTGGCAGCATCGTCAGCGAAGAATACAATCTGGCCGCATGCTGCACCCGGACTTGCGGGCAAACCACGTGTAAGTTCTGTAGCCTTAGCAAGTGCGTCTTTAGAGAATACGGGGTGGAGTAGTTCGTCCAACTTCTGAGGTTCGCAACGCTTGATAGCTGTCTTTTCGTCAATCATGCCTTGGCGTAAGAGGTCCATGGCAATCTTAACCATGGCTGCACCTGTACGCTTACCATTACGTGTCTGTAAGAACCATAGTTTGCCCTCTTGTACGGTGAACTCCATGTCCTGCATATCGTGATAGTGCTCTTCTAACTTAGTCTGAATGGCATCAAGTTGGTGATAGATTTCAGGCATGGCTTCTTCCATTGAAGGGAATTCAGCCTTGCGTTGTTCTTCGCTAATGCCTTGCAGTTCAGCCCAACGACGAGAACCTTCAAGTGTGATTTGTTGGGGAGTACGAATGCCAGCAACAACGTCTTCACCTTGTGCGTTAACCAACCATTCACCATTGAAGAGGTCTTCACCAGTAGCGGCATCGCGGCTGAAGCAAACACCTGTAGCAGAAGTGTTGCCCATGTTGCCGAATACCATTGCCATAACGGTAACGGCGGTTCCCCATTCAGCGGGAATGCCTTCCATCTTACGATAAAGGATAGCGCGTTCGTTCATCCATGAGTCGAACACGGCACAGATAGCGCCCCAAAGTTGTTCCATGGGGTTGGTGGGGAATTCTTTACCCGTTTGTTTAACAATGGCTTTCTTGAAGCGAACAACGAGTTCCTTTAAGTCGTCAACTTCAAGTTCGTTGTCAAGCTTTACGCCTTTTGCTTTCTTAACGTCTTCGATGATAGCTTCAAAGGGGTCGACATCGTCTTTATTGACAGGCTTCATGCCCAATACTACGTCGCCATACATCTGTACAAAGCGGCGGTATGCGTCGTAAGCAAAGCGTGCATTACCAGTCTTGCGAGAAAGACCTTCAACAACTTCATCGTTCAAACCGAGGTTGAGGATAGTATCCATCATACCAGGCATAGAAGCGCGTGCACCTGAGCGTACTGAAAGCAAAAGAGGATTTTCAACATCACCAAATTTGCTATTCATCAGTTCTTCTGTCTGATGTAGACTCTTCTCTACATCGTCTTTCAAAAGTGCTACAACTTGTTCTTTACCAATCTTGTAGTATTCGTTGCATACGTCAGTTGTAATAGTGAATCCAGGAGGAACGGGCACTCCGATAAGGTTCATCTCTGCGAGGTTGGCACCTTTGCCACCTAATTCGTTACGCATGTCAGCACGTCCTTCAGCCTTTCCGTTGCCGAACGTGTAAACTCTTTTGATATTATTCATGGGGTTTATTGAATTGAATTGTCTAAAAATGGTTGTCAGTAAGTATTTAAAAAAGGTTGTATTATTGATGTGTTCTGTACTAACACAACGCAAATATATACTTTTCCTTTTGAAAGTGCAAGATTAAGCGTGAGTTTTTACATGTAGACTTTCAAAAAATGGCGTTTCTGTGTTAATATTAATTGAAAATATGTTGGAAAGCATAGGGAGAGAATAAAGAAAGGAGTAGGGCTGCAAGCATAATTGTAGCCTTACTCCTTATACATATTATATATACTTTTATTATTTCTTGTGGTATTCCTTAGCCAAACCGCCTTCGGAGGTTTCGCGATAGAGCGAGGGGAGATCGTGGCCAGTTTGTTTCATTACTTCAACCGTTTTGTCGTAGACGATGCGGTGAGTACCATCGGATAGATTGGCGTAGATATTGGCATCTAAGGCGCGTGCTGCTGCGTGAGCGTTGCGTTCAATGCAGGGAATTTGTACTAATCCGCACACGGGGTCGCACGTCATGCCAAGGTGGTGTTCCAATCCCATTTCGGCTGCATATTCAATAGTAGCGAGAGAGCCTCCAAATAGGTAGTTGGCGGCTGCGGCAGCCATTGCGCAGGCTACGCCCACTTCGGCTTGGCAACCAGCTTCGGCTCCAGAAATAGAGGCCCGACTTTTGGCAATGTTGCCCACTAAGCCCGCTGTGGCAAGTGCATGGAGTATGCGTTTCTCTTTAAAATTGCGTGTCTTGTGTAAGTGGTAAAGTACTGCTGGGACGACACCGCTTGCGCCACAAGTGGGGGCGGTGACAATCGTGCCGCCCGAAGCATTCTCCTCGCTCACGGCAAGGGCATAGGCAAAGACGAAGGCACGTGACTGTAGATTAGAGGGATAGCCCATGGCGCGAATGTAATAGTCGGGGGCTTTGCGACGTAGTTTGAGTACGCCAGGAAGTACACCTTCGTGTTCGATGCCACGTTCTACGGCTTCGCACATGGTGTGCCATACTTTTTCAAGGTAGTCCCATATTTCAGAGCCTTCGCAGTGTTGTACGTATTCCCAATAAGATACACCGCGCTCTTGACACCATTGTTGAATGTCAGAAAGGTGGTCGAGGTCGTACACTTCAGGTGTCTCGGTTTGTTGCTTGCCGTCTTCAACTAATGCTCCACCGCCTACGCTGTATACAATCCATTCGTCTTGAAAGTCGTTGTTATTCTTCCTTACTTCAAATTTCATGCCGTTGGGGTGGAAGGGGAGTACTATTTCGGGACACCAGATGAGTTCGGTTCGATTTTCGCCCAACACTTGCAGTATGGCGTAATCGGTCAAGTGTCCTTTCCCCGTGGCGGCTAAACTACCATAAAGTGTTACTCTAAAGCCTTGTGAGTCGGGGTGGTTTCGTAAATATGTTTCAGCGGCAATGCGTGGTCCAATGGTATGTGAGGAAGAAGGGCCTATGCCAATGCGATATAGTTCTTTTAATGATTTCATGAGGGGAAATATGCTAATGCATTGTTAATGTGCAAATGTTTGGTTAATGTGTAAATGTGCAATTTGTTACTTTCTTTTGCTGCATTTGTTGAATGGTGCAAACGAAGGCGACCATTCGTACATTCTCACATTTGTACATTGGAAAAGAGGTTATAATTCTTTGATGAATCCGCGTCGGTAGGCAACGAGGAGCTTTTCGAGGTCGGCAATTTGTTCGCGTAACTCTGCTCCCTTGTCAGTGTCGTTGACCATGGCGCGGTGTCCCATCATTTCGACAATTTGAGTGGTTGACTTAATGTCGGTGCCATTAAGTATGGCCTCTTCGGTTGAGGTGAAGGGCGCGTGTTGTACTAATTGGAAACCGCGTGAGTGGTAAACTAAGGTGTAACCTGCTATGCCCGTCGTGTTGTGATAAGCTTTCGCAAACCCTCCGTCAATTACCATAAGTTTACCGTCGGCTTTGATGGGATTCTCACCATTGGAGGCTCGTACGGGTACGTGGCCATTGATAATGTGGCGATGTTTCCCACTCACTCCAAAAGCATCCATAATGTGGTCACAAATGTTGGCATCAGCGCGTAAGCTATAGTACCAACCTTTTGCTTCTTTATGAGTAGACTTGTCGTCAATGAAGTAACGTTCGAAGGTCGACATCTTAGACTTGTCAAACAAGGGAGAATCGCATCCGCACCAAAGATACCAGAAGTAGTCGCAAGCCCGTTGGCGCTCAATGCTATCGCCATCATCGTCGTATGCCGTTCGTACCAATTGCTCAACGCGTTCCATAAGTTCACGTCCTGCAACGTTTTGTCCTTCAACGCACACCTCTTTTAAAGTGCCGTCTTCGTTCATAGGCACTGAGGCATGGAAGAGTAGGTTAGAGTTATAAACGCCATACATGCTGCCATGCAGTAAGAGTTGCTGAACGTGAGCTTGCAGTCTGTCTGAAATGAGGAACGAGTGTTGTAGGCGGTCGATGAGGTCTTGCTCTTCGTCTGTAAGTTGATAGGGGCTTGAAGGATTAATCGTTGGGAAGTTGCAGTCGGTCAGTGGGTAAGTTTGTCCGTCAACGACGCAAGTATTCTTATCAAAGTCAATCGTTTCAAGTAGGCAACGATCGCTCATGTTCCACTCAGGGTGTTGCTTATACAGTTGTCCTTCCAACTTAAACTGAATAACAGCAATCGCTTTGTGCATTTGTGCGATAAGTTTGCATTCCTTCTCATTGGGTCGGCGTGAAGGGTCTTCTATCTTGGGATAAAAAATGGTGCAAGGGTCGTTGGCATAGGTTTCCATAGCAAAAGTAGCCATGGGCACCATGTTGATGCCATATCCTTCTTCGAGCGTTTGCGTGTTGGCGTATCTAAAAGAAAGGCGTAGCACACTGGCGATGCACGTTTTGTTGCCCGCTGCAGCTCCCATCCATAATATGTCGTGGTTACCCCACTGAATGTCCCAATGGTGGTAGCGAGTGAGCGTGTCCATAATAAGGTGTGCACCAGGGCCACGGTCGAAGATGTCGCCCAAGATGTGTAGTTGGTCAATGGCAAGGCGTTGGATAAGTTCACACATCGCCTTAACGAAACCTGCTGCACGTCCTGTACCGATAATCGTTTGAATGATAACGCCTACATAGGCTTGCTTGTTTCGGTCATCACTGCTTTCGTGGAGGAGTTCTTCGATGATATATGCAAATTCAGGTGGCAGGCTTTTGCGCACCTTAGAACGTGTGTACTTAGAAGAAACGTTGCGGCAAACAGCAATCAATTGATTGAGCGTAGTTTGGTAATAGTCCGCCAAGTCAGTATCGTTTTGCTTTACTAGTTCCAACTTTTGCTTGGGATAGTAAATAAGCGTGCAAAGGTCGCGGATTTCCTTCTCGCGCAATGTGTTACCAAATAACTCTTTCACCTTACGCTTGATGTTACCCGAGGCATTTCTCAATACGTGCTGAAAAGCTTCGTTTTCGCCATGAAGGTCGGCCAAGAAATGTTCGGTAGGTTTGGGTAGGTGAAGTATGGCCTCAAGATTGATAATCTCGGTGGTTACTTGTGGTATGGTGGGGAAATCGCGTGCCAACAACTTAAGGTATCTTAAGTCGGCATTGATACTTTTATTGGATATGGTTGGTTTTGGCATAGAGGTAAGTTTGAGGTTGGGTATAAATCTCCACGTCATTTGTTTGCATGGAGCGGATTTTAAAAAGGATAACCTTTATGCTACAAAGATAGGGAATGCTTAGAATAAGGCAAACGAAAAGGTTAATATTTTTCGGAGTTGTAGTGATAAAAAATAACGTGTTAAAACCTTTCGTTGAAGCGCAATGAAAGATAAAAGCGTCTTTTAATTGCGTTATGAAGGTTTTAACACGTTATACTTGTGCAAATAAGCTTGTTAAGCTTCAAAATTCTTTACAAACTTCTCAATAGCCTTATATGTCTCTTCGCGTGCAGGGACGAGCGGTAAGCGCAGTTTGTTGAGAGTCTTTCCTTGTATGCCCAATAGCGACTTGATACCTGCGGGATTGCCGTCAGCAGAAAGCAACTTGTAAGCAGTGCTTAGTTCGCGGTGCATCTTTAAAGCATTGTTATAGTCACCAGTTAAGGCATTGTGCACCATGCTGCCAAATTCTTTAGGATAAGCATTGCCAATAACCGATATTACACCTTGTGCACCAATGGTGAGCAACTCAAACGTGATAGAATCGTCACCGCTCAGTACTTCAAATCCTTCGGGAGCCTGTTCAATGATGTCCTCTATCTGTCCAATCTTACCAGAAGCCTCTTTGATAGCCACTACATTGTCGCAATCGTGCGCAATGCGTAATGTCGTTTCAGCTTCGATGTTAACGCCTGTACGTCCTGGAACGTTGTAGAGCACAACGGGGAGTGGGCTGTTATTCGCTACGGTGGTGAAATGTTGGTACAGGCCCTCTTGTGAAGGCTTGTTATAAAATGGGGCAACGATAAGTACACCCTCAAAACCGTCAAGGTTGGTATGTTGTAAATCTTCAACGACGCGAGCGGTGCAGTTGCTGCCAGCGCCTAAGAGCAATGGAACACGTTTATTGTTAACTTTGATGACGCAGTCCATAATGGCGCGTTTCTCTTCAGCTGTTAAGCAGGGAGTTTCGGCGGTAGTGCCCAAAACGCACAAAAAGTCGATGCCACCTTCGATTTGATTTTCAACCAAAGCGGCAAGTTGGTCAAAGTCAACGTTTCCGTCTTCTTTAAAAGGAGTGACAAGTGCAATGCCCAGTCCTTTAAATGGATTCACTCTTTTCATATAGTGTATAGGGTGTAATTATTTACAATCGTAGAGTAGTAGTTGTACCATATATTTATAATAAGGTATGGTGCAATTCGTTGCAAAGTTAGTGCAAACCGAACGCAATACAAAACGAAAAAGAATTTTTTTCGTTTTGAAAGGGCAACAACGCATAGCTCAGGGCAACCCCCTGGGGCAATAAAAAAACATTGGGACGATTGATTATAGCATTTATGGAATAAGGGGGGAATATGCCGTGTGTGGCACGTGAAATCCTTTTGAAAGAAACATTTCAACAATGTTCATCCCCCTCTTTTGTGATACCACAGCAAAAAAGTCGTACCTTTACACCCGAAAACAAAACAATTTCATTAACAATAACCCTAAAGACTATGATTCCTTTTAAAAAAGTGTGTCTGATGTTGATTTGCGCATTGGCTGTGCAAATAACCTCGTGGGCACAACAAGTGCAGGTGTCACCTGTCCCCCAATCAGTAACCTGGGGCGAAAAGGCATTCACATCTGCCGAGGCTAAGTACACCCTTACAAAGTCCGAAACGACCGATGCTTATGCCGTGGCTTTGCTGCAAGAGAACCTCACCCTTGCCAATGAGGGAGGCATTCACATTACCTTAGGTAAGAAAGGCGAAGCAGCTGTGAGCGCTGTCGAAGCTAACATTCCCCAAACTGCCGAAGGCTACTACCTGAAGGTGACTGCCGATGGCATTGTTGTGGCAGGTACCGACGATGCGGGTACCTACTATGGTGTGCAAACCCTCTTGCAAATTTTGGCACAGCCCGAGGTTATGGCTGTTGAAATTAAAGACTACCCTGCTTGTGCACAGCGTGGTGTGATTGAAGGTTTCTATGGTAACCCTTGGAGTGATGCTGACCGCAAAAGCCAATTCGACTTCTATGGCAAAAACAAGATGAACATCTATGTTTATGGCCCTAAAGACGACCCCTACCACCGCACTAAGTGGCGCGAAAACTATCCCGAGGATAAAGCTGCCATTATACGCGGTTTGGCTGAAGCTGCCAAAAAGAACCACGTGTCGTTTGTGTGGTCTATCCACACTGGTGGATCAATCTCGAACAGTGAGGCAGACTTCAAAGCTGTTGTTAAAAAGTTGGAACACGTTTACTCATTAGGCGTGCGCAACTTCTCTATCTTCTTCGATGACTTTGGCGGTGCTGATGCTGACTTACAAGTGGCTGAGTGCAACTACGTTTGGAAAAACTTTATTGAGAAGCACGACGACCTTGACCGTCTCTCAATGTGCCCCACTAAGTATAATGCAGCTTATGCCAGCTGGAACCAAAACGATGCTTACTTGCGCGGTTTGGGTAACGGACTGCACAAAGGCATTGAGGTGATGTGGACAGGTGCTGGCGTAGCCGACATGATTAACCAAGGCGACTTGGACTTCTTTAAAACGGCTACCAACGGTATGGCTCCTTTCATTTGGCTCAACTACCCTGTCAACGACTATTGCATTGGTCACATGCTTATGGGTAAGTTCTATGGCAACGACCAAGGCGACAATGCCTTTGGTGGTAAAATGACAGCCTTCACAAGCAACCCCATGGAATATGCCGAGGCTTCGAAAGTTGCACTCTATGGTGTGGCTGACTATGCATGGAACATGAAGGACTATAATCCCGAGGCAAACTGGGAACGCGCCATTAAGTATTTAATGCCCAACAATGCTGAGGCATACCACGTGTTCTGCGAACACAATGTTGACTTGGGGTGGACTGTTCATGGTATGCGTCGCGAAGGCGAAAGCCCCAACTTTAATGCCGATGGCACTTTGGCTGAAAAGAAGGCTCAGTTCGACTTAATGGTTACTTCAGCCGATGCACTGCTTGCCGACACTTATAACCCCGCTCTCATCACCGAAATCACACCGTGGTTGCAAAAGATGAAGTATATGGGACAACGTGGACAGAAGATTGTGGAAATGTGGGGCTGCATTGAAAGTGGCGACACGGCTACCTTCCTTCAAGACTATCGTGACATACAGGCTATTTTGCTAAAGGAGGACGCACTTACTTCGCGCGACTTTGCGGGAACCATTAAGATGGCTAAGCCCGTTGTGGCAAGTCAAAAAATTGAGCCTTACTTGAAGCAGCAAGTTAACGAGTTGATCATTGCCTACAAAGAGCGCTACACCGAGGGTTGGGAAAACTTCCCCATGCAGGTGCTTGAATCGGGCACTTACTACATCAAGTACAACGGCAAGTACCTCTACAACAAGGATGCCTCTGCCGACCGCACGGGCGACTTCCCCATTTGGGCTGACGAGGTGGACGATGCACAACCACAAAAGTGTGAGTGGAACATCAGCATTGATGCTCAAACGGGTCGTTACAAAATTACCAATGCACAAGATGGTCGCTATCTGAACGAGAATGGTCAGTTCTGGGCTAACAAGGTTACCAACGCTTATGATGGCGAATGGAATAGCTACAACATCTTCCGTGTTAACGGCATGTATGCTATCCAAACTCCCTCAAAGGCTAAGAACTATTTCATGGGTGCTAACGACAATCGCATCATCTCGAACAACAAGCCTTTGAGCATTGCTAAGGATAAGACTCCTATTCTCCACATTAACGATGCTATCTTTGAGATTGTTCCTGTTAAGGGTAACAACACGGAGCATCCTACCATTGTGAGTGGTAAGCGCTATTACGTTAAGAATGCCAAGGGGGAATATCTCACTACTACGGCTGCTCTCACAGCATGGAGCCGTCCTACCTTCCAAGCTAAGGCGCAAACTGAATCGAAGCGTCAATATCAGCAATGGACCATCACCATCGATGACAACTCGGGTCGTTGGAAAATTTCTTTTAACGACAGCAAGTTCCTTGATGAAGAGGGTCGCATCAACAAGAACGCCTATTTCTCAGAATGGAACTCTGTTATCATGAACGAGGTTGGTGGTCATTGGGCCATTCAGAGTGTTACTCCTGAAGCTAATCCGCGCACATGGGGTGTTACCGCTGACAACAATATTAACTATGCCGACACAGAGTTGAAGGATAGCTATGTATTTACCATTGCCGATGTTGTAGCCGAAGACTTGGTAAGTAGCATCAGTGCCCCCGTTATTAGCCTCGCCAAAAAGAGCGACACAAGTATCTACGACCTCTCAGGTCGCAAAGTTAAGCACACTGCTAAACACGGTGTTTACATCAAAAGTGGCAAAAAGGTTATTAAGTAATTTGCCTCTGAATTGATACTTTTTAAAAGTCCCAGCCTTTTTCAGGTTGGGACTTTTTTGATGGGGGAGATGGGGCTATGATTAGGGAACTGGTCTGCGTTATCTTTAAAATACGATATTGGAACCTATAAGTCAAAATTTCATTGATTTATTCTTTCGTCTGAATAAGATCCCTATATTTTTGTCAATCAATAATTGACAATTCTATCAAGAAAAATCTATTGGTTTTAATCTAACCTCTAAACAAAGACATTGGGAAATAATACCAAGCAGCCTTTAATGGCTGACGTTTCATTGTATAATGGGTAGCCTACCGACACTGGTTTGTCGTGTCCTAGTGCAAGACTTACCTCTTGCACGCCCTCCACCTCAACGAACAAAGGTGGGGTGGAGGTAGAGAATGTGCCTACTGCAAAGTCACTTTTTAAAATTTAAAATTTCATAAAAACATATCAAAATAGTGTACCAATACTAGTAGTCTGTAAAGTCTTAAAGTTTAGTAGGTATGTATGCTCTATCATTAAAAATCCAACAACAAATGTACTTTGTTTTACTAAACTTTTAAACTTTACAAGTTACTAATATTCTTTATGACTTTCAGTATGAAGCGATTTTTTTGTTTATTATAAGTGTATTGCTGAGGTGCCGCCTAACTTGCCGTTAGAAAAGTTAGTGCAAACCGAACGCGATACAAAACGAAAAAGAATTTTTTTTCGTTTTGTATCGCTGAGGTGCCGCCTAACTTGCCGTTAGAAAAGTTAGTGCAAGCCGAACGCAATCCTAATGAGAAAAAAGAATTTTTTTCGTTTGGCTTAGTTTTTTTGATTAGATAAATTGCATTTTTCCCAGTACAATCTCTATACGTTTTCAAAACTTTTATTTTATCTTTCATGCTTCATTTTGTTATTGTATTGAATTAAAAATCAGGTCATTATAAAAATGAAACATAAAAGTTTTATGTTTCATTTTAAGTTTCATGTTTCACTTTTCAAAACACTGAGGGAGCGCTTTATCGCTCCCTCAGTGTTTTGTGATCGCTCCCATTGTGTTTTGTGATCGCTCCCTCAGTGTTTTTGTTTTTCTCCCACTGTGTTTTTAGAATGAAACATTGAAACTAAAAATGAAACATAGATATACGATGTTTCATAATCTGAACGTATTGATTATCAATTAGTTGAAACATAAAAATGAAACATGAAAGCAAAAAACACTGCAGGTAAAATATACGTAAGTTTCAAAGCCTATTTAGGGCGTTCTGAAACTTTTTGTAGAGGGCAACCAACTGCAAATAATCCTAATGACGCAAAACACTCACAAACACTTTCATGTCCTTGAAGACTATTACAATCAAAACTTTTGCGTAAATTTGCGACACCTATAATACAAATCTTCTTTTACCCTTCTTTATGAAAAAGAAATCCCTACTTATTGGTATGGCTGCTCTCATCTTCCCTATGACGATGATGGGTCAGTATACAATCTATCCTGTACCTCACACACAGACAGCAGGTACAGGTACTGTTAGCTTTACAAATATAGTAAATGTCGTTTGCGATAATGGCATTGATGAAGCCACTCGTAATCGCGTAAAAGATATTTTTGCGGCACACAATGTAACTGTAACCTTTAGCGACGCAGCTTCAAGCACAGAGTCAAATGTTTACTTAGGCGTGAATGGTGCGAACGGGCAAGGCAATGCCATGGCTACCCAACTCGGACTGTCAACCGATGTGTTGACTAAAGAGGGAAAATTCGATCGTCACATTCTTTCGCTCACCGATGGTGGCAATGGCACGGCACAATTACTCGTATTGGGCGAAAACACTGATGCTACCTTCTTTGGCTTAGCTTCACTCGAACAAATGCTTGACAATGGCACGGAAGGCTTAGCTACGGTAACGATTAACGACTACGCTGACTTGAAAGAACGCGGTGTGATAGAAGGCTTCTATGGCAAACCCTATGCTGGCGAGGTGCGTCAAGACTTGTTGCGCTTCATGATGCGCTATAAGATGAACTGCTACGTCTATGGTCCTAAAAGTGACTACTATCACTCTGGTAAGTGGAGCGAACCTTATCCCACAAAGCTGACTGACCAACAAAAGAAGTCGGGCTATGTGTCACAACAAGACTTAAAGGACTTTACCTCCGTAGCACATGACACGAAGGTAAGTGTCGTTTGGGCGATTCACCCAGGTAACAGCTTGATGTATAGTGCGACGGCTGTAAACGACATTATGAATAAGTTCACTTCAATGTACGATTTAGGTTTCCGTCAGTTTGCTATCTTTGCCGATGACGTTGCCGTTCCTAATGACGACGCTACGATGCAACTTACGGCCGACCGCGTAGGTGCTATTCAGAAAGCCATTGAAGCAAAGTGGAACACCGCAGGTGCGAACCCCGCAGATACGGTAAAGGCCATTCGCTTTACACCACAAATCTATTGCCGTAGTTTTGCTGGTAGCGAAGACCAATTCAATCGTTTCTTTAAGGCTTTGAGTACGATGCCTTCTAACGTGACGGTATATTATACCGGTGGCGGTGTGTGGTCAGTGCCCAACAATAACGACTTAAACGTAGTGCAAAATCAGTTTGGGCGCCAAGCCATTTGGTGGTGGAACTATCCTTGCAACGACAACGGCTCTGGTCCGAGCGAAATCTATCCGCTCGATATGAAGAGCAACTTTATAGATATGCCTAACGTGTCTGACAACTCGTCAATCGCTGACGAATTGACGGCCAGCAACCAAGGTATACTCTGCAACCCTATGGAACAAGGCGAGGCTTCAAAGACGGCAATATTCTCAGCTGGTGACTATAGTTGGAACAATCGTGGCTTTGACAACTTGAACTCGTGGGAGGCTTCGTTTAAGGGACTCTTCCCTGGCAATGAGGCAGCTCAACAGGCTTACCGCTTCTTAGCTCCTTACTTGAGCAAGAACGATCCTGCTTCACTCAACACGTTGATTAACAACTACAAGAGCAAGGGAGACGCCACAGCGCTCAATGCGTTGATGGACAATATCGTAGCGAACTGCGATGTTATGACGGGACTTGAGGAGTCAACCGTTGACGGCGAACGTTTGCTTTATGCCGACATTAAGCCCTGGGTACTCCGTTTGCGCGCTTTGGCCTCTTTGACAAAGGACTATTTGACTTGCGCATCATCAGAAGATATTGAGACAGCGTGGACCACTTATATGAATAGCTCAAAGGGTACTGCTCGCCTCTCTACTGCTAGCGAATATATGACGCAACACATGTCAGGATTTGGTGAAAGCGGTATCACCCTCTCTCCACGCGAGACGCACGCTTCTTATCGTTACCTCACTCCGTTCGTTTCAAGCTATTTGAAGTCAAATGCTGCTAACAACCTCTTTACGAAGAAAGAGGCATCTGTATTTACTAACGTTGAGGATTTGACAGGTTCGATCGCTGACAATAACGGAGCTTATACGCTTGCTATGTTGGGCAAGAAGACTCTACCAGCTGGTGGATATGTAGGTATCGCACTGCCCGCAGCTATGATGTGTACTTCACTTGAAATTAATGAAGAGTACATCGACAATGCGCAGTTTAGCACCTTCGTAAGTGCTGATGGTCAAACATGGCAACAGATTACTGAAACGGAAACAACGTTGAACACGCCTGTACGCTACTTGGCTGTGAAGAACGTAACCGATGCAAACGTTTCGGTACGTATTCGTTCAACGCATATTAAGTTGTATCACGCACAGGCTGCTGAGGTGCAGACAGCTACCGTTCCTACGAGCGAGAATGCAGGCATTTGGAGCGGCCACGAGGCATCATTAATGGCCGACGGCAATTACAACACCTATACTTGCATCAACCGCACGCAGAAGGTGAATGACGATTACACCATTCGCTTGACGAAGCAAACTGAGATTAAGAACGTGCGTATCTGTATGGGTACAACCAACGATGACTATGCCAAGAAAGCCATCGTACAGGTTTCGGCCGACAATAAAAATTGGACGACGCTGAAAGTAGCGGGTTCAAATACATTGTACTACTCAATGTCGTTGCCACAAAATATAGTCGTAGGCACAGAGTCAGAGTATGGTACCAATATTGTGGCTACTGACTTCGTCCCGACTGATGCCAACTACAATGTAACCCCCATTACGGCACGTTATGTACGTTTGCGCGTATCAGAGGCATGTGACAAGTGGTTGCGCTTACACGAAATTGAGGTGAATGGCAGCGTAGCCAATTCTACTCCTTTCTTGGTTGACAATCACAACCAAGCTATTCAGACGGCTACTGACGGCAATGGCTCTACTTCAACTGCAGGCTATGCTTTAGGCACAACAAAGGGAGGTGAATTCATTTACAACCTCATGAGCGCTGAATATGTGAAGGATTTGCGCCTCTTCTGCGACCCTGCAACGGTTGACAATCTGAAGTTTGCCGTTTCACTTGACGGTAAGAACTTTACTGATGTTGACGCTGCAGTAAGCGACGGTGGCATTGTAACTGTAGCCTTTACTGAAGAGCAAAAGCAGAAGGCTAAGCAAGTAAAAATGACATGGACGGGCCGCACCGTACCAGCTATTTACGAAATTGTCGAAAACACTGATGCGAACCAACGTCACGAAATTGAGGTGACAGGCATTAAAGACGTCACAGTAGATGCTACGACTGGTGCTCCTGAAGTAAAGTGGGAAGGTGGACATCTTTCTGTACAATCAACTCTTGGCCTCCGCAGCGCAGAAGCCATTATGGTGGACGGTCGCACGATTTTTGCACAGACTTTGGGTGGTGCAAAGCAAGCCAGTTTGCCTATTGTAGCCTTTAATGGTCAAACGATATTGGTTCGCGTGACCTTGACCGACGGCAGCGTACACACTTATAAACTGGTAAAGTAAAAATAAAGGCTTGTCGGTAAAACAAGCCCATTGGTCTATAAAGCTCCGAGATAGTTGTCTATCTCGGAGTTTTTTTTCAATTTTGCATGAACAAAAAACTAAGTGACTTATAAAAATAACTTCAGCAGTTTTATATGTACTCCGCATTTTTTGGGAAAACGGATTATCATAAATGCTTATGAATTGTGGATAATTCACGATAATTCGTGTTTAAGAAAAAAACGGGAAGCGCAAAAGTGTGGAAGTTATTTTTTACACGTAACTAAACAACAAAATATTAAAAATGAAAAAGTTATCCGTTTCGTTGGCTCTGCTTTTAGGAGTCGTTTTACTTTCAAGTTGTGGTACAACAGGTGGCAGCGTGGCTCAAGGCGTAGACCAAGTATTGATGAATGGCGCATTGAATGGTTCAAGTAGCTCTTCATCATCTTCAAGCAGTTCATCATCATCGACCAATTCTGTATTAGGCAGTTTGTTAGGTGGCTTGTTGAGTAGCAGTTCTACTCTTTCACAGAGTGACTTAGTAGGGACTTGGAGCTATAGCGGTTCGAACTGCGCCTTTGAGAGTGAGAACCTTTTGGCTAAAGCCGGTGGCGCAATTGCAGCCAACAAGATAGAGAGCGAACTTAACACGCAGTTGGCTAAGGTAGGCATCAAGGAAGGTGCATGCAGCTTTACCTTCAATAAGGACAATACGTACACTGCTACCATTGGTGGCCGCACGTTGCAAGGTTCTTACACACTTGATACGAAGAACAAAAAGATAAAGATGACTTACTTAGCTGGTTTGGCTTCCATGACTCCGCGCATCACGAAGCAGGGAAACAAGGTAAACCTCTTGATTGAGAGTAGCAAGTTGCTCACGCTCATGAAGGGTGCTTCAGTATTGGCAAAAGGTACTTCGTTGAGTGGTATCAGTTCTATCCTCAACAATTATGAAGGCATGTACATTGGCTTGCAGTTGAAGAAGTAAGAAAACTATAAAATGCAATTTGTCGAATAGTTACGTAACACCCCCTAATGGTGTATTACGTAACTGTTCGACAAATTGCACTTTATCTAAATCTGGCACTTGAGATCCTTAATGACTTTATAGTCTAATCCATTTAAACGCAATTCTTCTTACCCAATCTATCAGTGCGCTGGAGAGGTAGATAGCGCTGATGAACAACACCATTTCGGCAAAGAATTGGAATGAAGTGGTGGTCTGTTGATCAAGTTGACGCACCAGTTTGAAATACTCTTGGCGCACAAAAGGGTGCTGATGGGTGAGGTAAACGGCAAAACTTCCTGCAGCGAGCCAATTGACTGCCTTGCTTTGAAGGTGCATTCGTGAGAAAAATAAGAGTAAAGAGGCAGAGGCTATGATAAGCAAGGGATTGGTGTAGGATACGTATAGGGGAATAATTGCGGTAGTGTAGGATTGATCTATCATGCTTGCTCCCCACACAAGGAGTGTCATGAACGCGATGCAGGCTATCCACGTTGACAACAACTTCCAAGGTTTCACCTGTTCTAAGCGTGGCGCGAGGTAAAGGCGCAAGTAGCGACCGAGCAAGTAGAGTCCCATGAAAGGCACAGCGGCAAAGCCATTGTGTAGGTCGGTAAAGACGAACGAGGCAGGAATGACGCACACATAAAAGGTGATGAGAAAGTGGCGTAGTGAGCGCTCGTCCGACTTTTCAACAAAAGCATTGAACACGGGGGTGAGCAAGTAGAGTACTAAGTAGCTACACACAAACCAATAGCTCCATAATGGTCGGAAGTAGTCCATGACTTTAGTGGGCAACTTGAAGTCCATTAACCAGGCAAACAAGGTCATTATAATGGATATGTAGGCGACTTGTAATACTAACTTGAGCGCACCTTTAGGGCGGAATGTAGTGCCGAACCACCCTGTGATGAGTACAAACAAGTCAACACTGCCCAGACAGGCAGATGCTGTGGTGATGATGCCCAACCAACTGCCAGGGTGCGCTTGCACAGCGGAGGCTCGTGCGTAGCCAAACGTTTCAAATGTAGCATGAAGGGCTACGACCATGAGCATGGCGAAGATGCGTAGCAACTCTATGTTTGATTGGCGAACGGGCTTATGAGTAGACATAGTGCGGTTAGGCAATGCTTAAGAGTTCCACGTCGAAGATCAATGTAGAGTTGCCAGGAATGTCGCCGTCCGTACGACCGCCATAGGCGAGGGCTGCGGGAATGTAGATGGTCCAGCGGTCGCCTGGTCGCATTTGGCTTAAAGCGATTTGCCACCCGTCGATTACTTCGAAGAGTCGGAAAGCCGCGGGTATACCCTCGCGGCGCGAATCGTCAAAAACGCGGCCGTTGATGAGTCTGCCTGTGTAGTGTACGCAGACAACACTGCGCAAGTCGGGGCGACGGCCTTGTGGATTGCCACTCTTCTGCACTTCGTAAAGCACTCCTTTGGCTAACTCTTTGACACTTTCTTCTTGTCGTTTAGCAGTTAAGAAGGCTTCGTTCTTTTGTTTGTATTCAGACTTTTTACTCATTTGCGTTAGATATTAGACGTGTATTTACTCAAATTTCGGACTTAGCCTTTTCTTGCTAAATCCGAAATTTAAGTTGTTTCTTTATTATTAAGTAGGTATTCAAAATTAGTTTATATAATCATGTTCAGAATTAGTCGATATGCCTTGGCGCATTCTTTCGCCCAGAAACATAGGTTTCATCGGTCACGTAGCCCGCTACGCTCCCTCTTCAACCTATGTTTCTGAACGAAATACTGCACCAATTCATATCAACTAATTTTGAACACCTACTTTAAGAACTGGAGTTATGGTAGCTTAAGTTCCATGCCGATAACAATTGTGTTGGCATCTTTAAGGTTATTGGCCTTAATAATCTTTTGGGCATAGCTATCGTCACCATAATATTTACGGGCTATGCGGTAGATGTTTTCGCCTTTTCCAACGCAGTGCGTTTTGGGGCGCTGTGGCGTGGACGTTGTTGTGAGTTGGCTTGGTTTAGTTTGGGCTGGCTGCTGCGTCGGAGTGCTTGCGGGCAAAGTCGTATTGGGAGTCTTAGATCCGTTGTTGGGCTGACTTTGCTTTTGATTTGCCTTTTGTGCAGTGTCGGCGTGTGCTACATCCGAATCAGACGCGGGACGAGCAACAGGGTCCGGTTGCACCACTTTCGTGGGTACTGGCACTGGTTGTTCGCTCTTCGTTCTGAATATGTAGTTGTCACACGTGGGGCATAGCATACGATAGTAGCCTGCGAAGTAACTTGCCGCCATGAGGGCGAGCATGAGCAGTATGAGTGAGAGCGTTTTCCACCAATTGCGTTTGTGGGGCGACGGCACCTCGTTATAGGTGTAACCCATTGTAGCATTCGTTGGAGCACTTTCTACAGTTGTTGTCTTGGGGGCAGTCGTGTTAGTCGCTTGAGTATTACTAATAGGAGTGGGTTCGGTCACAACAATGTCCTCTCTGTCGCGGCGCTTGTTGGGGATTGCGGCCGTGTTAGTGGCTTCGGTCTGCGCCGTGGGGGAGGGGGCTTTTGCTTTATTGCCGTCAGTTACAGAGGTGGTCGGTGTAATGTTGGGTTCAGTCGAAGGTTCCTTGTTGAGAGTAGTCGAAGCGACTTCTTCTTCTTGCGTGGGATTGGGTGCTTGGTCTGTAATGATTTCGATAGGCGTTTCGTTGCTGGGACTTTCGTTATCGATTGGCTCGTCAGCATCGTCAGTTGCTTGCTCAACGTCCTCTGTCTCGCCGTTATCGTTGCTTGCATTGTCCGTGTCGTCGCCACTTTCTAGCTCTTCTACTTCGGTGGTTTCAACCTCGTCGGTTGAAGGGGCTGCTTGGTTCTCTTCTATATCTTCGTCTGCCTCTTCTTCCATTTCTTCGTCAATCACTTCAAACTCCTTGGTATCAGTGTCGTCGTTGAGGTCGACAGCTTCGAAGTGGGCAAAGGGACGATTGACCAGTTCCTTCATCGTAGAGTCGGGTGTGAACGACACCTTCGTGTGACCGCTAATCTGGAAGCGTTCGCCTGTGTTGATGTTGACGCTTTCGCGTTCGCTTACGGCTACGAGTTTGAACGTGCCAAACCCTTTGATTTTGACAAACTTATCGGTCTGTAGTCCTTGCTCAATGATGTCGAAAAAAGAGCGCGCGAAGGCATCGGCCGCCTTGCGGTCGATGTCTTCGCGTTGTGCTAAGATTTCAGCGAAGTCTTGTAAACTTAACTTTTTCTTCATTTATCTTATTTTCTCCTTTAGCGTGGTGCTTGGCTTGAAGGCTAACACCAATTTGGGCGGAATGAGTTTGCGTTGTTTCGTGGCGGGATTGACCACTACGCGCTCTAACTTTTTCTTTACCTCGAATGTGCCAAAGCTCTGTACGGAGAGTTGCGTGTCGTCGTCGAGCTTATCGGCTATGGCAGAGGTGAGCGTATTTACCCACTTTTGCATGGTTTTGGCCGTGCTACCATTTTGCGTGGCAAGGGCGTTGATAAAGTCTTTGTTGTTCATGCTTTTCTTCTTACGGGTTGACGGATTAACAAGTAGACATGTTGACGGGTAAGTTACTTTTGATCATGCTTACTCGTCTACTCGTTAACTTGTTAACTCTTCAACTAAAAAAATCAACGTACCACTCCAAAGAGGTCGAACTCTTCAGAGTCGGTAATCTCGACTTGGTAAAAGTTGCCAATCGTGAGGGGACGCTCAGCAGACTTAGCTATCAGCACTTCGCAGTCCACTTCGGGCGAGTCGGCCTCAGTGCGGCCAATGTAGTAGTCGCCCTCTTCACGGTCAATGATGACGCGGAGCGTTTCGCCTACTTTCTCTTCAGAGAGTTCAGTGGCGATGTCCTCTTGTAGGAGCATGAGGCGGTCAAGACGCTTTTGCTTTACGTCTTCGGGCACGTCGTCCGTATAGTGCTCGGCAGCATAGGTGCCTTCCTCTTCGCTATAGGCAAATGCCCCCATGCGGTCGAAGCGAGCATCGCGTACGAAGGTCATGAGTTCTTCAAAGTCAGCATCTGTCTCGCCGGGAAAACCGACCATGAGCGTAGTACGAATGGTAATGCCTGGCACTTCGCGGCGCATAGCCGCAAGGAGGTCAATGGTCTCTTGCTTTGTGATGTGGCGTTGCATGCGGGTGAGCATGTTGTCAGAGATGTGTTGCAAGGCGATGTCGAGGTAGTTGCACACGTTGTTATTCTCGCGCATAACGCGGAGCAAGTCCATGGGGAAGTGAGTGGGGTAGGCATAATGCAATCGAATCCACTCTACGCCAGGAATGTGTGCCATTTGTTCGATGAGCTGTGGCAAGCGTTGCTCGTGATAGAGGTCGATGCCGTAATATGTAAGCTCTTGTGCGATAATTTGAAACTCCTTTACGCCTTGCTTCACCAGTTGCTTAACCTCAGTCAAGATGTCGTCCATGGGGCGGCTCTTGTGTTCGCCTGTAATAATAGGTATAGCGCAGTAGGCGCAGTGGCGATTGCAACCTTCAGATATCTTAATATAAGCGTAGTGGGCGGGAGTTGTAATCGTGCGCTCTGTCCCGCTATTGGTGGTAGAAGGTTGCGTGAGTGAGTTATCATCGTCGGCAGTAGCAAGGTCGTTGAGCAACTCTTTCCAATTAAACTTGCCGTAGAACTTGTCTACCTCGGGTATTTCGGCACGCAACTCGTCCATGTAGCGTTCTGACAGGCAGCCCATTACGTATACGTGGTTGAGTTCACCATCAGTCTTCAAGTCGCAAAGCTCAATAATCTCGTTGATGCTCTCTTCCTTGGCCGATGCAATGAAGCCGCAAGTATTGATGACGGCTATGTCGCCATGTGTCGTTTCAGGGTTGTGATATACCTTTATGTTGTGCTCTTTAAAGAGGTTGATAAGGCTTTCAGAGTCGACAAGGTTTTTCGAACACCCCATGGTGATGATGTCGACAGTATGCTTGTAAGAGTTGTTTGCTTGATTGTTGCTCATCTTGTTAGTTTGTTGTGTCGGGCGTGCTTTATAGTTGGGTACCTTCAAAGAGGGAGTTGACGAAGTCTTTGCGGTTGAAGGGTTGAAGGTCGGTCATCTTTTCACCCAGTCCGATGTACTTTACGGGTACTTTGAGTTGGTGAGAGATGCCGATTACTACGCCGCCCTTTGCCGTACCGTCCAGTTTGGTGATAGCGAGCGAGGTGACGTCGGTGGCCTTAATGAACTGTTTGGCTTGTTCGTAGGCGTTCTGTCCTGTGCTGCCATCGAGTACGAGCATAATTTCGTCGGGGGCAGAGGGCACGACCTTTTGCATTACCTTCTTAATCTTGGTAAGTTCGTTCATCAAGCCAATCTTATTGTGTAGGCGGCCTGCGGTGTCGATAATCACTACATCGGCTCCTTGTGCTTTGGCCGAGTTGACAGTGTCGTAAGCTACGCTGGCAGGGTCGCTACCCATTTGTTGCTTGATGACGGGTACTCCTACGCGCTCGCCCCAAATGACGAGTTGCTCAACGGCTGCGGCACGGAATGTGTCGGCAGCGCCGAGTACGACTTTCAACCCAGCTTGCTTAAATTGGTAGGCTAACTTACCAATGGTGGTAGTCTTGCCCACACCATTTACGCCTACGACCATGATCACGTAGGGACGGTGGTCGGTAGGGATTTGAAAGCCTTCGGCATCGTCGTTACCGCTTTGGGTGAGTAGGGCACCAATTTCTTCTTTAAGAATGTTGTGCAGTTCGGCTGTGCTGACATACTTGTCGCGTGCTACGCGCTCTTCAATGCGGTGAATAATGTCGATGGTGGTGTCGGTGCCAACGTCAGAGGTGATGAGAATCTCCTCAAGTTGGTCAAGCACTTCATCGTCCACCTTGCTCTTACCAGCAATGGCACGTGTGATCTTGCCGAATATGCTGGTTTTGGTTTTTTCCAGTCCGGCATCGAGAACTTCCTTTTTCTCTTTTTTTGAAAAAATGCTAAATAGACCCATGAGTAAACTTATATTTTATCACCTTCCGAGGGTTGTGACAATCACTTTGTCAGTACAAACAAATACGGAAGAATAATTAGTGGGCTTTGCCCTAAAATATTTTTGCAAACTTACGAAAAAAATACTGAAAGATATTTGTTTCAGCAATAGAAATGTAGTGTGTACGCTAATGAAGGATAAAAATAAAAACGGGGCAACTGTGAAGTTTGCTCCGTTTTTATGCTTGTTCTTTTTATTTAGCCAAGGTGCGGCGTGCGCGACGCTTGGGTTTCTCTTCAGCGGGCTTTTCGATTTTAACGCCTGCCAATTCGGGGTCGATCATGATACGGCCGCAGTATTCGCATACGATGATTTTCTTACGTGTGCGAATGTCGAGTTGACGCTGAGGCGGAATCTTGTTGAAGCAACCACCGCAGGCACCACGCTGAACGTAAACGATGCCCAATCCATTGCGAGAGTTCTTACGAATGCGCTTGAAGGCAGCCAAGAGGCGAGGCTCGATAGTCTGTTCGATGTTCTTAGCCTTTTCGCGAAGCTTCTCTTCTTCGGCTTTTGTCTCGGCGGTGATGTCGTCGAGTTCAGACTTCTTCATGTCGAGGTCGGCACGGCGTTCCTCTAATTGGCGCTTAGCAGCTTCGATGTCGTTTTTGCGAGCGTCGATAGCGCGTTGTGCTTCGCCAATCTTCTTGTTCTGCAATTCAACTTCAAGGCTTTGGAATTCGATTTCCTTTGAGAGCATATCGTATTCGCGGTTGTTCTTAACGTCGTTGAGTTGCTGCTTGTAACGTTCGATAGCGCTGTTGGCCTCGTTGATTTTTGCCTTTTTGTTGGCAATGTCGGTGTGAAGACCTTCCAATTCTTCGTTGAACTTAGCGATACGGTGGGTAAGACCTTCGATCTCGTCTTCAAGGTCTTGCACTTCGAGGGGGAGTTCACCGCGGAGCGTCTTGATACGATCTACTTCAGAGAGTGTGGTCTGTAGTTGGTAGAGGTTCTTCAACTTCTGTTCTACAGACATGTCTGCTACGTCTTTTTTTGCCATGATATGGTGAGTTTAATAAGTTTAATAAGTGGAAAGTTTAATGGGTTTAATAAGTTTAGGGAGTTTAATAGTTTTTTGGTGAAGTATTTTTATCGCGTGTTAGGAAGCACGCGTTATGCGGGCGAGTTTATAGCCCATAAAACTCACAAACTTATCAAACTCTTTATAGGGTTCGTGTTGACTTGTGTCTTTACAATGTGTAAGTCTGGCTGTGCTTGCATGAGAATGCGTTCGAGCAATTGAATGGTAAACTGTTCGCTTTGATAATGCCCCATTACGCCAATCAAGAGGTCATTTTCGTGACCAAAGTAGCGGTGGTAACTCATCTCGCCTGTTAGGAAAGCGTCTGCCTGTTGGCTGATAGCTTCGTCGAGTAAGAAATCACCTGCTCCACCACAGAGGGCTACGCGCTTAATGCTTTGTTTGGTCGTGCTATTACTATTGAGGCATTCGATATGGAATGTTTCTTTAACGTGTGTCAAGAATGCTTCTGTGGGGATAGCTTCTGAGAGTTCACCTATAATACCGCTACCTCCTTCTTGATCTTTGAGGGGAGCGAGAAAGCGAACGTCCTGTAGTGCTAACTTTTCAGCTATCATGTAGTTTACGCCGCCTTTGGCATTATCCAAATTGGTATGAGCTGAATAGATAGCAATGCCCTTTTGTATGGCCATTACTACGCAGCGTTCCACTTGCGTTTGTAGGGTGACGTGGCGCAGCGGACGGAATAGTAAAGGGTGGTGCGACACAATGAGGTTGCACCCCAACTGTTCTGCCTCGGTTATTACCTCCTCGGTTACGTCAAGACACAATAAGACCCCTGACACATTTTCGCCCGCTGTTAATCCAATCTGCAAGCCTGCATTATCATAGCTTTCTTGCAGCGGCAGTGGCGCGAACCGTTCAAGGGTCTCAGCGACTTCCTTTATCTTCATAAGTGAGTATATGATGATATGTTTTCATTTTCCTACGGCAGCATTACCTGCATCAG
>OASD01000274.1_pt1 | contig 24516 bp, 15 predicted proteins | sample 1475531 | NCBI WGS metagenome assembly OASD01 (sample SAMEA3360668, study PRJEB22359) | human gut metagenome | biome: ENVO:urban biome; feature: ENVO:human-associated habitat; material: ENVO:feces | place: Bangladesh | collected 2011
ATGGTAAAAGTCTTACCAGATCCGGTTACACCTAACAGAGTTTGAAATTTATCTCCATGGTTAAAACCATTAACCAGGGATTCTATAGCTTCAGGCTGATCGCCTGTAGGCTTATATTGAGAATGTAATTTAAAATTCATATGTCAAAAGCAAACGGAAGACAAACTGATTATAGTTCTCATGTTAGCAAATGGAATTCCACTTGCAATCACATATCTGAAAAATCCTATAAAATATTCAATATCAATCTTCACTAAAGCACTATACTTTATAGAGAACTTGTTGATAGATAAAGGTTCAAGGCGCTTTAGTCAGAATAACTAAAATTCACGTTAGTAAATGTAGTATAAAGCAAGATAGATTAATATTGTGTAACCGTATTCATTGAGATAAAAATCACATTATTAACAAGACAAAACAAAATTAATGTGGTCAATAGTCAAAGTTTATAGTAAATTACACGGCACAATAGAGAATGGACTTTTGTTTTAATCTTTGCTGTGCGTAAATTGTGCTATTTTTACACAACATAGTTTTATTGGAATAAAATTCAATATAAAACTAGGCAATAACAGTAAAGTTACAACGTTAATAAAGTTATTCTCTTAATATAATAAAAAAAATATATAACAATCAATGAATACACAAAAACGTCATTTAGAAATAAAGACCAAGCTTGCTGGATCTCAGACTCTTGAAGAGGAATTGTCGTTAAAAGAAAAGACTGATCCCAAACTTCTAGGTTCTTTTGACAAACTGTGTGCCATGCCATGTGACATTGCAACTTTGTCTGTCTCAAATGATTGTATAATTTCTGACTATGTCGATTTTCACAGTACAAACAAGGTGAATAATGCAAAAGCCAACTACCAGGAGCTTATTTCATCTTTGGGAAAATTGTTTTAGTTAGAAGCAAATGTATACAATTGTTTTACAAGGTTTAAATCACTTTACTGGAGTTAGTTCATTAGCTGCAGCTATGACTTATTCTTTGTCATTGCAGGGACTAAAAACAGTATGCATTGATGCTGATAACAGTATAAATTCAGTAAGTTCTTCTCTTTTATTTGGTCTTAAAAGACAAGATTACGGTTTTTTAAATGCCTTAAAAGACAATTCTTTTAATAAAGGCAATAACAATTTACTATTCAAATATTCAGAAAACGCTTATTTCATTCCTTTTGGAAATTCTGTTGAACTTATACAAACACCTGACTATTGTATATATACAGCAAACTCTCTAATTAAAGCACTTGATGCTTTTAAAGCTATCGATTTTGTAGTCATTGACGCTGGTAACAGAGAATCACAATTTGCTAAAGCCTTAGCTTCTATTTCAACTATGACGGTTACAGTCATTGAAGCAGAGCAAAATTCCTTAGTCAGATTGAACAGCATTGAAGTTCAAGACAATGAGTATTTTCTTGTAAATAAGATTGTGGCCTCAAGTAAGATCATGAATGATGTATTCATGCTTATGAAAAAAAGCAAGGTTGGTAACTGTATTTTAAATTCTGCAATTGAATTTGATGAATCAGTAATTGACGCTAACATGCATCAAGAACCATTCTCAAGATTTCTGCCAATAAGCGCCTCAACTAATGCCTTAGAGCGAGTACTCTTTGACATCATTCTTATCTGTAAAAATGTAGGAGCAGAAGAATAATGTTAAAAAGGGTTAGAGATGAGGCTATAAATTCTCTTGATTTATATGACAGCTGGAGGCTGAACGGTGCCAAGAAAATCACCTGTTTAGTAAATTTCTTCTTTCTAACTCTTGTGTTAGCAATTCTCCCTGTAGAGAACAGATACTATAAAAATTTAAGACAGCACTTTTATTTCTTTTATCCTCAAATTCAAAGAAACAGACCTAAGATATTAGATCCTCTAAGAATACTTATTCAAACTGTATTTTTACTTTTTGTAAGATTTGATCCTAAAAAAGGACAGCGCAGTGCTCAAGCAGTCAACTCGCTGGTTGAATTTTTTAGAAAGTACATAGGAGAGCCTGTACTTAAAAAGGTTACCAGACTCACTGTAAAAGTTGACGATAGAGCAAATTCTAAAAAAGGCATTCTTTTGAATAAAAAGAATTATGTACTTTTAAGAGTTTTACTCGTAGGCTCACTATTGAGCTGTATCCTTGCTGTAACACAGCCTTTTGATGTTACTTATCAGTTAATCTTCGTGGGACTGATGTGGCTTTTAGCGGTTCTTTTAAAGCCTGTAAAGAATAATGTCGCCCTGATGTTGCTGATTTTTATCTCAATCATCATTTCAACTCGTTACATCTACTGGCGTATTACCAAAACTGTACTGCTTACAGATCCTGTAACTGCAGTATGCGCGCTCTTACTGTTAGCTGCCGAAATTTATGCCTATATAGTCTTGGTTTTATCCTATTTTCAGGTATGTTGGGTCCTAGACAGAAAACCATATCCCCTGCCAAAAGATACCAGTCTATGGCCTACTGTGGATATCTTTATACCAAGCTACAATGAACCTCTTGAAGTAGTAAAACCTTGTCTTTTAGCAGCACTTGATCTTGACTGGCCTCAGGATAAGTTGAAAGTGCATATGCTAGATGACGGCACTAGAAAAGATTTTGAAAATTACTGCAAAGAAATTGGTGTTAACTACATCATAAGAAAAGAGCATAACCATGCAAAAGCCGGTAACATCAACCATGCTTTGACCGTAACTAATGGTGAGATTATCGCCATCTTTGACTGTGACCACGTACCTACAAGAGCCTTCTTACAGATGACTGTAGGTTGGATGGTTCATGATCAGAAGATAGCTTTAGTGCAAACACCTCACCACTTCTATTCTGATGATCCTTTTGAAAAGAACCTTTCAATTAAGGGTGATGTTCCAGCTGAAAACTCACTCTTCCATGACTTCATTCAAAAAGGTAATGATACCTGGAATGCAACCATGTTCTGCGGTTCTTGCGCTATCATAAGACGCAAGCCTCTAGAAGAAATTGGTGGTATTGCAGTTGAGACTGTTACAGAAGACGCTCATACCTCATTAAGATTAAACAGAAAAGGTTATTCATCAGCTTTTATCAGTATGCCATTAGCAGCTGGTCTTGCTACCGAGTCACTTGCCGATCACATCAATCAGCGTATTCGATGGGCTCGTGGTATGGTACAGATCTTTAGAATTGATAATCCTCTGTTTGGTAAAGGACTTACCCTGCCACAGCGTATATGCTTTGCTAATGCGATGATCCACTTCTTACATGGACTGCCCCGTATTATCTTCTTGTTAGCGCCTCTACCATTCCTGTTCTTTAATGTATACGTAATTTTCGCCTCAGGTCTTATGATCTTTGCTTACGTGTTACCACATATGGTTCACTCAACCATTACCAATCAGAAGATTCAAGATAACAAGCGCTTCTATTTCTGGGGTGTTATCTATGAGACGATTTTGTCTTGGTACATCACTGTACCTACCCTTGTAGCTCTAATTTCACCTAAACACGGAAAATTTAACGTAACAGCTAAAGGCGAATCCAATGAGGAAACCTATTTTGACTGGACAGTGTCAAAGTCATATATCTTTTTGATTATTTTAAACTTTGCAGGTCTCATCTACGGCTTTTACAGAATTGCAACCGATCCTTATGCCGAGGTATGGATTATTCTCATCAATATTGCATGGGTTTGCTATAACCTCTTAGTTTTAGGTGCCGCATCTGCTGTAGCCTTAGAAAGAAAACAGGTAAGAAGTTCACCTCGTGTAGCTTGTAACATTAGAGCACAGCTTGAACTTAAAAATGAGAACTCTATTTCTGTTGTAATTACAGATTTCTCAAAAGAAGGTCTTGGCATCAAACTTCCTTCACCTAACTTAGATGGTAAGTCTGTAGCAGATCTTCTATATTTAGATATGCCCTTACATATCACCATCGCTAATGCTGGTATAAGATATCGCTTTATAGGAACAGTGCGTTTCTTTAACAAAAGCAAAATTGGTTTGAAGTTGCATTTAAACGGCTTAAAAGAGAACATCGAATATATTAGAACCACTTTTGCCTGTGCTGACAGATGGTCACACAGCTTTGAAAATTTACATCAGGATGGATTACTGCATGGTATCCATACCTTGGTTAAATTCGGCCTGAACGGATATTTAAAAATGATAAAAAATGCTCCTCCTGTTTTCAGAGAGGTGCTATTTTTGATTGTGCGCTCAATGCTTTTTGTCTTCAGTCTGTTACCACAGCCACTTGATCTGACAAAAGATCTGCCATTGAACAGACAGCTTAACAAGACAGAGTGTTAACGGAGTACTTATGCTATCTAAATCTTATAAGTTAGTAACAGCACTATTACTTGCAACCTATGTAACTACTGGTGCTTATGCAGCTGACAAAGTAAAAAAAGAAGAGTCTAAAGCTGTTACAGTTGAAAACGTTACTCCTGTAAGAATTGAATCAATTCCTAGCACTGTAACTAACTACCCTCTATCAAGTCTTGATTGGGTTGATCCTAGCGGTGGCTTAGGACTATCAGGAGTTACTCCTAAAAGAAGCGTACATTTTTCAATTAAGAAAGATGAGTTAATCACTGACTCAGCTCTGTTTCTGTACTACACCCCATCTCCATCTTTAATTCCTGTAAGATCACAGCTAAATGTTTACCTAAATGGTCTTTTAGTAAAAACTCTTCCAATTGAAAAAGATGCTTTAGGTAATAAGGTAGAAAAGGAAATACCTCTTGATCCTCGAGCTATTGGAGACGACAACATCATTGAATTTGAGTTTATAGGTCACTATACAGATATCTGCGAAAACCCAGTAGACTCAACCTTATGGTTAAACATTGGTGCAGCTTCAAACTTAAGACTGTCAAAGCAGAAGCTACATATTGCTAATGATTTAGCTAACTTTCCTGTACCTTTCTTTAATATAACTACCTCAGATAAAACTGTACTGCCAATTGTATTTGCAACAGTTCCTGATGAAATCACCGTAAAGGCAGCTTCAATCGTAAGTTCATATGGAGGTGTACTCACCAAGTGGAGAGGTATTGATTACCCTGTTTTTATTAACAATCTGCCTGATGATGGCAATGCTATTGTCTTTATAACTAATGACAATCGCCCATATTTCCTGCAGGATTATCCAAAGACTGATGTTCCAACAATTGAAATGGCAGACATTCCTTCAACTCTTACAGGCAAGATGCTGATTGTTTCAGCTCCTGATTCTGAAGGTCTGGTGATTGCAGCTAAAGCTTTAGCAATGGGCAACGTTCTTTTCAACGGTCCTTTGAGTAAGATTTTAGAATATAAGGAAATTGAAAAGAGAAAACCTTATGATGCACCAAACTGGATTGATACTTCAAAAAAGGTAACTTTTGGCTCTCTTGCTACCTATGACGAACAATTAAGTTCACAGGGGTTTAAACCTGTACCTATTAACTTAGAGCTGAACTTACCACCAGATCTGTACTTTGTGAACGGTTCAAGAATTGATATGAACCTTCTGTATAAGTACTCTAAGCCATCTCCTTTAGGAATGTCTCAGTTAAGATTCTTAGTTAATGATCATCTGCTAAGATCATACCCATTAAAGCCTGAGAATGAATCTGATGTAATTACTGAGAATATGCCTCTTTTAGGCACCTTAAACTTGTTTACCAAGTCAAAGGTTGAAACTTCATTCTTAAAACCAATGAACAAGTTAACTTTTGATTTTAATTACTCAATGATCTACACCTCAAAGGTTAACGAGTGTACTACTCAGTTGCCTATTCCAAATCGTGTAGAAATTGATCCTGCTTCAACCATAGATTTCTCAGGCTTATATCACTTTACCTTAATGCCAAATCTAGAGTTGTTCTGGAAGAGTGGTTACCCATTCTCAATCTATGCTGATTTACAGGAAACTGCAGCTGTAATCACCACTCCATCTGATACTAGTGATTTATGCGCTCTATTCAATACATTAGGCAGAATTGGCGCTCAGTTAGGCTACAGTTCAACTAATATTGATATTGTTACCGATATTTCAGAAAAAAATGAAGACAGACTTGCCTTTAAAGATATTTTAGTGATAGGTCAGGTGCCAGATTTCTTAAAGACTGATGATAATGCAACCTTAGTGTTAAACAAGACTCGTCAGGCAATTTCAACCTCATTTAACAATCAGATGCCTAACAGTTTTTCTAGTGAAAAGAGAGATGTTACCCAAAAGATGACTGCTCAAAGCTCTGAAGGTTTAGGTGCAATTATTTCATTCAGATCACCTCTTAACAAAGATAAGACTGTAGTTGCAATTCTCTCTGACAGTTCATCTGGTATGGAAATTGTAAATGAGAACCTTATTCTAAATGCATCATCTAGTGAAGCTCGTGGATCTATTACCCTCTTTAAAGAAGACAGAAGCAGAAGCTTTGATGTTGGCGAAAGCTATTATGTAGGTGATTTACCTTGGTATCAGCGTGTGTACTACGTAATGCTTGATAATCCTTGGATGTTGATGATTTTGTCACTATTCAGCTCAGTAGTATTCTGTATAATCTGCTATAAGATTTTAAAGAGAATTCAAAAGGCAAGATTATTAAAGAAGTCACAGAGAAAGGCCCAATAAGGACACAAGCTATGACAATTAAGAAAACTCTTTTATCTTTAATTCTCTGTATTTGTGTTGCAAGTGCTAATGCAGGCAATTTGTACAGTTATGATAAGTACCTTACTTACCATTATAGTCAGGGCAGAATCACTGAAAATGCCAAGGCAGAGGATACAATATTTGCAAAATACCAAGCTTATAACCTGTTTTTTGCAATTGTTGACACAAACAAAGAATTGTTTGCAACCTTGCTGCAAAATTTTGAGAGTATCCTTTGCATGGGATCTATAAATTTATATATTCCCAATAAAAGCTCAACATTAGGCAAAAACAGTGATACTTTCGATGTTGGTGCAGCCCTGTTTACAGCTTATTCTCTGTTAGAGGCTTCAGAACAATTTTCAGAACCTGAATATAAGAGTAAAGCTCTGAAAATCATAAAAAGCATTAAAACCAAGTTTGCTGTCAAAAATGAAATCTTAGGCGAGCTTATAGTTTCAGCTTATGACAAAAATCAGAACCTTTTCATTAGACCATCTGATTTTCCTTTGTTTGTAGTGCAAAGATTATCAGAACTAGATCCTGATCTGAAAAAACTCTTACATAACTCATATGTAGCTATTGTAAAGGGTGCAGGAGACGGCTTTGTAGCTGACGAGCTTCAATTCAATGCCGATGGCAATCTTGTCATTAAGAAAAATACGATTGGAGCTGCTGATGCCCTGAAGTTTTATTTATTCTTAAATATTAGTTCAAAGGCTGATGCTAACTTTAGGTTATTAAAACCTTTATATGACAATATGGAGAAATCTTTAAATAAAGATTTAAAGGCTCCCTTAGAGTACAATTTCTTTGATAAAGTCGAAAGTGGTGAAGGCTCAATTGCCTATACAGCCGCCTTATTGCCAGATGCTAAAGGAAAAATTAAAGATTATTTAAGAACACAACTTAAAAGTTATGTATTTAAACCTCATGACTTTTATGCTCATACATTAGCTCTCTTCTCATTAGGCTATGACAGAAACTGTTTTTCATTAGCGCCTGATGGCAGGATTATGGTCAAACATTAGTTCAGAATAGATTAGTTGTTCAGAATAGATTAGTGCTTTTATAAGTTTTATGAAATTTTTGCGATTACTTTTTTTAGCAAGCTCTCTAGCATGCTTAGCGTCATTTAACGCTCAGGCAAGTGAAGGCCTGTCTTTAAAAAAAGAAGATCTGCACATTAAGATGGAACAGCCAAATCTGCCTGCAACTAAGAACTATGAGTATTTAGAACAGATTAAAAAGCTAAAAAAGAGTCAGGATTATGCTAAGAAAACTTATAATCCAATTCTTGAATTAAATGCTTTAGAAAAACTTGCACTTATCTCAGGCCGTTCTTCAAAAGAATACCTGATTGCTTATGTTCGCTTTAAGGTAAATCAAGGTGGCAAAGCAAGAGAAGAAGCTAAAGAAGCAGTAGACAAATTATGCAAAATGGGCAAATACACCTATGAATGTATTCAAGGTAAAGCCCTTTATGATATTTCATCGCCTCAGATGAAAATCAAGCTTCAATCTTTTAACATGCATGAAACCAATCGCGACTATGAAGCTGCGGTAAAAGACATGGATGATCTTATGGGCATTCCTCTTGAGCATTCTTTAAGACATCGTTACTTTGTGATGATGGGTAATATTGAAGGAAGAGAGAGGGAAGCCATCACTGGCTTGGAAGCTATCGTAAAAGAAGATCCTACTGACAGTACTTTCAAGTTTGAAGTAAAAAAAGACATCAATACTTTCAAAGCACAATTGCTAGCTAATCAGGCTATAAAAGTAATTGATGATACCAAACAGTCTACGGTTGCTCAAAATAAGCTAAAAAGAGCAATCAGCATTGATCCTGACAACTCTAATGCTTCTTACTGGAAAGAAATTTTAAGCTACAGTACCTACTACAGAATGATTGAACAGGCTGACAAACTGCTTGAACAAAATAATGTAAAAGCAGCCTCAGCTCTATATCTAAAAGCTACAAATATCTTAAAAGACAGCCCTTATGCTTATGTAGGATTAACTAGGTGTGCTGTTTTAGATAAAGATGAGCCTTCCTTTGAGAAATACTCAAATTTAGCGATTACAAATTCTAAAAAAGAATCAGATGCTGAAAGAAAGAGAATTTCCTCTTCCATGGTTTCATTAAAAGGAGATCTCTATTCAAATATTGCTGATGACTATCAGCAAAAAGGTGACAGAGAGAATGCTGTATTCTATTACATGAAAGCCTTAAAGATAGACAACACCTCTGTATGGAATGCTTATGCTTTATCTAACTTACTTTTAGATAAAGGTGATCGCTACACTGCCTTAAAGACAATTGAAGAGGTATCACCTTCTGTTAAAAACACCTCTGAATATGCTTTTGCTCATGCTTTGATATTAGATAAGACAGGAAACACTAAAAAAGCTTTTAAAGTCTTAAGTCCGTATAGACATACAAGTCAGAGTATCGATGAGAATATCGAACGTTTTGAGCAGACTTTAGCTTTAGAAAAAGCAAATAAACTTTATGCTTCTGGTGATCTTAATGGCGCTATAGAAGCTATTGAAAAATACAAAGTTCCATATATTGAAACAACCAAAGCACAATACATGTATGAAGCAGGTGATCTCAATCATGCTGTTGAAGCATTAAAAGATGCTATTGCTAAAGATAATACTCAAACCTATTCAAAATTACGTTTAGCTCAGATTTATCATGAATTAGGTGATGATGAGAACGCCTCAGCTGTAGCTTTATCCTTAAAAGAAGAATCATCAAACTTATCTTTGGATAATCAGAGAGCTTTAGGAGAGTTATTCTCAGATCTTAAAAGATTTGATGATGCCATTGCTGTATATGAAACAGGCTTAGAAAATAACAGCCTAGATGATAGCCATGAAGATTTTGCTTTAGTTTCAGATTTAGTACCCCCATCAAATAACAATACAACAGCTAATAACTTTAAGGCACAGGCTCTTGAAGTGTCTGAAAGTGAAAAGCGTATGACCAAAGCCTGGATGCAAAGAAACATTGCGGTAATTGAAGGAGATCAATATAAGAACGGCACCAAAGCTTTAGAAGACTACAGAAAAGCTCTGGCTATTTATGATGACAAGATTGGTCTTTACAGTGATGACAAGCTTTACACTAAAGCTTTAAGAACTCCTGATGAACCACAGGATTGGCTGCGTCAATCAATTGCCTCACGTGGAGCTGAATACTATCAGGAACATAATACTGTAATTACTGATGCCATTAGATTTATTAGAGATTCAGGTCATGGCGGTTACTCTGATAACAAAGGCTTTATCAATGTCTTAAATATCTCTTTCCATATGTTAAGTGGCAGAGTAGCCTTCCAAACCGACAGAACTGTAACCGATGCTGGAACCTTAACTGGTGGAGCCTATAACGATATGTTCGGTTCATGCTTTGCAACAGGTTGTAATGATTTTTCAAAGCACAAGAGAAGCATCAACACTTATGCCTTATCTTATGACAATGAAGTATTCCATGTAGATGTTGGTACAGCTCCAAAAATTTCAGGCAACAAAGTTACCTCAAATGCTCTTGTAGGTGGCTTTAGAACCTATTTTGATTATAAAGACTGGTCATTTACTCCATATGTATACCACAGAGCTGTAGATAATTCTCTACTCTCATACTTTGGTGACAGAGATCCTGCTGATGGCAAGTTATGGGGCGCTGTTAAGAAGACAGGTGTTTCTCTTACAGTAAGTAACTATATCAATGAATATTCAGGTATCTGGCTAAAAAGCGGTATAGATGTTCTAAAAGGAACAGATGTAGCCTCAAACACCAAGTTATCTTTCATGGGAGGGTATTACTTCCATTTAATCAACAGACCTAATGAGAGATTAACCCTCTCCCCTAGTGCCATGTATATGCACTACAACAAAGATCTGTCAGGTTATACTTTCTCACAGGGTGGTTACTATTCACCTCAGCAGTACTATTCAACCTCACTATCATTGGCTTATTTGAGAAGATATGACGATTTTTCATATTCAGTTGAAGCTTCATTATCATTAAGCCATGCTACAACCGATAGTATTGACCGTTATCCATTAAAATCAAAATATTATTTGGCAGATGACTATGATGCTGTAACTACTAAGAGTTCATCTACTACCATAGGTGGCGGTATCACTGCTGCTGCTGAAAAGCGCTTTGGTAGCCACTTCGTATTAGGAGCTCAGTTAAAAGCAATAAAATCTGACGATTACTCACCTTTAAACGGAACTTTATACTTTAGATATTACATGGATGCCTGGGAGGGAGATTTGCCAATGCCTCCTTCAGGACCTACCCCTTATGTGGAGTGGTAAAAATGGATTTAGGTATTAATAATCTAATTTCCCAGCTTCAAGAGTTTCAGCCAAATGGTTTCTATCTTTTAACCACTTCAGGTAAGCAGATAGCTGTAAATCTTGCACTAAACTGTTTATATCACAACAGTAACGAAGACTGTTTAAGATTTTTTATAACAGGTGGAATAGAACCTCAAAAGATGCTCTCATATCTAGAGAATAAAGATATTGCATCATCTATTAAAGCTCATGTTTATGAATATAATGAGAACACACTTGAGGTTACTAAGATTGTAAAAGATCTCTTGTTACAGAAAGTAAATGATGAAAAGTCATTAGTTGTACTTTTGTTACATGACAGTCTTTTAACTAAGCTCTCAAAAAGACAGCTACAATATACCTTATTATCTTTAGAAGAGTTTGCTGCTGAGTACTCTCTATCGGTTGTGCTCATTACCCATGGACTGTTTGAAAACGATCTTGTAAAAAGACTTTTAAGTGAAAGTAATCACTACTCAGGCTTGGTTTCTTTTACAGACAGACCAAATGGTATTTTAATGAATACCCTCTTTTGGAGAGAAGCTGACGGTCATTTCATTCAGTCAAACAACCAAATCAAGATTGATGAAAATGGAATTGAAGTAGTAGTACCTGATACTAATCTTATTGCTTCAATAGATGAAAATACCTGTTACATTACTGATAACACTTTCACTCCAGACAGTGCCGTTTACAGCAATGTAAAAAGATTTAACTCTAATCAGGAGCTTTTTGCTGATGCCATTGAAAATGCGACAGCAGCATCTGTATTCTTAACTGTTACCTCACGTGAAACCATTGATGAAACAGCTGAATATGTTTATAAGCTGAGAAATGCCAGAGGAAGCAACCTCAAGATCATCGTCATAGAAAAAGTAAGAGGCATTAGAGCTAATTCTGAACAGTTTTTAATTACCTGCGGCGCTAACTTTATCTTTGAAACTGATGCTAAAGGCTCTTACATCAATGCGATGCTGCCTACTCTAAAAACACTGGTATTTCAAAAGAATATCAGTAAGAGCTTTAATGAAATTAAAGATAACTACCACTTGATTGATAATGAAGGTAAAGGCTTTTTGATGCCTCAGGACTTTATTTTAAAAGTGCAGAATTTAATTTCACATAATCTTGAAGGCTCTAATTTAAGGGGCACCTTAGCAAAGCTTACTGTAAAAGACGGACTTACCGAAAAAATGTGTGTAAGTCAGTTCAAACCTAAGCGTGGCGGTGACTACTGTACCGTTATGCATGATTTCATTATTCTTTACTTACCAAGTTGCCGTGAAGGTGAGCTTGCCATTACTCTAGAACATACTTTTAATACCAAACCAACTACGTTATTTAAGACATGCTCTGCTGTATATACATATCAGGAAATCGTTTCAGAAATTAAAGCTCTTGGATCAACTGAGTTTGATTCCTTTGAAGATGTAAACTTCATGCATGAAATCATCATTAAACAAAGACAAGAAGAGTTGATGAAAAAGAAAGCAAAGAGTATCTATGATTTAGCAGATACTTCTCTTGTAACAGCAGTGCCTGTATCCATGAATGAACTGAGGAAGGATGAACAAGATGCTTGATACTCTACCATTAACTGATATCGTAGAACTGGTTGCATTATGTGGGGTTTTATTTATTCCAGTAGGATTCTTTTTAAGAAAGACTTTTGATAAATATCGCGTTATTTTCAGAATATCAACAAAATTTCACTCAAAATTAAAAGACAAAGGCACTTTTAAAGACTTCATAAAGAAATAAAAGTATGAAAACTGAGCTTAATGCGATACAGCCAAAAGTAGTATTTAGGGGATCTTTATTTTTCTCCTCTTTATACATTTTTAAAGTAGGTCTGTACTTAACTGGTTTTATTGATTTTTCCTTACTGCTAAACCTCTTTGGTTTTACAGCCGTTTGTCTTTATTTTAAGCATAAATACCTCAACAAGCTCTACAGAACAGTAACAGTTATCTTAACCTTTGCTCTGTTTTATCATGACAGCTATCTACCTTCTGTTGAACAGATGATTGCTCAAAGAAACAACCTTACTGATTTCTCTTTAGGATATATAGTCGAGTTTATTGAAGGCTTTATAAACTTAAAAATGATCTTTGCTTTTATACTTGCGATCATCATTTTGTATTTTTCCTCAAGATTTGTAAGAGTAATTACGGTTACTTATGTGCTTATTATGGCAACAGTAGTAACTCCTGACGATTTCTTTAAAAACATTATTGATAACGATGACAGTATTAAGGTTAACGAAAACTTTATCGCAACTAAAATCAATAAAGGTCTGGTCGAGCAAAGAGGTAATTTCACCAAAACCAATCTGCAACGTTATTTAGAGACTTTCTACGAAAAAGAAAGTGAAAGAAAGATTGATTTTCCGACCCATTTAAGAAAAAACTTCAAACCATTTAATATTGTAGTTTTACAAGTAAATGGCATGTCTAACAAAGATCTCTATGTACATAATGCTAAAGAGCATGCTGTATTAAAAAGATTTGATATCTATTTAAGTGATTTTAATTCTGCTACTACAGACAAAAATGAGGCTACTTTACGTTTATTTGACGCTGTATGCGGTCAGAAATCTCGTGATGAGCTCTTAAAAGACAATAAAAACTGCTCACTGTTTAGAGCATTAGAAAGATTAGGCTATTCTGGACAGTATTTATTTGACAGAAAAGAAGACAACCTGAAAGTTGCTAAATTCTTACAAGAAAAAACTGTTTTTCCTCTAGCTAAGATTGAGACTAAAGAAAAGCCAAATCAGTTACTCTCAACCTTAAATCGTATTGATGTTATGTATGAGTACATTGAAGCTCAAAGATTAGAGCATAACAATCAGATGTTCTCATTTTTAAGAACAACACTTGCAGACAATGTACGTGGTGAAACTGAATACGATTTGATATTAAAGAACTTTTTATTAAATCTTGATAAATTTGTAGATTACTTATCAGGACTTCCTAACGATACCCTGTTTGTACTTATACCTGCAGATGGATCTGCACTGCAGGGTGATAGAACTCAGTTAAAAGGTGTAAAGGAGATCCCATCACATACTCTTACAAATGTGACCGCAATGGTTAAGTTTATAAGTCACAAACAGAGAGCTTCAGCTATCAATGAAACCTCTCCTACAAGCTACATGGGTATTGCTCATTTAATCAAGAGAGCTATTGATGGCAACATCTTCTATGAAGACAATGTGATGTCAAATTTAGCTTTAACTGAAGATCTGTCTCAGACCTCCCCTGTATCAGAAAATGAGCAAGCGGTATTTTTAAAGTTTAAAGATCGTTTCTTCTACAAGAGTGCATCTGAGGACTGGACTCAATATACAGAGTAGTTTATTACATATTCAAAAAACAAAACTTCTTTTAAAGAAGTAAACAAGACAACAATCAGCAAACATAAGTTAAATAAAACGAAGAGATTAGGCAGTATGTTTAAGGCTTTAAAGAAAATTCCTCAAAATAAGCTTTCATTTTCCTTAAGAATTGGAAGTTTAGCGGGAACTTATTTTCTATTTAAATTCGGACTCTACTTTATGGCCATGTCTGGATTTGATTTTGCCTTCAATTTTGTGCTCTTTTTACTATGTCTGTTTTCATTTAGACAAAAGACTTTAAATAAACTTTACAAGAGCTTTTTAATTATCTTTGGACTGCTATTGCTTTATCATGACAGCTACCTGCCTATGTTCACACCGCAGGTTATTTATGAGGAAAAAGGCTTTACTGGAGTATTTGAGCTAGTATCTACATTTATCACAGAATACTTTGATTTTTCCTATTTTGGGCTATTCATAATACTGTTTATTGCAATATTCTTCCTAAATGACTTTTTAAAGATAACTTCTTTTGTAATGGTTGGATTTATTACAGTATCTGCGCTTAATATTTCAGCTTTGAGTGTATCTAAAGAAGCTAATTCTCAAGCTGTGCAGAATGTAGTAGCAGACAGCGCTGATATTCCTCCTCAGATAGGAACAGCCGACAGTCAGAGCATCGAGAATTACTTGCAGACATTTTTAGAGCTTGAAAGACAGCGTATTGTCACCTTGCCTTCTGCCCTTCCAGAGCAATTTACACCGTTTGACATTGTGATTGTAAATATCTGTTCTATGGCAACAGATGATATTGAGGCATCTAACCTTTTAAAGCATCCTTTATTTAGAACTTTTGATTTCAGTTTTGAAACCTTTAATTCTGTATCCTCATATTCAACACCATCTTCATTAAGACTGTTACGATCTAACTGTGGTCAAATGACTGAATCTCAGATGTATAAAGAAAGAAGATCTGAATGTGAACTTATTACTTCATTAGAGCAGTTAGGCTATCAAAGTGAGGTCTATTTTGACCATAATGGTAAGTACGGCGACTATTTAAAGACCTTACATGATTTAGGTGGACTAAAAGAGAATATCCATGATCTTTCAAAGCTTGCTGTAAAATACAACGCCTTTGACGGTAGTGCCATTAGAAGTGATGCAGATTTATTTACAGCCTATATAAATAACGTTGCCAATAACGGTAGCGTCAATAACATTACATTTATGAATCTCTTATCCCTTCATGACGGTAATAGACTTGCTGGCGAAAAGAAATCTCAAAGCTATGCTCCTCGTTTAAAACTCTTATTAGATGATCTTGAGGATTTTATTGAAAACATCAAAAAGTCTAAGAGAAACACTATCTTTATCATGGTGCCAGAGCATGGAGCTGCCATCCGTAGCGATAAGATGCAGATAGCAAAGCTAAGAGAAATACCTACAGATAAGATCACCAGAATTCCTGTAGGTGTAAGTTTCTTAGGTGCACAGAGAAATGCTGTAGGTGGTGGTATAGCTAAGGCTCACAAGACAAAGAGGATCAAAGGATTCTATAGCTATTTAGCTATTTCTGAGATTGTAAAGCGCTCAATTGAGGACAATGTCTTTGCTAACAATGAAGAAGAGAGAAAAACAGATAAGATTGAAGATATTTTCTACGATTTACCTCAAACAGCATTTATTGCTGAACTAATGCTTACTATATGAATTTCCAACATCAGGACTTTTATAAGTTAAAGGGTGAGCTTTGGGAAAAATACATAAAGTAACAGAAGGCATTTATATCGCTTTTATAAGTTAAATAACTTTTTGATGATTGTTTTATAAAAATTTTTTTACCAAAAAGTGTTGACACCATTACACTTTGTCTTTATAATCATCTGCGTTTTCACGGTGTTCCTCCTTAGTTCAGTCGGTAGAACGGCGGACTGTTAATCCGTATGTCGCAGGTTCAAGTCCCGCAGGAGGAGCCATGAAAAACAACAATCTATTTTTGGAGTTCCTCCTTAGTTCAGTCGGTAGAACGGCGGACTGTTAATCCGTATGTCGCAGGTTCAAGTCCCGCAGGAGGAGCCAAAAATAATACAGGCAACCATTTGGTTGCTTTTTTTATCCCCTCTATCTCGCATTTTTTAAATCTTCTTATTGAATTTTCTAATGAAATTTATATGATCTTAAATATATTAGATAAGGAGATAACCATGTCAAAAGCTTTAATTGTATATACTCAGGGAACAGAAGACATTGAGTCTACTGCTGTATTAGACATCTTAAAAAGAGGCGGTGTAAATGTAGTGACCGCTTCTGTAAGTGCTGATGGTTCACGCTTGGTAAACTTGGCTCATGGCACTACAATTCTGTGCCAGCAGAACATTGAAGATGTTAATGAGGACTTTGATCTTATCGTCGTTCCTGGTGGGCCTGGTACTAAGAGTTATTCAGGCTGTCAAAAGCTAATTGATATGTTAAAGTCTCAAAAAGAAAAGAAAGGACTAATTGGAGCTATCTGTGCTGCTCCTGGATTCATTCTCTATTCATGCGGTATTTTAAAGAATACTGAAAAAGCATCAACCTACCCTGGCTGTGAGTGTGGAGCTAAATTCAGTGAAAAGCCTGTAAGTGTAAATCCTGAAGAGAATATCATTACAGGTCGTGGTCCTAACTATGCTATTCCATTTGCTTTGGAGCTGTTAAAAGCGCTTGAAGGTGAAGCTAAGGCTAAAGAAGTTGCCGACGGAATTTTATTTAACGAATAAGCTTAATTGTCGTTAATCACGTCATTGTGATCTTTAATACAAATGGGAGGTTTTCACCTCCCATCTTCATTAAACAAATCATTCAGATTATTTTACTTGAACCACTTGTTGTAGATCTTATCGTAAGTACCATCTTCTTTAATCTTTTTAAGACCTGCGTTAATCTTTTCCATTAAAGCTGTGTTTTTCTTATTGGTTACAATACCCAAGTCTGCAGCACGAACCACACTCTCTGGTACATGTACAAGCTCTTTATCGCCTGTCTGTACTAAATAGAACTGATTTACAGGTGTACCAGTGATAACAGCTTCACAGCCGTGCTTTTTAAGCTCCATATAAGCTTCGGTTACGGTATTAAAGTTTTTCACTTTAGCATCTTTAATGCCTTCAGCTACGATTGCACCAACAGAGCCTAACTGAACACAAACACCTTTACCCTCTAAAGCTTTCATGTCCTTGTACTTGCCAACAGAATCTTTTCTTACCATTAGATCCTGACCTGCTACATAGTAAGGATCTGAGAATAAAACCATCTTTTCACGCTCTGGGTTCTTAGTCATACCAGAAATAGCTGCATCAATAGAGTTTGATAAGATTGAAGGAATTAAACCGTCAAACTGCATTGATTCAACTACAACATTAAGATCTGCAGCTTTTCCGATAGCATTGATAACATCAATATCAAAACCTACAATTTCTGAAGTTTTATCATCAACAAAACCAAATGGAGCAAAGGTAGGCTCTGTTCCTACATGGATGGTTTCCTGTGCATAAGAGCTAAATGAATACATAGAAACAATAGCGCCTAAAAGTGCGCCACATAAAGTTGATTTTATTGACATGAGTTTTCTCCATAGAAGTTGATGTCATTATTATGGAGCTTTAATGGTTAATTGTACTAATTTTATGAAAATTGAACTATTTTGCATATAAAGAGTGCATTAGAAAATTTTAATGCTCTGTTTTGTAACCTAATTACAAGATCTCCCACAAAGTTGAAAGGTAAGATTAATAAAGCGTAAGAGATAAAAAAATCAAGAGAGCCTTGATTAAGACTCTCTTTTCTAAGGTTAGCGGAAATGTCTATGATGGTGACCATGTGGACCACGTGGAGGTGGAGCAAAACCTCTTGGACCATTCCAAGGACCAGGACCGAACTCACGAGGAGGAGGTGGTGGTGGAGGTGCGTAGTGAGGACCAGGAGCTGGGGGCAATACCACTACTGCAGGAGGAGGCGGAGGCGCATAATGATGTCCACGACCAGAACTTATTGAAAATGAAGTATCGTCATCATCAAAGTAGAAGCCCATACCAGCTTGCGCCTGAGAAATCAGGCCTAAAGTGATGAGGACTAATAAGACAATCTTTAACTTCATAAATAAACCTTTTGTCATTATCAAAGTTGTTTCAAAAGTATTTTTTAAACTTATATTTCTTGTCTAGAACTAAAGCAATTAGCCTAGATTTCATTTAATTCTGTCTTTTAATAATGCTCTACAAAACGAGGTCTTAAATCATGACCGAATCGGCGTGGAGGAGGAGCCAAGCGATGCTCTGGGCCATCATGTTTTGGCTCAAAATGTGGAGCTGGAGCCACAGGAGCTGAATGGGCACCTGATTTACCTATAGAGATACTAGAATCTCCATCATCATAAAAGAAACCATAGCTTCCATGTGCTGAAGCTACTGATACGCAGCCTAATAAACAAATTGCAGCTAAAAAGTTTCTAACTTTCATATGAACTCCTTTATGGTTATTCATTCTTTATGTCTTTAAGAATAATTAGTTATTCTTAGAAATAACTTAGCGTTAAGTATTCTTACAGATAGAGTCATCTCATAAATGGATCTCATGTTTTACAAATACGATAAATAAGCGCTCTTTAAAACGTAAAAATTCAGATTTGAAAATTGTGTAAGGTAAAATTTAACTTAGGATTCGAGTACAAAGTAAGGATAGAGTTGAGCCTGCTTTATTGTGTCTTGCAGGCTCAAAATAGATTAGATATTTTAAGGCTTGATAAGATTACTTACCACAAATGCCACCATGGTTTTGAGGCTTTAACCGCACTTAGATCATCTAAGCGGGTGCAGATCTTGCCACAGATAGACTCATTGTCATCAGGCTCTCCCCAATTAGTCTTCATCAGAACTTTAGAAGCGCCTGTTACATGTCCTACCACATAAATGTGGAAACGGCCTTCTTTTACAGCTTTTACAACTGATGGACGGAGAACAAGCTGATGAATACATGAGTAAGGGATGATTACGCCCTGTGTTCCTGTAAGTCCATGTAAGCGGCAGATCTTAAAGAAACCTTCTATCTTTTCATTAACACCACCTACAGGCTGTACGTCACCAAACTGATCGACTGCACCTGTTACAGCCAGATCCTGTCTTATAGGCAAGTCTGCCAAACTTGAAATTACTGCACACAAACCTGTTAATGAGGCAGAATCACCATCGATTTCACTATAGGATTGCTCAAATACTAAGCTTGCAGATACTGGCAGTGGCTGTTCAGAACCAAATTCTGTTGCTAAAAAGCCATTGATGATCATCATTGCTTTAGCGTGAATTTGACCAGCTAGTTCTGCTTTTCTTTCAATATCGATGACGTCACCATCACCTCCAGCTCTTAATGTAGCTGTAATTCTTACAGGCTCACCGTACTCATAAGAGGTACCGGCAGTTTCAATGACACTCAGTCCATTGATTTGTCCTGTAACCTCACCTTTTGTCTCTAATATAATCTGATTATCTCGATGATTTCTAAGTTCAGATTCAGCTAGAGAATTTACTCTAAAGTCAGCAGCGCCAATAGCCTTTAGAACATCATGTTCTGTAACTATAAAGTCTTCACTGCCATGAGCTTTTAAAGATGCATAGCGATTAGCTTCAATGACTAATGAGAGTAGCTTTGCCTCAGGAATACCTAAATAGCGTCTGTCACCACTTTGTCTGCATGACCAGATACATAAAAGACTTATTGCTTTATCATCAAAAGCGTTGACGTGGTACTTTTCACTATAAGAGGCTACTAACGAGCCCATTAAGGTCATAGCTCCTAGTATTGGATACTCAAGGACAATATCAGCTCGCACAGCATTATCTAATGTCTGCCACATCATATTTAAAGTAGCACAGTCAGTTGCATCACCGCATAGAACTAGCTTTAGTCCTTCATTCATCGCAATGCAAGCATCAGCCATACCGAGCCACTTTGGATGATCAATAAAGTGAGAACAAGGCATAACCACAAAGCCTGGTTCTGTTAAAACACCACTTTCCTTTTCTGAACCGAAAAGCTCAAATTTTGTAGGAGCAATAGCTATAGTAGGTGTAATTGAAGCTACATCTTTGAAAAGGTCACAAGCAATATCAATAGTATCGACACTGGTGCTTCCACATAAGAGCATTACTTTTGATAGAGGGTTATTTAAAAGAGACTTTAAAGCATTACGCGCTCTTAACTGTAATTTAGAAAATGAACGAGGTGTAAGATCTTTTGTAGTCTTAAAAGAGTATTCCCCAAGATTAGTTAAAAGATCATTATATTCAAGCTCTAAAACCGCATCTTCAGCATTCTGAGCTTCTGTTGTATTGTCAGTAAAAACGTATTTCAATATGGTTCACCTAAAGTTCTTTAAACTTTATTTATGATTCTGTATTACTTGAGTCTATATTACTTATGTCTAAATTTCTTGCATATGAAATTCTAGTCAACTTCAAAGCTGTAAATCAAATCTACAGACTGATCAAGTGATGAAATAAATTCAGCATAAAGTCTGCGCATTATCTCATAACGTAACTTAAATTCATTTACAGAATTAAATACACCATAACCATAGGATAATCTAATTCTGTTACTTAAATAGGTTTGTACTTCAACCTGGGTATCGTCACCTGTTCCTGATGAGCCTAACTGCACTCCATCCATACCAAAGATACCTACAACTGAATTTAATATACCTGTAGTGGTGCCTAAACCTAATGTCATTAAAAGTTGAGCACTGCTGTTATCAGAATTACCTGTAACTGTAGACTTTTCAAGTCCATGCCCGTATAAGAGGTATGACAGGATCTCGTTCTGACTCATAGCTGGCATTGAGAATAGGGTGATATTCAAATCGTCACTTCTGCCCTTTACTCTTACACCTGCCACAACATCATCTTCAATTGAGGAAGGATCAACTACAACCTCTGAATTGATTAAAGGTGTAAAGAGATTACCTTTAAAGTTAGCCTCAGCATTGTTTACGATGAACTTATGACCGTAGAGTTCTGCTCTACCATGCTCTAAATAAACTAAACCACTGCCTCTTACAGTATTACTGTCTGTTGCCTTATGGATTTTTACACTACCTAAGACATCAGCTTTTAATCCCATAGCATCAACTTTAACGTCATTTCCAAGATTTACATCCACATCAATAGACATGTCGTTGTTAATGCCATTTTCATTGAGTTTGGTGATCACGCTTTTTAAATTGCTCTCATCATCTACAAAGATCTCATCTTTAGAAGGAGCTATAGCGCTGTTCTCAATGGACTTGAACTTAATTAGGCCTTTTGGAATTTCTACATTGCCGGTGACTTTTAAAATTTTATCTAAGGTAACCTTAGTATGGACATTAGCCTGAGCTTCACCATAGCTTAATAAGAAGATTGGCAGATTGTCAGCATCAACATTAAGCTGACCTAAAGCTTCATTCTCCCAATTTAAATTACCATTTAAACTTGCCTTTGAACCGTTCAAAGACAGGTCACCGTCTAAGATTCCGGTCGAACCATTAGCATTAACGGTAATATCAAAGTCATCAACGGTACCTACGTTGTAGCTAGGATTTGCACTGCCTTTAACAGAAACTTTTCCAAAGAATAAAGGTTTAGATAAAGTACCATCTAAAGAGCCTTCAATATTGGCTTTGCCTTTTAGGGAATTTAATGAATTAGTAGATGCTGTAAACAGATCTAATGACAGATCTTTTAACTTTACCTTGCCTGATAATTTTTTCTTATTGTAAGGATCGGCTACATCAGCATGGACTGAGAGTAGTCCATTGTCCTTTTTAAGATTAGCTGTAAGATCAGTTGTAAGTAGACTTGAGTTAGCATTCAAATCAAAGTTTACAGTATCATATGGGAAAATAGATGACTTATAAACTACCACACCGTCTTGAGCTTTAACCTTAGCATTTATTAAAGGCACCTTACCGTTAACACTGATCTCTGAATGTAATGATAAAAGACCTGAAACAAAACTGTCTTTTGGTAAGTACTTTTTAAGCAACTTTAACTGTAACTTATTTAAATCAACAATGGCTGATACTGAATTAGGAGCAATCTTAATCTCAGAGATATCTAAATTAGCATTACCATCTGTAAGTTTAATCGTACTTACAGAGCCTTTGTGAGTTGCGTTGTTATATGTAAGCTCCACAGGATCAGCAATTGAAATAGGATCAATAACATTGCTTACCACAATAAGGTTAGAGACAGTACCAGAATAAACCTTACTCTTTTTGTTATAGCCACCGTTTGCTGCTAGATAGCTTCCTGAATCAGAACCGCAGGATAAAGTAAGGCTGTGCTTTTCAAGCGTACCTTCAACATCTAAAGAGCACTTCTTGTAAGCTTTAATGTCTTTAGCAAGACGTATGGTATTAGAGATGACTGATAAATTAACGGTACCTTCTGCCACTTTTACATTACTGTCAAAGACAAGTTTTTTTACTAACAGCTCACCATAATTTATCTTTTCACTCTTTCCTGAAACAATGACATTAGGCTCGTCTAAGGCACCTTCAATTAGCAGTTTTCCTGTAACTGCGCCTTTTGCTTTTGGATCAAGTTTTGAAAGATCAGAAATTGATACCCAGCCTTCAAGATAAGAGTCTTCTGAGACGTCACCTTTTAATACTACATAATTATCATTCTGAGATAACTTAAAGACATCTACAGAGAAACCATCTTCAACTGACCCTAAAAAATTCTCAACATTCAGATTGGCTTTATGAGAGTTGAAGTAAAAATCTGATTTTAATGACGCTACATCAAAGATAACCGCATCTCTGTCAAGATCATAGCCAATTGAAAGATCAGAGTTTAGAGAGAACTCACCTTTTAACTTTTCATGTAAACCTGAGGCATCATCAACTTTAATCTTAATGTTACCCTGATAGCTAGGTCCATCTGTAAAGGTAAGATCACCTTCAATCTTTGATGAAAAATTTCTCTTACCTAAAAGTCCTTCTAAAGAGAAGTTATTAAAATGAGCTTTATCTAAAGTTACTGTAGCATCAATATCTGTTTTTAAGTCTGTAAAACCATGTCCTGAGATTTCAGAATCAAAAGTCAGATGCATCTCTTTAAAAACAGCTCCTGTAAGCAGGAGTTTCATGTTTTGAGCTTTAATTCTGTCTTTTAAGAGATCCTTTTTTTCAAGATTTGGAGATAAAGACTTTTCAACTGCACTGAATACATCAGAGAGTTCAGATAAGGACAGCTCTTTGGTTTTACTCTTTAAAGACTGCATATTCTGCAGAGGATAAAAAATTTTGTCTGATTCAATTGATAAATAGCAAGGCAACTCATTTGAAAGTGGATTTAATCTGCCTTTTACCTTGGCATCATATGGACTGTCAATTGACATATCCACATTCATGTTCACTAAGTCACCTGTAAGAGAGAAGCTACCTTTTAAACCATATAAAGAGCCATCATAATTCTTAAGGTTATATTCAGACTTTGCGCCCTCACCTGTTAATTTGAAGTTTAGATTGTAATAGTCAATAAAATCCATTGAGCCTTTTAAGGAGGCTTTACCTAATTGATGCTCCACATCAATAGTTTTAACTTTTAATAATGACTGAGACCAGAACACATCTACAAAGGCATTGAAATTACCTGTGTCATAGCCATTCATATAGTAGTGGGCATTTTTTAACTTCAGGTTATGTAGTGCAGCATCTAAGGGTAAAAAGATGTCATAGATTTTTTCGATGGCGCCATTGCCATTATCAAAGCTTAAAATCTCAGGTAAGTTATTAGGAGTGTCATCCTCTGACTCGTACTTTAAGTGAACAGTTGGATTGTCTATTTCACCTTTATCTACTGCAGCATAGTCTTTATAGGTCTGCAGTGACAAATCAGCTTTTTTAACTAAAACGTCTACTACTGATGACAAATAAGCAAAATCTTTAAGTTTTAACTTGTTAATAAAGATTTTTACAGGAATGTTGAGTCTAAAATTCTCACCATCATCTGTTTCGTCATCACTTGAAGTGTCATCTGAGTCTAATAACTCAACTTCAAGTGTATCAGCATCGATTAAATTGATATCAAGTCTAGAGATTGCAAGATACCCTAAACCGTCATATTCAATATTGAGTTTTTTAGCTCTGACATCAACTACATCATAGACT
>OASD01000275.1_pt1 | contig 24079 bp, 25 predicted proteins | sample 1475531 | NCBI WGS metagenome assembly OASD01 (sample SAMEA3360668, study PRJEB22359) | human gut metagenome | biome: ENVO:urban biome; feature: ENVO:human-associated habitat; material: ENVO:feces | place: Bangladesh | collected 2011
TGCAGATATTCTTGGACGGAGTGACGATAAAGGAGGGGTGACGATCCTTGTGAAATGGGCACAGCCCCACAAAGCCCGACCCCTTGCGTCGTAGATGCACGAAGTCCTGCACCACATCATCAATGCGTGCCGTATCTATGATCAGCTGTTTGGTCTGCTCGTCAATCATCCGTCTACTTCTCTTGCTCTGCAAAGATACGTGAGCGGTCGTAATGTGTTGGTGCTGTGATCGCTGCGTCCTTAGCGTGGAGGAGTGAGCAACAACAGAGCATCAAATGTGTATAAATTGGGGTGCTGGCGGGGTCGCTCGCTCTTGTCCACAAAGGTAGTGAAATTGTGGATAAGAATAGCCCCCACGGGCTGGTCGGCTGGTGGGGGCTGTCGTGGTGGTGCTGAGGGCTGTACTAACGGCTAAAAGCCAACAGCCAGCGGGCTATTGCTCGCCTTTGGCTTTGAGGGCTTGCCAGCGGGCGGTTGTGGTGGGGATAGCGGTGTATAGCTCTTGGAAGAGGCGGTAGACCTCGTCATAGTTGCGGTCGTTGTAGGCGGTCGTTATGGCAATTTCTGCCTCCTCCATCCTCTTATTGGGGATGTATGCAATTATGCGTTGCTCGGTCTCTCCGTCTCGTAGCACTGCGAGTATGCGGAGGTCACGGACTTTCAGGAAATAGTCGTCTAGCTCTAGTCGACCCTCCTTGTTGTGGTGGTCGTTCATAATCATTCCGCCCCACATCACGATGCGCTCGTGATCTAAGTCCTTTTGCTCGTCTGCGATAGCTATTGGCATATCTATTTTGCCCGTCTCTGGGTCTGTGAAGAGGAAGCACCCAGCTTGTTCCACGACCTCTCGTGGGGTGGGTACGGGGTCTTCCGTGGCGGTTGTGTCTGTTGCGTCTCTCATAGGTTCGTTTCTGACGTTAATGTAAAGTCTAGCTGATGGGGCTAGCCCCTTCTGTGTCGGTTCCTGCTTTGGGGTGCAGGCTGTTAGTAGGATTGCTCCGAGTAGTAGGAGCGGCGCGAAGTGTCTCATAGTTGTATCTGCTTGTGTTATGTAGTGCAAATATAGAGTTTTCTCCTTGAAGATGCTACTCAGTCTTGTAGGCTACGTAGGAGATAGCTCTGGCTGTCGGGTTGTCGTTGTTGGTGAGGATACGGACGACAAAGTACTCCGAAGTGATGTTGTACACTCGTGGCGTGAGCGACCAATTGATGTCGTTGCTCGCAAAGCCAGAGACCTGCACGATTGGTATGTAGTTGGTGTGTCCAATGCTGTGGTAGACCTTGAAAGCGGCCATCCCTTGGTCGTACACAGCTTGTGCTAGGCTCTGCCCTCGTCTCTTGACGTACTTGCCGAAAGCTTTGATCTGTCCTCCTCTCTCGTTGAAGCTCGCTCCGCATAGTGGCACGCCCGGAACGTTCACCTCGTCAGCCGTCAGCTTGTCCACCTTGGCACCGCCCACGATGCGGACTAGGTAGGGGTTGACGAACACAGCACTGTACTTATCTGAGGGGTGTATAAGCTTGCGATAGTCCACGTCTAAGTACCTATCGGGCGAACCAAAGAGCCGTAGCCCGCTCTTGGTCAGTGCGCTCTGTTGGGCGTCCGTGTCGTAGCGTCTGCCTACTCGTAGCCCATTGACCGTGGCTCTGCACGTATTGTAAGGATTGACCACCTCAAGGCGCACGGTATGGTTGCCAGCCCGCACCACCCGCTCGTAGGTGAGATTGCTCGCCTTGTAGGGGGTACGCTCAATTCTGAAGCTGCTGCCCCCATCAGTGGTATGTCCGCTGGTGTCTATGTACTTGCTATCGCCTACCCACTCAGCGAGCGTCTCACCGTCTAGCGAGAGGCGGAGCTTAGAGTTACCATAGACATCTACGACTATCTTGTCCAGCGTCACCGTGAGGCGGGTACCGTCATTATCCACGCTTAGGGTACGCTGGTAACCTGCGTTGCTCACCGTGAGGTCTAGAGAGCCAACGGAGACTGGGGTGTCCACAATGCGAGCTTGTGCGAGAAATGTCTCGATAAATGTAGCCTCCTCAGCTCCTATGGATAGGTAGGGGGCAGTGTCCCACGAGGTGCGAAAGTCTATCTGGTTGCCCGCAAAGTAGAGATTGCCGAAGTGTCCCGTACCGTTGTGGTTGATAGCGACCTGCTCCCGCTCGGTAGGTTGTCCGAAGTCGGTGATGCCAGCCTTTAGCACTGCATCCATTGGCTTGCTGGCGAGGTAGGCTGAAACGGTCTGATTGTCACCACTGAGAGCTATGAGCCGTTGCAGGGCTAACCCCTCTAGCGTGTCGTTTGCGCTCCTTAGCACTTGGAGCGAGTTAGTCAGATAGCCTAGGTCTCGCTTTTGGGCGGTCGTGAGTGACCGCTGGTCGAGGTCGGCGATGGCGGTGTTGACGGTGGTGAGGGTCTCCCTCACGGGCTTGACCTGCTCAGTGACCTGCGTGGAGACCTCGCCAGTGAGTAGCTTGCGAAATTGTGGCTCCCTCAGTACCTCATCGGAGCTGGGGCTGTGTCCTGGCTCGCCCTTGAGCGACAAGGGACTGACTTGTACTCCGTCTGCTACTAGTCTGTACTGCTCGTCTAGGGAGAGATTGGGCGTGTCTCCCTTGTCTCCCTTGATGTTGTACACCTCCCACACCGTCTTGCTCTTATGCTCTCGGACTATGTAGTAGGTGTCCTTGTCCCCTCCTCTGTTAGATAGGTCTCCGACTAGATACACATAGTCCCCCTCCTTAGCTGTCTGCCACTTATACTCTGTATCTGTCTCCAGTAGGTAGTTGCCGTTGAAGTCGGGGTGTATGCGCTTAGCCCTGCCTAGGTAGCGCCCTGCGTCCTCGCCACGTGAGGGGTACTGCGTGGTGACGTACTGCTGTTGCTTGAGGTTCCAAATGCGCCAATAGCCGTTTTCGTCGATTGTCAGCGGGTGGTCGCTCAGCTCCGCAAAGCTCTTGTCGGTGGCTGTCTTGTGGCTCTCTAGCTGGCTCGTTAGCGAGGTCACGCTCGTGTTGACATTGCTCACGCTCTCCTCCACGTCCTCGGGGGCGGGTGTCCAGTCCGTAGCGACTGTGCCTCGCTCGAGCTTGACGTTTGAGACCGTGAAGCACCCTCCTCCGCTATCATAACTGCTGTTTGGATAGATAAATACAGCATCTGGGTCATAGTTTTTTTTATCCCCATACAAGTCGTAGTTATAGTTTAATGCTTGTACGGATACGCTGTATCTCTTCTTCCCCTCTTCGTATTTAACGCTAGTGGCTGTTCTGAAGTTAGAGTAATAGAAGAAATAAACAAGGAACCGCCCTCCTATTGGTGGCTTCTCCACTTTTACCACGTCAAAAGACAGCGTGAGTGGCTCGGACTGCTCTATAGGCTTGTATAGACGATACGTAACCCAATCGCCCCACTGACGCTTGGCTTCGCTCCCGTTTCGTATCAGATTCCTCCCCCCCACCTTAATCTGCTTGTCCATCTCGCCAGCCCGCTTGACCGCCTCGGCTACTGCCTGCTGTTGGCTCGTGGCTAGCTGGCTCGTGAGTGCGTAGCTCCCTGCGGGTTGCTTGCTGGCGAGTGCCTTGTCGAGTGCGCTCTGACGCTGTGAGTAGTCGCCCGCCTGCCACTGCGCAAAGGCTCCGCTGTCCAGCTTGTCCGTGAGAGCCTGCTCGGCTGAGGTTAGTCGCTGGCTTTGGTCGGTGAGGCTCTTGCCTTGGATTGTGAGCTGTTGCCCTTGGGCTGTCAACTGCTCCGCTTGACTAGCTAGTACCTGTGCTTGACTGCCCAGCGTCTTGCCGAGGCTCTGAACGCTCCCCTCGGCTGTCGTGAGACGCTCGGAGAGGTCGGTCGAGGTAGCGACTAGGCTGTCTAGTGCGACTGAGCTGGCTGTGAGACGCCCGAGGATTACCTCTCTGTCTGCTAGCACCCCGCTGGTATCTCGTATGAGGCGGTCGAAGAGGCTGAGTCGCTCTACCTCGTTGGATAGCTCTATCTCGGGGGTGTAGGGTCTGTCGAGGTAGGTGCGCTTGCCTATGATGCGTATGTATGGATCACCGACGGCTATCTGCTGGTCGGTGAGGTGTACGTACTGCCCCACGTCTAGCTTGTTGCCGATGGTGGTCTTGTTGTTGTGGAGGTATACGGGGTCTATCTCTGCCTTGTAGCTGTACCGCTGTTGCTGGAGCTTGAGCAGGTGGCTGAGGGCGTCCTCCGTGAGCTTGCGCTGTGCCTCTCGGATGTACTTGTCGGGGAGCTTGATGCCCGTGACGATGTATTGGTCACCGACCTTGGGGCATAGCGTATCGTTGGGGAGTGTCGTGTCGTCCTCCTCCTTGGGTACAATAGCTAGCCTGCCCGAGCTAGAGAAATGCTTAGCGTCAAACTCCCGCCCCGCAAGGTTGCCCGACTGAAAGACTACCTGCATCTGCTCGCCATCGATTAGGAGCGAAGTGTAGTCTAGGTCGCTGTTGACCTCGAAGTGGTCTTTGACCTTTGTGACTGCCTTGATCATGGAGACGTGCGAGGGGTAGATCTCCTCGTTGGTGTAGGTTGCCTCCGTGTATAGGGGCTGGGTGCCGTTGTCGTGAGTAAACTCTGAGATGTACTGCCCCGTCTTGTCAGTCGAGAAGATCCGTCCGCTGGCACTGTCTCCGTGTAGTATGGTGCCGTTGTCGTCGACCTTGAGGGTCTCGAGTGGTTGCATGGTTAGTCGCCTCTTGACCATGTTTCGCTTGGTACCTGTGACGTAGAGGCACATGGGTGTGGGTGTGTCGTCGTGCTTGATGCGCTCCAGCCCGCTCAGTATGCCGTTGCCCTTGCCGTATGCTAGCTCGATAGCGTTATTTTTGTTGCCCCAGATGCCGAGGGAGATGGCTGTGCCGTCGATGTGGAGGTCGGTCTCGTAGGTCTGTCGTATGAGCTGGAGAGCGTCCCACGCTGAGACGCCGTCGTACTTGATGTGCTTGACCTTGTTGGAGCCTAGGATCATGCCACGTGTCCACGCTGGTATCTTGCTTAGCTTCTTACCGTTGAGGCTGTCCACGACTAGCTGTATATGCTCCGTGGCGGTGGCTGTGTAATCGAAGCTGGATCGCTTGTCCACGGGGTTGTCTAGTATCACGTGGCGGGCTAGTCCGATGACGGTCTCCAGCTCCGTCTCGATGGTGTATAGCTTGCTATGCTCCTTGCGGACTGTCGGCTCCTTGGTGACGTAGTAGGTGACGCCCTGGTAGGTGGTGCGTGCGCCTATCTGTATCACGGGAGCTGTGGTGCTGGTGAGCGTAGCTGAGAGCCGTGTCGGCTCGTTGATGCGCTCGATGATTGAGGACTGCGCCTCGTCTAGCTCTAGCGTGGCTACGAGGCGGTCAGCTCCGTATTGGTAAAACTTGAGTGTCATACGAGTGTCAGTGTTAGGTCGTAGAAGATGTGTGGATTGATCCCGAGCCAGTAGCCACTGATACGAGATCGGGAGAAGGTGCAGTCGAAGGTACCGTAGGGTGTGGTGAGCTGGTTGCGGGTCTCTCTATATAGTAGTGCGTCTAGCATGTCCCGAGCGTTGAGGAGCTGTACGAGCGTGTTGCCCTGCAGTAAGGTTGGCAGGACAACCTCCCGACTTGCCTCGGGGCTGGTCGCCTTGTAGGCGGTTTTGTCCCGCAAAGCTGAGCGCCAGCCGTCTATCGGTGTGGCTCCGATGGTGGCTAGCGAGATGCGCTTGCTCGTGATGGTATAGAGCTTACTAGTTGGTATGTACTTGAGTCCGTCTATCTTGTCAATTTCGGGAGCGTAGCGTTGCTGGATCGTGCCTCGCAGGGTGTAGATGGCACCGTCGGGGAAGCCGTTATCCTCTGCGACCTCTCTGATCTGCACGTAGTAGGTGCGTCCGTACTGCTCCCGCATGCTGTCGATGCGCTGGAGGTCGCTGTGCGGTGTCCCCTTGGGTAGCCAGATGTCTATCTTAAGCGGTCGGGTGGGCTGTGGCTGGAGTGTGGTCTGCACGGTGTCTAGTCGTGGCTCCTCTGCCCAGTCGGTGGCGATAGGCTTGCGGGGCTGTGTGAGCTGGAGCAGGTCGCTGAAGCCTCCCAGCATCACGGGTGTGGTGTAGAGCTTGGTCTCTCCTGCGGTGAGGTCTAGTGTGATCATATCGATATAGCGTTATCGGTGCATGCTATGTAGGCGGTACTCTGTGCGTCACGCTCCACGCTCACGACCGCCCAGTTGGTCGCTAGTACGTCCGCCTTGGCTCCGTGGATGAGAGTGACGTTGTAGAGCTTCGGCTGGTCTGCGGTGATGCGTAGGTGCGTGGCTCCGATGGCGATGAGGCGTGTCGTCTCGCCGTCTAGCTCGATGTAGCCAGTGTCTAGGTAGATGCGGTGCGCTGCGAGTACGCCCTTGTAGTCCTCGCCTATGAGTCGCCATAATGAGAGCGTGGGTAAGCCTTTGAGAATAAACTCCTCGCCCTGCGGTGTGCGTAGGAGTTGGCAAAGCTCTGTCGGGGACATATTGGGGCGCAGGAGGTTGCAGGCTCCCGCTAACTTACATTGGTGGATTGCTTTCTGTAGTGTTGTCATAGTGTTATCTCTTCATCTTGATGCCGTACGTGTCGAAGTCTCGTACCTTGGTGGCGATGGTGGCGGTGGAGGTCTCTATGCGCTGGCGTGTGGCGTTGCCCTCCTTGACCATGCGGGCGACATCGACGAGCTGGTCAAAGGTGCTTTGCGCTAAGCTCGTGAGGCGGGCTGTCCCTTGCGCTATCATAGCGGTGTGGGTCTGTATGGCGGTGGCTCGTCCGTTGAGTTCATCCACGCTGTCTTGGCTGGCGGTCGCTATGCCCTTACGCTGTCCCGAGAGCATGTCGTCCATGTCGATGCCCATCTTCTTCATCAGTGCCTCGTAGACCTCTTGTATCTTGCCAGCGTTGTCTCCGACCTTGGAGAGGTCGTCGTAGATTTGCCCGATGCTAGCGTACATCTCGTCCATGTCGATGCTCCCGTCCGCTGAGACCGCTTTCTTGAGCTTGTTGATCGCCTCGGCTATCGGCTTCTCGAGGAATTGCTGGATGAGGAGCTTCTTGACCATGTTATTGATAATGTCGTTGACAGCTCCGCCAAACGCTTTAGCCGCATCCTCGCCCTTGCTAAAGGCATCGAAGAGTGCGTTGCCGAGCTTGTCGGCTAGCTGGATAGCGTTGCCCCCGAGGAGGTCGTTGAGCGTATTGTCAATCTTCTCCGCCATCTTCTGGATAAGCTCTTTCTGCTGTCGCTCGTACTCAGCCAGCTTGCTTTGGTCGGGCTTCTTCTTCTTTTTTTCTTCCTCCGCTTGCTGTCCGATTTTGACGACCTGCTGACCCATCATGTCTAGTTGCTTGCGTGCCTCTGTGTAGCGGTCGGCGCCGAGGAGCTTGCCCGCCATGTAGTCCACCCGCATGTAAGCATCAGCGAGGTTGCGCCCCGCCTCCTCTGTGCCGACGGTTATATCGTACATCGTCTGCCACGCCTTTGTGTAGTCGCCCGTGGCGGCTGCAGCTGCTAGTGCCTTGAGTCGTGCCTCTGCGAGCCACTCGTTGATATGCTCTAGGGGCTTGCCTGCGCTCTCCTCGAGATTATCCCAGCCCCAGTGGTCTAGTCGCCACTGGAGGTCGGCTATCTCGTTGCCCAGCGCCTTGATATTCCCCTCGTGCTGTTTGTCCCGATTGAATAGCGAGGCTATCTTGGTCGCTAGCTGGATAGCGGTCGTGATGATGGTAAGGATGACGGCACCTTTCTCCGCTATGGAGATAGCTTTCTGCGTGGCTGTTGCGGAGGCGGATATACCCTGCTGGGTCATCTCAGCAAACTTGCCGATGCTCCCTATGATACCGATAACGGGTGTGGCTAAGCCTGCCACGCCTTGGATCGTGTTGGCGAGGCTGTCGCTGAGCGGTCGTATGCTCTCAGCGAGGCTCTCCAGCTCGTCCTTGGTGTTGCGTAGCGTCTCAGTGGCTCGGCTCCAGTCGGCGAAGCTCTGCCCCGTCTTCTGTGCCTCTCGGTTTACCTCTCCGAGCTTCATGCGGAGTTGCTCGACTTGCGTACGGATTACCGCCACGCTCTTGTCGTCCTTGCCCTCTATCTGCGCCTTAGCGAGTAGTAGTTGCACCCGCTCCAGCTCCTGCTCAAGCTGTGCGACGGACATCGTGGCGATGTCGGTCATCCACAGCTGGTAGCTCTCCTCACGCTCTGCCCACGCCTCGTCAATCTTGGCTAGTGCCTCGTCGCTCTGTCGCTTCAGTTCGTCGAGGTTATCCTGCGATACGCCCTCACGGAGCGAGCCGTCAGCGTTGCGCAGGTCTCGCTCCTTGTCGGCATACTCCTTGGCAACCCTCATACGCTCCTGTGCGTAGCTCTCGAACTGCTGGAGTCGCTTGCGGAGTGCGTCGGTCTCAGCCTTTACACCCTGCTCGGTGGCGATGCGGTCGTACTCGGCTAGTTGCTCTAGCTGTTGCTTGCTAAGGTCGTCCCGTGTTGTGACGCCTGTGAAGCTGTAGCCCTCCTTAGCTTTGGCGGGGTTGCTGAGCTTCCACTCCTCCTCACGCTTGCGCTGGAGTGCCTCTATCCAGTCCTCCTCCCGTCGCTTATTCTCTTCCTTCAACTGCGCCGTGTGGAGCCGTGCTAGCTCTAGCTCCTTTTGGATCGTATCCTCCTGAGCGTCGATGCGAGCCCGCTTGAGTGCAAACTCATTGTCGATGGCTTGGCGGAGCTCTCGCTTGGCGAAGTCTGCCTTAAGGTCGGCTAACTGCTGGAGCCGTCTGCGCTCCTCTGCCTGCTCAGCCTTGCGGTCACGCTTGGGAGCGGTGGAGGTGCGTGGCGATGTGTTGCCCCCGAGTGCTTTGTAAGCTTCCTCGGCGTCTTTCGCCTCCTGCCGTGCCTTGTTGACTTGTGCTACGGTGCTTTTCCTGCTTTGTTCGAGCGCTTTCAGCTTCGCATCGGCTTCGTCCCACTCCCGCTTTTTCTCTGCTAATGCCTGCTTGTAATTCTCTCCCGTGGGTACTGCCTGCACCTTGTTGAGCTGTCCCTGCACATTACCAATCTGCCCAGCCAGCCGTGCCGTCTGGTAGACCGCATCCTCGATCTTGGAGCCGAAGACACCCGTCACATCACGGCACGCCTCTAGTGCTGCCTTGATCCTGCCCTGCGTGGCGAGTTGGCGAGCCTGCGGTGGTAGCATACCTGCGTAGAAGCTCTGCTGTCGCTCGAGGAAGTCTATTTGCCTATTAAGGATGGCTGCCTTCTCCTCTTGTGTCTTTGCCTCCCACTCGGCACGTCGCTGTGCCTCCTCCTCGACTCGGAGTGCCTCCTCTGCTAGTCGGAGGTCGTTCTCCTGCCCCCGCTTCTTGCGCTCAGCTGCTGCTATGAGGTTGCTCTCGTTTAGGAGGTTGCCCCCCTCGTATTGCGGGGTACGTCTAATCTCATCAATGTACCTCTGTGTGTCCTCAATAGCTTTCTTCGCCTCCTCAACATTCTTCTTGAGTTGCTGGTAGTGGACGATGTCCTCGTTCTGCTTCTTCAGCTTGTCGAGGTCGTCGCCTGCCATCGAGGCGACCTCGTCCATACTCATCCCTCTGAGCTGGGGCATCAGCTTGAGTAGCTCCACGTAAGCTTTGGTGCGCTGGAGGTCGGTAGCGTTAGCGTCCTTGATCTTGGCGATGTAGTCGTCCACGGCTTGGCTGTAGTCCTCGAGCATCTTCTTACCACGCTCCATTTGGTCGTTGTGACGCTTCTGCGCTTTCTCAGCCTCGGTCTCAGCTGTGGCGAGCTTGTAGATGCCGTAGGTGACGCCCACGATAGCCGCTGCGAGGAGGACGTACGGGTTGGCTACCGACATCACCGCCTTGTTGAGGGCTAGTTGCTTAGCCTTAAGGATGTCTAGTAGTGCTGCCTGCTTGGTCATGCCCTCCATCTTAGCCAGTGCGAGCTGTACTTGTAGTCGCTCTAGTGCGACGACCGTCATCATGACCGCCTTGTAGGTGCCGTAGGTGGCGATGATGCCTGCGAGGACTTTGCCGAGCGTCTCGTAGTTCTCAATGAGCCACTGCACGGACTTGACGGAGCCTTTGATCAGCCCCTCGCTCTGCTCTCCGATGCCGTTGAACATATCCGTGAAAGCTCCCGACAGCTGAGCTAGTGCGCCCTTGACAGTGTCGCCCTGCCCCGACAACATGCCGTAAAATTGCCCGCCCTCGCTGGTGGCGTCAATGAAAGCTTGCTTGACCATCTCGGCACTGATTGCTCCCGCTGACATCTCCTCCTTAAGCTCTCCGATGCTCTTGCCCGTCTTGTCCGCCATTACTGCTAATGGGGAGAAGCCTGCGTTGATCATCTGCAGGAGGTCTTGTCCCATGAGCTTGCCGACCGACTGCATCTGCGAAAAGGCTAGGGTCAGCGCCTGGAACTTCTGAGCATCGCCCATCGAAATGTCGCCTATCGCCTTGAGCATCGGCATGATCTCGTCGGGGGTGACGTTGAAGCCGAGCATCGTCTGCGCTCCCTTGGCTAGGTCTCCCAGCTGGAGGGGTGTGGCGGCTGCGAACTCCTTCATCTGGCGCATCAGCTCGGCACTCGCCTGCTGGCTCCCGAGGAGCGTGCGAAAGGACACCTCGAGGGCTTGGATCTCGGCACGGACATTGACGATCTGCTTGACGAAAGCTATCGCCTGCTGTGCCGAGAAGGCTATCCCCATTGCCTTGCCTACACCGAGGAGAGCGTCCCGCATGCGGTTGCTCTCCTGCTGTGCGCTCTTGGAGATCTGCTGGAACTTGCCAGTGGCTCGCTGTACGTCTTTGTCGAGCTGTGATGTGTCGAGGGTTACTCGTGCGGCTATCTCACCGCCCTTGCCTTGTATCATATCTGTAGTAGGTGTCTAATGCGGTCTGCGTTTGCGGGGTCATCTGCTCGTAGGTGTAGCGTCTCCGAGGTCTCTCCGTCCGTCTTGGGGCTATCGTAGTCGGGTATGACGCTGGAGAGGAGTATGAGGTTGGCATAGCTTATCTCGTGGACGACAGCGTGCCACGAGAGGCGGTAGGTCTTCATCAAGCCTGCGATGAGGCTCCACGGGCTGTCGCTTCGGTCTCTGTCTCCACTTTCGTCGCCCGTGTTATCCTCGCCCCTGCGAGGAAAGTGGTAAAAGCGAAAAAATCCCCCAGCTGTAACGTCTGTAGGATCTCGGCAAAGGCTTGCGTCGCTTCGCTCGGGGTGGCTGTGCGATAGATGCGGTCGGCTAAGGTGGTGCGGGTGATGCGCTCCCGTATCTTGCGCCATAGACGCTGACATCTCGTGGTGCGCTCCGTCTCCTCAATGGCTGTGGCGATGATGCGTGCTAGCTGGTAACTGTGGCGTGCCTCACGGAGTACGCCCTCGGCAAGCTGTGCGGGGTCGATCGTCCCCATCTCTAGCTGTGCTATCTCGCTGGATATGCGGGCGAGGTTCGCAAAGGTGGGGGGTGCTATCTGATAAGTGGCACCCCCGATGACGATGGTCGTGGGGGTGTCGTTGAGTAGGTTGCTGGTCTGTGTCTCGATCATGGCTGTTGGCTGTTAGCTGTTGGTTTGCGCTTGGTGGCTGGGTGCTTGTAGTGCGCTAGCTCTTGGCGGAGCGACTCGACCTCCTTGTTGAGGTTGTCCACGCTAAGCTTGAGGGTGTTGTTTTGGCTTATGAGCTTGGCGTTTTCGTCTCGGAGGGCTACGACGATGTTGTATAGCTTCTCGAGCTTCTCAGCTTGCTGGTCGATGATCTCGCTTTGCTTGTCTAGTGCTTCGGCACGCTTGATAGCGTTCTCGCTGGCGGTCTTCTTCCGCCCTGCCCAGTAGCTCCACACTGTGGCGACGGCTCCTGCGATGGCGGTAAAGATGGTGATGAAGATATTCTCAAACATAGTGGTGTGTGGTGTTAGTGGTTAATGGGGTAGAGGTTAGAGCGATAGGGGTGGCGAGGGAAAAGAAACAAGCAAAGAAAACCCCGCTCCCTATCGTCTAACCTCTCGCTCTGGTGTTAGCTCCCGCCCCGTGGCTAGTGCTTGGAAGCCCCGTATTTGCTTCGCTCTGGCTAGTCGTGTGGGGCGGAGCTGTGGAATCTTTAGCGTCCCGTGCTGGAGGTGGTCGCCTTGGCGAGGTCAAAGAGTGCGCTGTTGCCACTCTTGACGAAGGTCGCCTTGTTGTGGACTAGGAGACCGCCCTGCGAGTCGTACGTGAAGGTGCTGTGCAGGCTAGCTGCGGGTACCTTGATGCTGAGTGCCTCGGGGTTGGCGGGCGTGACCGCTAGGTCGGTGACGTTGACATTAGGCTCTGCGATGCGTGCCTTGTACTTGTCTACGTTGGCGGGGTGGATGTAGATGTCCCACTCGAGCGTGTAGGTGTCGCTGTCACGGCGGAGGGCGATGGTCTCGCCTCCCTCGATCTTAGCCTCCTGCGTGCTACCCTCGGCTACGTTGAGCTTGGTGCTGTCTAGCTTAGGCTCTTCGGTGTAGGCGGTACTGCCGACCTTGAAGCCGACAGCACATTTGCCCCATGATAATTCTAGGTTCTGTGCCATAGTGTTAGGTTGTTAGTTGGTTAATTGGTTGGTTAATAGTGTCTGTACTTGAGGCGTATGCTCGTGAAGTATAGCCCCGCCTCGGGGTCGTAGTCGGTCTGTATGGTGTCGTCGCTCCAGAAGAGGTACTCGCCCGTGGGCAAGCTCTCGACCCAGTCCTGCGCCTTGCGCTCGATCTCTCGGGTTCGTCGCATGTTCTCCATCATCCTGCCATCGCTCGGAGCGATGATCGGCTCGGTGTAGATGAGGACGGTCACGACTCCCTCTTGTATCTCACCGCTCCTGCCTGCCGTGTGGCGGATGACAAAGCACTCACTCACTAACGCTGGCACGGAGCCTGCGAAGTAGATCTCTCGGTAGTCTAGGGGGGTAGGACTCATCTTCTTTAGCTCCACTACCAGCTGGTAGACGTACTGGAGTATCTCCTTACTGGTGACTATCTTCTTGCTCATAGCTTGAGTAACTTTTCGGCTAAGACTTTCGCCTCGATCTCCGCTGAGTCGAGTACGTCGTAGCCTCTGCGTGATACGTAGGTAGCGTAATTCATCCCTGCACAGACCACGAGTACTGCCTTGCCCTCTGTGGTGCGGGCTAAGGTCTCGGCAAAGGCGGCTCCGTCCTCGTCCTTGCTCTTGAAGCCTGCTCGGGCGATGATCTCTCCGTCTACGGCTATCACGTAGCCCGTGGAGTTGCGTAGGTTGCCCGTGCGGTCGGTGTAGCTCCCTTGCTCTCGTGCGATGCGCAGTGCGCCCTCACCGATGTAGCTGAGACTGTTGATGAGTCGCTCCACCTTGAGGGCGAGTTGCTCCTCGATGTACTGCTCGATCTCTCCGCTGGGGGTGACAACCTCTATCGACATAAGATCTTGTACTGATTGACGGCTCGTAGGTACTCGATGGAGACGCCCGTGGTGCTGATGCCGTAGCCGTCTCCTCCGTCCATGAAGATTACTATCTTCATGTTGTAGAGACGGTTGTACTTGCTTATCTCCTCCTTAAGGTGTCTCGCATCGACGAGGATCATGTAGCGTGCGTTGAAGACGGTCTTGCCCGAGGCACTGGTGTAGCTTACGTTGTCCTCCTCGATCGGTACGACTTGGCAAGGGATGCGTTCGCTCCCAATCCGCGGTCTCTCTCTTCTCTGTGGGAAGCCTGCGGTGTCTTGAGATTGGTGTTCCCTTGGTCTGTCAATCTCTCCTCCGTAGTTCCCTCCCTTGGAGTAGGACATCGTGAAGCTAGCGTTTCTGATGATCATAGCCTCTCGCCCTTGTAGCCGTACTGTACTTTCGCTTTGACCTCCTCCACAGGCTCGCCTCCTGCTTGGTACAGCTCTCTGGCACGCTTGCGGTAGTACTCCCGTACGCTGTACAATATGCTGTAGCTCTGCCCGCCCTGCGATATGTCGGGGGCGAGGGCGACCCAGCTGTAGAGGTCTGCCGTGACAAGGCATAGGAGCTTGTCGTCAGTCGTCGTGCTTTTGCCGTCCAGCCCCCGCTTACTGAGGATGCTCTGGAGAGCTTCCTCAGGGACGGGGTAGTTGGTCAAGCCACGTAGGTACTCGCTCAGCGTCATCTCTCAGTGCTTACTTCTGCGTGAGTAGATAGATGCCGTCAGCGCCATCAATGACGGGGAGACATAGTGCCTGCCCTGCCGTGTACTCCTCTACGGGGTCGTTGGTGCTGTACTTGGAGATGAGCGTGTAGTCGCCTGCCTTTTGATAGACCACGCCATTGACGGGGTTCGTCTCCTCCACGAGCGTACCGTAGACGAGTCGTCCGACCTTGTCGGTGGGGGTGAAGACGATATTGCCTTCTGTCCATGCGTTGGCGGGCTTCTTCGTGCCGTCTAGCCCCTCGATGCGGTACTTGCTCTCTACGATGTGCCACTCAGCGCCGAATTCGTCCTTGAGCGCCTCAAGGAAGGTAGCACGTGGCGGTACGGCTAGTAGCGTTTTGTCCGTAACTACGTGACCGCTGTAGCTGGCACCGAGCATCTTGCCCTCCTCGCTCGACCTTAGCTCGTTGAAGGTCTTGGTGTCGATGTAGACGTGAGCGATCGGGTTGCTGTCAGCGTTGGCTTTGTCAAAGACTGCCGTGATGTCAGAGAGGGGCGTTGCGCCTGCACCGCTCCACGCTTTCTTGGCTTTGACTTTGTTCTCGTCACGATAGCCGAAGCTGGCACGGATACCCGTCCCTTGGTTCTCCTCGTCGGTGACTAGGACGACACCCGAGCTGAGTCCCTGCAGGAACATGATCTCGTTCCTGACGTCAATAGCCTTGATAGCTCGTACGGTGTCGTCTAGTAGCTTGCTGGCGATGGTCGCCTCGTTGGTGCCTCGTGCCATCATGACGTTGAGGTCGCTGATCTCTGACTCGCTCTTGCGGTACTTCAGACCGAGCTTGGGGAGCTTGCCCGTAGCTACTCGTAGCGTGGCACGGCTCTTGAGGGGTAGCGAGCTGTCGAGCGATACGACATCGGCTGCGACTACACTATTGTTCAGCGTGCTGGCACCCCAGTTGAGGTCTGCGCTGTACTCGTTGGTGAGCATCGTCTTGTGCAGGAGCGTGGGTGGGGTGGTGGCTCCGTTCTCGGTCTCTACGACCTTGCCGACAACGCCTGCGAGGTACTTGTCGACTAGTTCCTTGAATAGTGATTCTTGCATAGTGTTAGGTGTCTTGTGTTAATTAGTTGCGTTTGTCCGTGAAGAGGAACTCAATGTGTGGTAGCCCCTTGGCGATTGCATCGTCAATGGGGAATGGGGTACAGGCTCCGTTGACCTGTCCTGAAGTGACGATAGCACCTCGTGGGTCTTGGCGCATGATAGCCGTGCGGAGTACGCCGATGTAACTCTCGCCCTCGGTGAGCGTGGCGAACTTACCGCCATTAACGCCGAGGAGGATGTACTGCCCTGCTTTGCTGATAACGATGTGACCCGCTGAGATAACGTCGTACTCAGCTGGGATGCGTGACGCATCCAGCGCGCGTCCGCCGGGGATGTCGTGGGTGCATCTGATAATGCAGATGCCTTCTTTACCGCTCCCGTAGACTTTTGTGGTCTGATTCAGATTTGATTCTGCCATAGTGGTGTTAGTGATTAGTGGTTAGTTGGTTATTGGTGTGGTTATAGATTGAGTCGTCTGATGACTTCGGCTGTTTCCTTGTCACTCGCCTTGCCGTCGGTCGGCTTGCTGGCGGTGGGTCGGCTGAAGACTGCGCCTCGTGCTTTGTCCGCTGTGGCTAGCTCGTTGACCTCCGTCTTGATCGTCTCGGTGAGCTGTGTGTACTCCTCGTCCGTGAGCGTGGCAAAGGGGGTGCGTCTGTAGACCGCCTTGAGCGTTTCGCTGAGCGGAGCTATGATGCGCTCGACCTCTGCTGTGCGTCTCTCGGTGGTGCGCTGGCTCTCGATAGCGTCTAGTCGTGCCTGCAGGGCGGTGAGCTGTGCCTTGAGGTCGCTCTCGCTGTCACTGGCTGGCTTGCTGGTCGCCTCTGCCTGCTGTGGCTTGCTCTGTGGTAGCTTGCCGTCGCTGATGAATGCCGACTTCGCTGGCTGTTGGCTGTTAGCCGTTGGCTGTTGGCTAGTCTGCTGTGCCGTCTGCTCGGGCTGTGTCGTCTCGCCTGCCTGCTGTGTGGTCTCTGCGGGCGGGGTGGTTGGCTGCTGTGTCGCCTCTCCTGCCTGCTGTGTGGTCTGTGTTGTCTGTGTCATTGTTGTATTGTTTTGGTGCAAAGATAAGTGCGTGTGGAGTCCGCTCCAAGGAAATCGCACAAATGTTAATAACTTCTTGAAAACCTTTATCTACCGTTGTCTTTCGTTTGTCACTTTGAGGTCGGGATCAAGCTCCTTGAGGCGGTTGATGATCACTTGGCAGTAGCTGGGGCTGTACTCCATAGCGTAAGCGTTGCGCCCCATATCGTGGCACGCTACGAGGGTCGTCCCGCTCCCTGCAAAGGGGTCGAGTACGCTCTCCCCCTTGCGGGATGAATTGCGGATTAGCTCTCCGAAGAGTGGTATCGGCTTCATCGTCGGGTGGAGCTTGCTCTTGTTTGGATTATTGTATCGTAGTACGTCCGTCCCCTCGCTGAGAGCTGTGGTCAGCTCCTTGATGCAGGCTCGTAGCTCGGTCTGTGTTGCCTTGCTACTGAGTAAGCTCTTAGCACGCTCGAGGACTGTTGCGTGGTCTCGCTCTGCGATGAAGTAGTGCGATGCTCCCGCTTTCCAGCCGTAAAGGCACGGCTCGTGCTTCGGCTGGTAGTCGCTGAATCCCATTACGTGGTTGCTCTTGACCCATACTAGTGGTTGCTTGAAGTCTAGCCTTGCACGCTCTACCGCCTCGATAAAATACTTAGCGTACAGCCCCGCATGCCATACGTAGAAGGCTCCTCCCGCCTTGAGTGCGCCTGCCATATTTCCAAACGCTTTGGAGAGAAACTCTAGGAAGTCACTGTCGCTCATTTTGTCGTTGGCGATGTCCTTGTGGCGTGGTTGCTTTGACTTTGCTAGCTCAGCACTTTTGAGCCTTGCGCTCATGTAGTCCACGTTGTATGGTGGGTCGGTGACGATGAGGTCGGCTGTGGATCCTCCCATAAGCGTGGCGAAGTGGTCGCTCCTCGTGCTGTCTCCACACATAAGGCGGTGCGTCAGTCCTCGCCCCTCTAAGATGATGAGGTCGCCCAGCTGGATGTCGGTCTCGACCTCCTCGATCTCTTCGGGCATCTCGTAGTCGTCCTCGCTGGCGATAGCGTCCTCCTCCTGCTCGTCTGTGAAGTCGGGCAGGTCAATGCCCCAGTCGTCTAGCTGGGCGGTGTCCCACTCGAGCTGGAGGGCTTGCCAGTCCCACTCACCCATAGAGCTGTTGTCGAGGATCGTGTAGGCTCGGAGCTTGTCGGCTGTGACGTGGCTGGGGATAACGACGCAGGGGGCGGAGGTCATACCCAGCTCGACCATGGCTCGGAGGCGCATGTTGTCCCCGTGCGGATAGACGAGGATGCCCCGTAGCTGGAGCATCTCGGGGTTGTCCAGTATGCTCCGCTTGAGCTTGGCTAGCTTGTCGGGCTGTATGTTGCGGGGGTTGGCTGGTAGCCCGTCGATCTGCCCTTTGTTCTCCTCGAGCTGTGCTATGGGTAGCTCGGTGTAGTGCGGTGCGTTGTTGTCGTTCATAGTGTTGTATTATTGGTTGTTAGTTTGTACCTTTGGTGTCAAAGTATTGAGTTATGACTAGAGAAGAATTGATTAAGCAGTGCCGATACTACAAAGGCGAGGAGGAGTGTCCGTTTGAAAGAGGCTCTATTGATAGTCGTTTGTGGGGTGGAGAGAAGATGCTAGCTGACAATGTATCTTGCGACGAGCGTTTCTTCCAAAGGATGAAAGATTCATTTGAAGAGGAGCTGGAGGCTGGGGATTTGGATAGGGTGTATATTGACAGCTCAATTCCAATTGATAAGAGGATAATCATATTCTATTTAGACCTTTGGTACAGCAAGCACTTCCCATACGATGATTTTGACGTAGTCGATCAATACTAGAGAGTTATAAGATTTCCGTACGCATCTTCACTATACACTATTGCTCCGCTCTTTTTTATCAGTTGCAGTGTGTCTGCATTGAGTTTGCGGAGCACGTTTTGTGGTATAAATACGCTCTCAACACACTCGGGAGTTAACACTCCGTGATATTGCAATTCGATATATCCTCTGGCGAACTCCTTGGTTGCTTTTATGGCTGAAGTGGTGTCTGTCACCCTTTCAACTATAGACTTGCTCGTATATGGATTAAATGAAGATATTTTCGGGTCGCTACATAAAGACGGGTGCAGACCACTACCTAGGCTGTCTTGCATCGTGAATGTAGCGATAACTTTGTCTTTCTTGAAGCGAACTTGTATTCCATCCCCGTAGTCCCAGTACTGTCCAGCGATGCTGGAGTGCGCTTGAGTGATGATGTCCTTATCCATAAGGAACCCATACTTCTCATATTCTTCAGCTTTAATCCTCGGAGGCGTACCGAATAGAGCCCTGCTGGCTTTTTTTCTCTTGGGAATACTCTTCAAACCTTTCCCCGTATCAGTCTCTATTTGATTCTTAAACCAAGATGAGAAGATCTTATCTATCACATCCTCATTGCCACAGCCGTCACACCTAGGGACATTCATACCATAGCAGCCATTGTCTATAACTTCCTTTATTATCCTCTCAGCCTTTTCAATCTCAGCTTCTGTCCAATACCTTGAGTAGTCTCCAGTTGATAGACCTTTCTCTATAAGCTTCTCGAGATTTTTCAGCGTTGGTGGAAGGTCTTTTCCAAGCCTTTCTGTTAATTCTGGCAGTGTCTCGTAAGAGCTACTGCTTTTACCACTCGCAGATACCGCTACCTTGACTTTCTCTTGGCTTTTTAACAGCAGGTCTGAGCGTCTCTTCTCTAGTCGTGCGATTGCGCTCTCTGCTGTTGCCTTGTCGCCCTTGGCTATTGCGTCGGTTAGCTTGCCGAGGTCGTCCTTGTACAGCTTGCTCGATGTCTTGAAGCCCTTTAGCGTGGATAGTGCGGACTTCTTCTCGTCCCAGTAGATCGTCTGCTCTACCTTGGCGTACTCTTTCTTGTATGCGTCTCGTGCTACCGACCACGTGCTGTACTTCTTGTGATTCTCGACCCACTCCGCCTCGAACTTGAGCTTCTTGAGCCTCTGCTCGTTGGATAGCCCGCTGAACGTCTTGAGCTTGTCTGCGACCGCCTTGTCCACTAGCTTGGCATCTGCCATTGAGAAGTTGCGAGCTACTTGTAGCGGGTTGTCTAAGTGCTTGAGCGATGTGATCTCCTTGCCGATGTCTCGTAGTCTGCGAGCCTCCTGCAGGATTGCCTCGTGGTCTCCTCGCTGGAGAAGGTCACGGAGACGGGTTGTGTCTACGTCTGAGATGCCGTCCATCGTGGCGAGTATGCGCTTGCCGTAGTTGCGGTTGACTCTGCGGTCTATGACCGCCTGCTTGATGCGTGCGACCTCCTCGTCGGTGCGGTTGGCGTGGCGGATGTCTGCGTTGCGCTGGATCAGCCTGCGCTTGATGTCTCTAACCTCTTCGGGCGTGCGTGCTTCGTGGCGTGACTTGGAGCGCTCTTGTATTCTTGGTAGTGCTGGCTTGCTTGGCTTCTTCGGACTGGCGAATGTCGGTGTGAGTGTGCCGTCCTTGCCTACCTTGTAGTTGTCTCGGACGAAGTAGGGGAGCGTGCCTGCTTTGCTGGAGCGTGCGATGCGGTCGCTGTTGTTGGCGAGGTGGTTGGTGAAGTTCTTGGGGGGTGCGGTCACTTGTCCCGTGGCGGGTATGCGCTCGCCTCTGAGGAGTGCCTCTTGGCGGGCTTGGAAGCTGTCGATGTCCTCCATAATCGGCACGGCATGGCACCTGCAGTGCGGGTGCCAGCCTACGAACTCGAATTCCTTGGGGTACTTGCCCGCTAACTCCACGCAAAGAGGGCAGACGTTGGGGTTCGTCCCCGAGACCTGCACCTCGTAGCCGAGGACGAAGTCTAGCTTGCGCCACCGCTCGTTGTCCGCCTTGTGGTACGCCATGTTGGTCTCTGTGACGGCTAGCCTGCGGGCGTTTTTGTAGCTCGAGCGATAGACCCCCGCGCCTGGGTGGAACTCCTTGGCACGCTTGGATAACTGGAGCTGTCCGTGTTCGTCCCGTACTCGTCTGAATAGCTTGTCGGGGTGCTTGAGGTACTGCTTGAGGTCGGTCGCTAAGCGGTTAGCTGGTGTGCCGTCACGGAGGGCGATGTCCATAGCGGTCTCGACCTCCTTGTGGAAGGTATCGGTGATATTCCAAACTCGCTGAGACAAATCTAGCCCTCCGACCTTACGCTGGGCAAAGCCTGCGACCGCTTGGCTCCTCTGCTGTGCGACTGCTACTCCATAGCGTGAGGCGATGTCGGTCGCCTTGCTGGCTGAGAGGTTGTCCTCCCACGCTAGCCCCTTGGTGATGGTCACCTCGACCGACTGACGGAACTCATCAAAGATGCCGTCGATGATCTGCTGTACCTCGGGGTAGTCGGCAAAGCTGAATGGCTGGTCTCCGAGTGGCTTGTCGAGGAATATGCCGTAACTCGCCAGCCTCTTGAGTGCCTTGTCGAAGAGCTTGTCTATGCACCTATCCATTGCGGAGAGGTGGCGGAGGTGCTGGCGGTCGTACTGCTTGGGGGTCATTTCTAGAGATTAGAGGCTAGAGATTAGAGGTTAGAAGCTCCATGCAGGTAGGTACGTATGATGTGGACGAACTGCTCGAAAGATCGGCAAAGCTCGTAGCGGTAGCCCTCCCGTGTGACTGCCTCCTCGAAAGCTCGCTGGCTGTCTGCTTGCCGTCCTTTGTCTGTCTTCATCTCGATATATAGTCCGTGGTGCTGTGGGGTCGCCTTAGCTACGAAGAGGTCGGCAACGCCTGCCAGCACGCCCTCCGCCTTGAGGATTGCCCCCGTGACAGCATTGCGCTTGCCCCCGTTGGGGATAGCGTAGATGATGAGGTCGGGGTATTGGTAGCGTACCCACTTGATGCACGCCTGCTGGAGTCGGCTCTCTTGGTTGCTCATCGTAGTACTCTTATCAGCTTGTAGACGGCTATTGCTCCCGCCCCTACGAGGACGATGGCACCGATGGCTGTGAGCCACCTGCGCCACCATGGCTGTCGCTCGGGGGCTGGCTGTGCGATGAGCTGTGGCGGTAGCTGGACGGTGTCTACCTTGACGAGCGTGTCCGTGGCTGTGCGGTAGCGTGTGCGCCACTTGACCACCTCGATGAGTACCGTGTCGCCATGTTCAGCGATGCGGACGGTGTCGGTGTAGTGGACGCTGTCCCGCTCGACCTTGACACGCTCCGTCTCGATGTAGTGGTTGACGGGAATGTAGCGTGGGGCGCAACTCGTAACTGTTGCAAATGGTGCAACGGTTGCGACTAGAGTTGTTGCGTATTTTGCAACAACTGCCACGGCTCGCCTTGCTCTCTTGTCTCGCTCTAGTCGTCCCATACTCCTACCCGCTGGCACTCCCGCTTGAGGATGCTCCTCGGCACGGAGGTGCGGTACATTGATGCGTTGACGCTGTCGTCGTGCGTCAGCCATTGGCGGTTGTACTCGTAGATGCTTACCGCTTTGTCGTAGCGTGCTTGGCGCTCCTCTTGTGTCTCTACTGCGCAGTATCTCATAGCATCGTTAGTGCTTTATCTAGTGACTCCAGTTGGCTTGCTGTGGGGCGCAGTCCGTTCTCCACGATATGCATAGCGATGATGAGCTTGCGGAGGAGCACCTTGTCGTTGATAAGGTCAAGGTGCGTCTCTCCGTCTATCATCCTGCCTGCCTGCGTGGATAGCTCACGGGCTACTCGTGCCACGTACGCCTTGGTGTTGTTCTCCTTGGCGGGTGCCCAGCGTGCGATTAGTCCGTTAAGGTTGTAGAGCTTGTGGAGCCGTTGGTAGTTTTGGAGGAGCTTGCCTGCGGCTCGATAGCCGTAGGTGAGGTTGACGAATTGAAAGAAGGCTGAGTCTCGCTGTGTGGGGCTAAGTCCGAGCCACTTGTCGGTACTCTTCCGAATGTTTAGCGGGTTATTATTGCGTAGTCCTCTTGGCATAGTGTTGTGGGGTTATTGGTTGTTACTCTGCTATCTCGTAAGCGTTGAGCGTACTCTCCTGCTGTATCTCGCTGAGCGTGTCGCTAGCGTTGGCACTCCAGCCGAGTTGCTCGATAGACTCACGGTGCGAGATGAGGGGCTTGTTGCCGTTGGCGGCTAGTAGCTCCGTGATGGTGTCTCGTTGCTCCGTGATCTGGTAGGGTGTGATGACGACCTCCACGGGGAGTGCCTCGATAGCGTCAGCAAGGTCGGGACGGAGCATGGCGAGGAACGCCTTGACAACGCTCACCTCACGGTCGTAAAACTCTAGCAGTCGCCCGCTCTCCTCTGTGACCTTGAGCTGCGCATCGATGAATAACTGCTTGCGGCTCTCGCCGCTCATGGGTGTGGACTTCATCGACTCGTAGCTCCAGTCGGGGAGCTGGAGTTGCGTGAAGAAGCTCTGGCGTAGCTCTGCGATGTAGAATTTGAGCGAGTCAATCGCTTGATCCCACGTGAGGTAGCCTGCGTTGCCACCCTTTGGAAATTGCACGACCGCTCTGTACTCCTTGTTCTCGCTCTCTTCGCTCCCGAAGTAGACCTGCTCGTCTGCGAAAACGGCAAATATCGGCTTGGAATTCTTCCGCAGGTAGTTGCCGTTGCGACTGAGTGCCCACTCCATCTCGTAGACCAGTCTGCTTGTATCCTCCCATATCGGTGTGGGACGCATGCAGTAGATGGCGGGGATCTTGCCGAGCTTGATCGGCTCCTCCTTGGCGACCTGCCAGCCCCCCTTGCCCTCTCGGTATGTGATGTGCTGCTCTCGTGTGTAGGTGTCAAGGTATCGGATGTCCTCCCCGTCCTCGGTGCGTGTCGTCTCAATGCTGAGGGCTATGAGGTCGCCCTCGCTGAATAGCGGGTAGAGCTGTGCGCCATCTCGTGGGCTGTAGGTCTGGCATCGGATCTTGTATTCGCTCTCGAAGCCGTATAGGTTGTTTTTCTCCGCTGTCGGGTACCAGAGCGTCAGTATCTCGCAACCGCTGAAAAGTGCGTTGCACCGCTCGATGTTGATCGAGTCGATGCGGTTGCGCTGGAAGATAGCCTCTAGGCACTCGCTCGCCTCTCTCTGCTTGTCGTCCTCGGGGCTGTAAATGCGCTTGACGGGGATACCACATACTAGCTCGCTCATGCGCTTGGTCGCTAGTTGCTGGTAGTTGAGCGTGATGCGTGTGACCTCCTCGAGCTTGCCGTCGGGGGTGACTGCGTCGGGGTATTTGCCCTTGTTAGTGACGGGGTGCTGCGCTGGGTCGTACTCCTTGACGAGGTCGCTCCACGCTGGTGGCGTGAAGGCTTTGCTTTTGAGCTTTTTGACCGCCTCAGCGGGTGCGAGCTGTAGTATTTCGTCGATGTTTTCCATTGCGTTTGGTGTTGGATAGGTTGATGACTTTCTCTCGGAGCTGTGCTAGTGGCTCCCATGTGGTGGCGTAGATGGTGTAAGTGTCGTAAGCGTGTATGGCTGAGCCGTGCGTCCTGCCGAGTGCCTTGCCGACTGCTACGTAGGAGGCTCCCAGCTCCACGGCAAGATAAGCGAAGAGCGCACGATAGGCGACAAACTCGACCTTGCGGGAGCGTGTCGTGTAGTAGCTCCGTGGCTTGCCAGTGGCACGCAGGACGATGTCCGTGGCACGCTCGATAGCCTGCTGGCTGGTGGCTTGCTGTCGCTCGCTATACTTGACGAGCCATTGTGGTTGACTCATACTATTTGCGCTAGTTTTCTGAGGTTGACGGGCTTTTTCTCCCCGCCCATCCACTCGGTCATGCAAACGTAGCGGGTGGCGTCGATAGCGTGGTTGTACGCATCGATCGGGGTGTTGAGGAGCTTGCCCTCCTTGTCCTGCGAGTAGACGTAGTTGTGTAGCTCCTTGAGGACGTTGGTACTGTGGGC
>OASD01000279.1_pt1 | contig 23954 bp, 24 predicted proteins | sample 1475531 | NCBI WGS metagenome assembly OASD01 (sample SAMEA3360668, study PRJEB22359) | human gut metagenome | biome: ENVO:urban biome; feature: ENVO:human-associated habitat; material: ENVO:feces | place: Bangladesh | collected 2011
CAAAGGTAATCTCTTTTTCCTCCCCCTCCCAGCACATCAAAATGCGAATTAGCCCATCTGCCGACCCGGCTCCGCTGGAAGGATTTGATTTCATCCACTAAAGAGTTACCTTTGTGTGAGGAAGAGTCAAGAGAGTCTTCTGTTGCACCCACATCTACTCTTTACCTATGATGGCAAAGTATATGATGCGATCCGTGTGCAGGGAGATCGTAGGTGGCGAGGAGATCACCTACACCACCCCTGTGTAGCCTGTGGCACGGCCACAGACGAGGTCGCGGAGCAGATCAGAGCCTCGAGAGGATGGCTGACCTCGTCGCCCGACCCCTCAGCCTGATCCTCAGCACTCCGTATCTCCTTTGCCATATAGACAGTAAGAAGTAATAAGGAAATCATGAGCATGACCAACGTCAATCCCAACGAACTCTACCGCCGACGGGGTGTCTCCGCCGATAAGGAGGATGTCCACGCAGCGATCAAGAATATAGACAAGGGGCTTTACCCACAGGCTTTCTGCAAGATCATGCCCGACATTATGGGCGGTGACCCGGACTACTGCAATCTCATGCACGCCGATGGTGCCGGGACGAAGAGCTCCCTCGCCTACCTCTATTGGCGCGAGACGAGCGACCTCTCTGTCTGGCGTGGCATCTCGCAGGACTCCATCGTGATGAATCTCGATGACCTCCTCTGCGTCGGTGCCACGCAGGGGCTCCTCCACTCCTCCACCATCGGGCGCAATAGCCGGCTCATCCCAGGAGAGGTGATCAGCGCACTGATCAATGGCACGGACGAGCTCCTCGAGCAACTCCGTGACCTCGGTGTCGGGATCTACAATACCGGTGGCGAGACAGCCGACGTGGGCGACCTCGTCCGCACGGTGATCGTCGACAGCACCGTCTCCTGCCGTATGAGGCGTGATGAGGTCATCGATGCTGCCCGCATCTCTTCCGGCGATGTCATCGTGGGGCTCGCCTCATTTGGGCAGGCGACCTACGAGACCGCATACAATGGTGGCATGGGGAGCAATGGTCTCACCTCCGCCCGGCATGATGTCTTTGCCCACCACTATGCAGAGAAGTACCCCGAGTCCTACGATGACTGCCTTCCGGACGACGTGGTCTACGTCGGCTCGCACAGCCTCACCGACCGCGTCGAGGGGCTGGACATCGACTACGGACACTTAGTCCTTGCACCCACACGCACCTACGCTCCGGTGCTGGTGGAGCTGCTTCGTGAGCTGCGCCCGCAGATCCACGGGCTCATCCACTGCACCGGAGGGGCTCAGACCAAGGTGCTGCATTTTGTCAAGGGGAAAAAGATCATCAAGGACAACCTCTTTGACCTGCCCCCACTCTTTGACACCATCCTCCGCGATGGCAAGACCCCCGCGAGGGAGATGTATAAGGTCTTCAATATGGGACACCGGATGGAGGTCTACCTACCCGAGCAGTACGCAGCCGAGGTGATCGACGTAGCCCGCCACTTCGACATTGACGCACAGGTCATCGGGCGGGTCGAGGAGGCCGCCGAGAGCGTGGTAGTGATCGAGAGCAGTCTCGGCAACTTCGAGTACCGATGATGGGTCTGTCGGAGCAATTGGCTCCTCTACGTGCGAAGTTTCGCGAGGTGACCATCCGCATGACCGACCCTGAGGTGATCGGGGATCAGAAGCTCTTCCGCAAGCTGAGCTTGGAGTACAAGGACCTCAAGGAGATCGACGACAAGGCGGAGCAGTATGAGTCGCTCCTCGGGCAGCGCGATGAGGACGAGAAGCTCATCGCCGCCGGGGAGGATGCCGAGCTGACCGATCTCGCCCGGGAGGATCTCCGAGCGATCGAGGAGCAGCTGCCCGAGCTGGAGCAGGAGCTGAGGATGCTCCTCCTCCCTAAGGATGAGGACGACTCGCGCGATGTGATCATGGAGATCCGCGCCGGCACCGGTGGCGATGAGGCGGCACTCTTCGCCGGGGATCTCTTCAAGATGTATCAGAAATACTGCGCTGAGCAGGGCTGGAGCTGCCACGTCACGTCGATGAACGAGGGGACGATGGGTGGCTTCAAGTCGGTCATCTTCACCGTCGAGGGAGAGAAGGTCTACAGCCGGCTCAAGTACGAGAGCGGTGTCCACCGCGTCCAGCGAATACCGGTGACCGAGTCGCAGGGACGCATACAGACCTCCGCTGCTACCGTCGCCGTACTGCCACAGGCAGACGAGGTGGACGTGGAGCTGAGGAGTGAGGACATACGCACCGACATCTTCTGCGCCTCCGGTCCCGGCGGGCAAGGGGTCAATACCACCTACTCCGCCGTCCGGCTGACCCACCTCCCCACCGGCATCGTGGTGCAGTCGCAGGACGAGCGCTCCCAGCGGCAGAATATGGCTAAGGCGATGGAGGAGCTCCGCACCCGCATCTACAATCAGGAGCGGGAGCGACAGGAGGCGGAGCGCGCCTCCGAGCGGCGCTCCCTCATCTCCACCGGCGACCGGTCCGAGAAGATACGGACTTACAACTTTCCCCAGAGCCGCGTCACGGACCACCGCATCGGACTATCGATCCACGACATAGACAGCGTCCTCGATGGCGGCATCGGTCCATTCATCGAGGCCCTCACCACGGAGGACAACCTCGAGCGAATGAAGGGCAGTCCCGCCACCTAATTAAGTCCCCCAGTAAGACTAGTCCCTATGGGCTGCAGTGAGACCATTCGGCACAGGCTAAGCCCTTTTTGTTTCCACAGGGTGGATTACTTCAGCGCCCTCGCATCAGTCCCACTCTCCTCTGTACAATACACCGCACCCAAGCTCCTCCTCTGAGGCTCGGGTGCGGTGTATTATATTAGGACTTCAGAGGCGTTACTTACGCCTTGATCGCCTCGCGGATACAGTCGACGATATAGTGGACATCATCGTCCGAGACATACGGACCTGCAGGGAGGCAAAAGCCGACCCGGAAGAGCTCCTCCTCCACCCCGCCCGTGTAGACGGGAGCGTCCGCATAGACAGGCTGCTTATGCATCGGCTTCCAGAGGGGGCGACACTCTACCTTCTTCTCCAGCATAAAGGCGCGGAGAGCCTCCACATTGGCATTAGGCTGGCAGTCGGTCGTTGCCGACTCCACCTGATGGATCACCCCAGCGGCGCCACCAACAGCGGTTTTGATCACCTGCTGGTACGCATTCTCCTGTCCCTTGACCCGAACCTCAGGATCGATCGTGGCAGCGCAGAGCCAAAAGTTGGCGTCATACCGCTTGTCCTCCGGCTGACGGTGCATCGCAATCCCCGGCACGTCTGCGAGTAGCTCCTCATAGAGCGCCTGCACGTGCTTGTGATGAGCGAGGTGGTCACCCAGCACCGTCATCTGTCCGCGACCGATACCGGCACACACATTGGAGAGTCGATAGTTATACCCGATGGCGGTATGGTGGTAGTAGGGATAAGCATCGCGCGCCTGAGTGGCATACCACATGACCTCCGTCGCATCCGCCTCCGAGCGGCAGATCAGTGCTCCTCCGCCCGAGGTGGTGATCATCTTATTTCCATTGAAGGAGAGGACACCAAATTTCCCAAAGGTCCCCAGTACCTGACCACCAAAGCGGGAGCCCATACCCTCAGCAGCATCCTCCACCACGGGGATACCGTACTTATCCGCTATCGCCATGATCTCATCGATCCGGTAGGGCATACCATAGAGCGCTACGGGGACGATCGCCTTGGGGTAACGCCCGGTCTGCTCCTTGCGCTCAAGGATCGCCCTCTCCAGCAGAGCCGGATCCATATTCCAGGTCTCCCGCTCCGAGCCGACAAAGATAGGCTTGGCACCAAGGTAGGTGATCGGGTGCGAGGAGGCGCAGAAGGTGAAGCTCTGCACCAGCACCTCGTCGCCGGGACCCACACCGCAGCCGATCAGCGCCAGGTGAACCGCTGCCGTACCTGCTGACAGGCAGACCACATGCCGACCCAGTGGAGCCGAGTCGTCCGACTTGCTGTTGACAAACGCCTCTAAGTCCTTCTCAAAGGCATTCACATTCGGGCCCATCGGCACCACCCAATTGGTGTCAAAGGCCTCCTTCACATACTTCTGCTCCAGCCCCTCCTCACTCATGTGAGCGAGGCAGAGGTAGATCATCTTTCTCTCTTCCGTCATATCATCTTATCTAAAGTAAGTGTAAGGATGAAAGCGCTCATCATCTTCTCTCATAGTAAGAACAAGCTGGTCTGCTCTCGCTCCACACATACACATACATTGATGGTTTATCTACTCTGATCTCTCCACAAATATAATGAAATCAGAGGTTATGCTCCACGTCAAAATCAACCCTGCAAGAGATCAACTCCTGTGTTAAGAATGGGAGAAACCATGACAACCTCCCCTATGGGAGAGTTAATGGCTCAATAGAGCTTTCTCTTTCGGTTGCAAAGATACCACGCCCGCACCCTCCGATTGTCTCTTATCTGCACTTAGGGGCAAATTCAGTGCAAATACAGCCACTGATTGTTAATATGGTATGTCTTCTCACGCAGGCAAGGTAATGTCTAGTAAGTGGAGTCAACGGGGGTAGTAGTACCACGACTATGACTCATCTCTATCGCTGAGCTACTCACCCAAAGACGGTCTGAAAGATATACCGGATATCCTTCCGGAAGGACCAGTGGTAGTAGTACTCCTTATTGATGCGAACCTTGTCCGGGAAGATCACGGTGTCATTGTAGGTCTGAGGGTCATCTACCCCGGCAAGGAGCTCCTCTTCGTTGCGATACTTTAGGGATGCGGGGCCGGTGATCCCCGGACGTAGCTTCAGTATCACCCGATCCTCACCCACAAGTTTGTCTGCATATCCGGGCACATCTGGTCGGGGACCCACGAAGCTCATGTCTCCTACCAGCACATTCCACAGCTCCGGAAGCTCATCCAGCTTGTACTTACGCAGTTTGGCTCCAAGCGGGGTGATGCGAGATTCCCCGGCAACAGAGACACTGCTACCACCATGAGCCACACTCATACTGCGAAACTTCACCATCGTGAAGAGCTTGCCATCCTTCCCTACTCTCTTCTGTCTAAAGAGTACCGGTCCCCCCGGCATCTTTAGCCGAATCAACAACGCCACGAGAAGCAACAAGGGGCAGAGAACAATCAGCCCCAATAAAGAAAACACTCGGTCAAATAGCCACTTGAACCACATAAAAAGTCATAGTCTATGTGTTATCCTTTTTCTGACTGCATGATAAGCATATCCGATAAAGCATATAATAGACTTACACAGTGATAGTCCCTCCACATCGCGATAAACTCTCCATACACCTGCAGCTGCCTTCAGTTTGTTGTGAGAGATTGAAGTGCTAACGTTACGATAAGATGCTAGGGGTAAGTCAAGCCCGTAAGCCACCACTCCTTGACGGAGAATGCTAAGCCATGTCGCCATATCCTGACGCTTTCTGAGGAGAGGCATTCTGAAGTCACCTACGACATCACGGTCAACGATTACAGTCAGACAACCAATAATGGTATTTCTCAAGTACTGGTTGTAGGTGAGTGTTGCCGGTACTCGGATGAGATTATTTCTCTCACCATTCTCACTGATAGTCTCGTAAGCTGTAAATGATAAACCAGCAGACTTAGATGACATAAAAGCGAGCTGTTTCTCCAGCTTGTCCTCTGCCCACAGGTCATCACTGTCTAGGAAGGCAATGTAACGACCAGCAGCATGCATAATAGAGTTATTCCTTGCTACAGCAGCACCACTATTCTCCGGCAAATCAAAGAGTTTGATCCTTTGATCATCTACTGAAATACTCTTCACTAGATTTCGGGTGTTATCAGTACTGCAATCGTCAGTAATGAGCAGTTCCCAGTCTGCGATAGATTGTGCTTGGACTGACTTTATTGCCTCTATAATGAAGCGCTCCGCATTATAGCATGGCATAATCACGGATACGAGTGGAGAGTTTATTGCCATACTCTTTAGTGACCAATATTCAGATATGCAAAACCATACTCAGCCAGTCGGGACTTATCAAAAACATTTCTTCCATCTATCACGAGAGGATGATTCATAGATGACTTCAGACGGCTCCAGTCAGGCATCCGGAACTCACGCCACTCCGTCACATGGAAGATGGCATCTGCATTTTCCGAAGTCTCATAGATGTCCTTAGCATATGTAATGCGATCTCCAAGTCGCCTCTTGGCCTCTTCCATGGCTACAGGATCATATCCGCTGACGGTGCATCCAGCACTGATCAGAGACTCCACTAACACAAGTGCCGGAGCCTCGCGCATATCATCTGTATTAGGCTTGAAGGAGAGCCCCCAGAGAGCAACTTTTTTCCCCTTTATATCGCCGTTGTAATACTCTCGAAATTTATCGAAGAGGATATTCTTCTGATCATTATTCACCTCCTCTACTGCTTCGATCACTCTCATTCGATAGCCATTGTCCTTTCCTGTTTTGATGAGCGCCTTCACATCCTTCGGGAAGCATGAACCACCATAGCCACAGCCTGGGTAGAGGAACTTATTCCCGATGCGAGTATCTGACCCTATGCCCTGACGAATCATATCAGGGTTTGCCCCTACACGCTCGCAGAGATTAGCGATGTCATTCATAAAGCTAATGCGTGTAGCAAGCATGGCATTAGCAGCATACTTCGTCATCTCGGCGGATGGGATATCCATAAAGATGACCCTGAAGTTATTCAGGAGCATAGGTTTGTAGAGATCGGTCATAAGGAGCTTTGCCCTCTCACTATCGACACCTACCACCACACGATCGGGTTTCATAAAGTCATCGATAGCATTCCCCTCCTTCAGAAACTCAGGATTAGATGCCACATCAAAGGGAACATCTACTGCACGTTTGTCGATCTCAGCCTGTATGGTGGCGCGGACTTTCTCAGCTGTGCCCACTGGTACAGTACTTTTGGTGACTATAAGTTTATAGTCCTTGATGTTCTGACCGATGGTTTTTGCTACTTGGAGGACATACTTGAGGTCTGCCGATCCATCCTCATCTGGAGGAGTTCCAACGGCAGTAAATACGATTTCCACACCTTCTAACACCTCTCGCAGATCGGTGTGGAAGTGAAGTCGTCCCGCAGTTACGTTTCTCGAGACTAAGGTGTCGAGCCCTGGCTCGTAGATTGGGATAATCCCACTCTTGAGGGCCTTGATCTTTTCTTCATTGACATCAATGCAGGTAACATCTGTACCGAGTTCTGCAAAGCAGGTTCCCGTCACAAGACCTACATATCCTGTCCCTACGATTGCTATCTTCATATCTTATATTCTTGTGCCTATTTAGTTTTAACTCAATCAATGCAACAAAAAAGCAATCAATGTTTTCTCAATATTCGTCTGCTCACAAAAGAAAACAACCAATTCCATATGGTATTGCTGTCCTTAACAACAGGAACGATAGATCTTCCATTGACTAGCTTATACTGCAAGTCCTCGTGCTTCGATCTGCCACAATAAACGAAGCCGACTCTTTCAATTCCAGACCAACTCGCTCTGTTATTCTCGGCCACACACATATATATGGGCAGATTGTGTGGCACTAGATCTTCAAGTATTTTTGTGAGTAAATATGGATGAAGCAATTTACCCCTATATTCAGGCACGGTATAATCCGGTCCAATATGCACACCCCCACCTAGTCTATAAACAAAGTCAAGGTGCGGGAGACCAGTAGAGATATGGGAATATGCGATCTCCTTATCGGTTTTTAGATCAACCAGAGAATACCGGTAGTAAGAAAAGCCCGAGAATATATGCCAGAACAAATTGGTGAAAGAGTGACAAGGAGCTCTTTTCTTCACCACGATTATATCATTATATAGTGGCACAACAGGATTGATTTTCTCGATTCCAGGGCGAAAAATGTATATCCGATCATTGTCTATACAAACACGGCTATTATTCATGTTGAAAGATGACAAAAAGTGAATGAGTCAGTAGGGTCATATCGGGAAGATGATGTCTCTTACCTGTCACTGATCGATAACTGATATAACGCCAAGAGAGAGTACAACATAGAACCGGGCTTTGCCAATCGTCTAAATGGATAAATCAGCGAAAGCAATAATCGCAGCCATGGCTGGAAGTATGCTTGACATTTGCAATAAGCACGCCTAAACTGAAGCTTTTCGACCAAAAAATCCTGCACATTGCTGTGCTCCGATAAGGACTTTGCACCAGCATCAACATAAAGAAAGCCCCGATCCCTGAGGTAGTAGTTTACAATCGAGTAGTTCAGTCCATAAGTAGGATTGTGCTTGGTATACCGGTAGCTCAAGCTCTCCCTAGCCATTACTGCATTGTCATCAAAGACAATAATCGACTCCCACATAGCAGGCTCACCTGACTCCTTATCGTACCCAATCCAGAAATCCCCCCCCTCTTCGAACACCATATCTACATACTCAACAAACTCGCCCTCAGACAATGTAGGCTTTATCCCAAGACGGACAGATCTCTCGCAGAATAATCGGTATCCGCACCTCAAAATCTCATCCTTGTCCACGATCTTGTACTCATATACGGATAGGCTCTTACGTAGATTTTTCCTTGTACTTTTGGAGGGAAGCTCATCTATCTCGATCGGATGATCGATAATGATGTGCCACATATCCCCGTGATCTAACTTGTCAAAGTCGTAAATACTTCGCAGATACCAAGCGTTATACTTCTTGAGCAGCTCATGGACTTCATCGGCGGACAGTCTCTCTCTTTGATACAGATTACCCTCGTAAGTCACGCTCTTTTTGTACGACTTATATTTCAGATGATACATATTTCTTGTGCAGGTTGTGAATTAGTAAACTCCAAAAGACAATGGGCAATACAGCCATAGTTATACTGCTGTAAAGGTACCACTTTGCGCACTCATAAACAGAAGAGGCCGTCAGCAGCCCTCCCACGAGTATCATGGTTCTAGCGGATACTATGATGAGATTATACGGTTTTTCTGATACGGCGTCTAGGGGATTCCGGTACAGAAGGTAGATTGCGCGTGGAATAAGAGAAAGAGCAAAGAATACGGTGATACTTGCCACTTCCATAAAATCATCACTGAATAAAATCCTGATGAGCGACTGATCAAAGGCAATAATCAATGCTGCACCTACTGCCGATAGGATCAAAAAGAGGATGGTAGCAATACGCATAATTAGTCTGATCTTTGACCACTGTCCATCCTTAGATAGCTTTGAGACTCTCTGAAGGAAAACGCCACCAGTGAAGGCAAAGAGCGGCGCTATTGTCAAGGGTAGTGCCAACCCTGCAGAATAGATACCAACACTCTTTAGATCAAAGCGAGACAGAATAATCGTCAGTGGGATTACGTCCTGCAAGTATAAGATGACATCATGCAACATCCTGGAGAATCCGTAGAGAAATAGTTTCTTAATGGCACACCGAAGAGCATATATCTTGTGTCTTATCCATCCAATATCATAGAGAAGTTGCCTGACTTTAACTACAGAATAAAGCAACACAGAGAGGTACGAAGCGAGCACTACGCCATAGACATCCTTCCGAAAGAGAAGAGTCATGACGAGACAGATCGTGCTACATAAGATCTGTGAGCTATTGTACTTTCTGAAGTCTCCAACTCCTTGGTAGTAGGAGAAGAGCGTATTACTAATAGCCTGGGCAACAGCGAATAAAAACGTAACACACAGGGTGAGGAGTGGTAGTCCTCCTACACCATCCTCTCCAAATAACAGACGCCCCAACTCCTCAGGGGCAATCAGCATACAGCAGATACAAGGTATGGCGTAGAGGCAAATCACAAAAAGAGCCGAGCAGAGTAGCAGTTGTCTCATCTTGGAAGACGTACCACCTTGCCGAGCGACATACCTTGGGAGAGCAATCGTCATACCACCTGTTAGTACTGAGGACAGTACGCCTCCCGCTCTCTTAATAAGACTAAACAGGGCAAACCCAGCCACTCCGGTGTATATGCTGACAACCTTGTTTACGCCAAAAACGGAGATAAGCATTGCTACCTGGGCAAGCCCCACGTAGAACACATCTCTCGTCAGTTTATAAGACAAGGCTCTCTTGATCAACGACATCTTCAGAGCAATTACTCAAGCAATATATCAACATTCGTTAGCATTAGGCGGGTCGCTGTAAAAGTAAAGGTTGGCAAAATCAGCACCAAAGAAAGTATAGCATTCAATATGCATCGCTGACGGTAATAGTTGATATACTTCACTGAGTACATCATCATCAAGGGCAAAATAAAAAGGCCTATCCTTTCATAGTACAGGGATGTCCCCTGTACCCAATACGCAGTAACGGCAATGACAAGCAAATAAAATATCGTGAGTATGTCCTTTCTAAAATCAATCCTATTCCCGAGCATACGCCACGTATATATGCAAAAGGAAGCACTTAGAATAATAGTCAGCAAGTAGAGGATGTTAGAGTTTGATCCTGTATTTTCCAGATAGTCTGTCGCAAAGAGCTTAGGGGACAACACCACCATTACTGCCAGCATAAGAGAGTATAAGTACCCCGGCACTTTCTTCTGCTGAGACGCAATCCATACAGCACCTACAAACATCAGGCTCCCACTATGGATGAGAGCGGCAACCATCAGAAGGGCAAAAAACTTCCATTGCTTACTATATGAGGCAGATAGAATGTAGAGAAGAAAGACACTTGCAATATACTGTCGATAAATATTCTGCAAGTCAAACACACCTATGAAGCTTACATAGAATAGTGGAATAAAGTAATAGGGCAGACCAATGTTTTTCCGAATCCTTATCATCAGAACAAATGAGACCACATCCCATACAAAGAGGATAACGTATGGACTTATTCCCGCTGCATAGAATAAGGAATTGGTGCCCCAAAACAATATATTCTTCAGATAGTATGGTGTTGATAGCATTTCTCTAAAGCCAACCCTCATACTCTCAATATAAACCAACATATCGGAGTGAGGATTAGCCCTGACAACGAGAGACAGCACAACTAAAACCACAAAAACAAGAAAGTCTCTCTTAAAAGAGGCCTTTCTGTAATCATTGACTGCAAACACCAGAGTCAATAGCGATAGGACTATGTATGCAATGTACTCGTATGACATAAGAATAATATACTAACGAGTCTGTAACACGAGAATCCATCCAGACATACACAAACATCTAAACTGCAGTAGGCTACGGTAGATGAGGATGGTATAGATGATCAGATGGAAGGAGGAATTGAGGACATTGATCACCTCAAGTGAAAGAAAGTTCTCGAGTATGAGTCGGTGCCCTTTGGCTGTGGACGAAAGTCTGCGGAGAGGGTTGTTATGAGACGAGAGTTCACCCATTGACTATCCTATGATTTATAGCCAATGTACCTCCGCGCCAAGAGTCCCGTCCCTTCGTTCTCCTGCCTAAGAAAGTGTCCCTCACTCGCCTCATGGTGTATTATCTTCTATTATCGCCCCAAAGGTACCATTAATAATTGATCTTCACATACCCACCGACCGGTCGGACAGACGGGAGAGGGCTCCCCACCGATTTAGCTGCAGTGTACCCCGTCCGAGGAGAGGTTTTTCTAATACCGATATTAGAGTTTTCTAATACCGATATTAGTGTCGCCTAATATCGGTATTAGAAATTTGCTTGAAGGGGGGGTTGTCTCAGCCCCATGCGCAACCTGTCGGACGAGTCGGACGGCGCAAAGAATAACCATCAATAGATGGCATGCCTGCATCCGGAGGATGCTCCTTCCATAGGCATCGGTCATCGGCACTTCGTGTCTCGACCGATGCCTAAGCAAACATATATATGCCTCGATCCCTTGGGGTGACCGGGAGGGGGATGACTGCTCGGCGACTCCCTGGCGGGGTCGAGGGGATTTGGTGGGTATCTGCACATCGGTCACCGCTTCGCGGATGACCGATGCCTAAGGAAAGAGCACCCTAAGGGTGCAATCCCCCGTGCGCTATCTTGTCGGACAAGTCGGACGGCGCAAATAACTCCAGGTGGTTACCTGGAAGGTCAGGCAAGCTCGGCGATACCTGGACGGGAGTGCGGGTGCGTTGCAGATCGGTCACCCGCAAAGCAGTGACCGATGCCTACGGAGATTGCACCCCTCCCGGGGTGCAATCCTCAGCCCGGTAATGCACGCCTGTCGATCCCGGAGGGGCGTAGCCCCTCCGGGGTGCGCCTCCCCGTCTGTCGATCCCGGAGGGATCACCCCTCCTCCGTAACAGCAATGTCACACGAGCGTAACGGCAAGGTATAACCGCCTCGGTACCTTTGTCGCAAAGAGACAGATACTCATACATTATATATTGTGGCAAAGCAATTTCTGATCTACTCCTTGCTGGGTCTGGCGCTCCTTCCGTGGCTTAGCGGCTGCGCCGGCTCGAAGACCCTAAGCGGTGCCGGAGCGACTTTCCCTGCCCCCTTCTACATCGAGGTGGCGAAGCAGTATGGCGATGCGGAGGGCATCCATGTGAGCTACGGCGGTGTCGGCAGCGGCGCCGGTCAGCGCAATCTGGCCGAGACGACGGTGGACTTTGGCGGCACCGACGAGTTCCTCTCCGACGAGAAGATCGCCAAGGCCATGCCTATGCCGATCATCCACATCCCCACGTGCATCGGTGGCATCGTCATCGCCTACAACCTCGAGGGCATCGAGGAGCTTCGGCTCACGCCTGAGGTGATCTCGGGGATATACACCGGGCGGATCACGGAGTGGAATGACCCGGCGATCCGGGAGCTCAATCCCGACCTCACCCTGCCCGACCAAAGGGTGATCCCGATCTACCGCACGGACGGCAGTGGTACCACCTTCGTCTTCTCGAGCTACATGAGCAAGGTCGACTCGGTGTGGCGCGAGGAGCTGGGCGCTGCCAAGACGCTGGATATCAAGGTGGGCAATGCCGCCAAGGGCAATCCCGGCGTCGCCGGCGTGATCTCCTCCACCCCCGGTGCGATCGGCTACATCGGCTCGGAGTACTCCATGGCTCTTGGCATCCCCGCAGCAGCAATCCGCAACCGCTCGGGGCACTTCATCGCCCCCACGATGGAGAGCATCTCCCTCTCCGCCAACCTAAGCGACTTCCCCGATGACACGCGGGTGATGATCGCCGACAGTCCCGACCCTGACGCCTACCCCATCAGCACGATGACCTGGCTCATCGTCTACAAGGAGCAGAGCTATGGTCACAGGAGCCTCGAGAGCGCCCGACTGCTGCAGGACTTCCTCTACTACATCGTCGGCGAGGAGACGCACGAGGCGGCGCGCAAGACCCACTACGCCTCCCTCCCACCCCTTGCCCTTGAGAAGGCGAGAGCCGTCATCGCCTCCATGACCTACCAGGGTAAGCCCCTGAGCGAACCATGAAAAAAGACCGTTTCTTCAACACCCTGCTGACGATCGTCGGCATCGGGTTCATCCTCCTTACTGCCGCAATCATCTACACGCTTGCCTCGATGAGTGGTCCCGCAGTGAGCCACTTCGGCTTCCTCGACTTCCTCTCAGGTAGCGAGTGGAGCGACAAGACACAGAGCTACGGCGCCTGGCCCTTCATCGTCGGCACGCTAGAGACCTCGCTCCTGGCACTGCTCCTCTGCATCCCCTTCTCCCTCGCCGTGGCGCTCTTCTCCGGTGAATACTTTAGGGGAAAGAAGATCGCCGCTGTCGTCAGCTCCGTCGTGGACATGCTGGCGGGGATCCCCTCGATCGTCTATGGTCTCTGGGGCTTCTACACCATCCGCCACCTGATGATCGTCTGGGGGTGGAGCGAGCAGGGCTTCGGCGTCATCCTCGCCTCGATCGTCCTCGCGATCATGATCATCCCCTACGCCTCGTCGCTCTCGACCGAATTCATCTCCATGGTGCCGGGAGAACTGAAGGAGGCCGCCTATGGCCTCGGGGCGACCCGCTTCGAGGTGATCAAGAGCGTCTCCCTCCCCGGTGCTGCGTCGGGCATCTTTGCCGCCTACACCCTCGCCTTTGGCCGCGCCCTCGGTGAGACGATGGCAGTGACGATGCTGATCGGGAATACGAGCAACATCCCCTTCACCCTGAGTGAGAGCGGGGACCTGATCGAGACCGGCAATACGATGGCATCGGTGATTGCCAACCAATTTGGCGAGGCGACGGGGCTGAAGCTCAGCGCCCTCTTCGCCATCGGTCTGATCCTTTTCCTCATCACGGCGCTGATCAACTGTGCCGCCAAGGTCATCATATCCAGACTTAAGCCATGAGCAGCAGCCACAACTCCCTCGAGTCCTTCGCCCAGAGGCCGACACACCAGCAGCGCCGCCGTGCGGTCAGCCGGGTCGCCTTTGTCCTCGTCTGTCTCCTCAGCATCGCCACAGCGATCCCGCTCCTGGCAATCCTTATCGAACTGATCACCAAGGGCTGGCATCAGCTCAATCTCGACTTCTTCACCAGCGTCGTCCCCTCCTCTATCGAGGCGATGCTGGCCAAGCAGAGCGGTCAGCCGATCCCCGGTGGTATCCTCAATGGCATCGTCGGCACCCTCATCATGGTGGGTCTTGCCTCGCTCATCTCGATCCCCTTCGGACTCCTCGGCGGCATCTACCTCCACATCCATAGGGGGAAAAAGATGGCGACCCTCGTCCGCACGCTTGCCGACATCCTCCAGGGCGTGCCGTCGATCATCTGCGGCATCCTCGTCTACATGTGGGTGGTGCGCGCCATGCACAGCTACAGTGCCGTCGCTGGAGCGGTCGCCCTCGCACTGATGATGATCCCGATGATCACCCGTAGCACTGAGGAGGCGCTCAATATGCTGCCCGGCTCCCTCCTCGAGTCGGGGCTCGCCCTCGGCAGCTCCTACACCTCCGTCATGCTTCACGTGCTGCTCCCCTCCGCCATCGGAGCGATCATCACCGGGATCCTCCTCTCCATCTCCCGCGTGATGGGGGAGACGGCACCGCTGATGGTCACCGCCCTCGGCGCCACGTATGTCAATCTCGACGTCACCAGCCCCACCTCCGCCGTCAGCCTCCTGATCTGGGAGTTTTACAACGACCCTAACCTCGTCGACCTGATCTGGTCTACCGCCCTTTTCCTCCTGATCCTCATCCTGGCTCTCAACCTGACCGCCAAGACGATTGCGGCAAAGCGGGGCGTGAAGAGATAAATGAAATAATCTTAGATTTGTATGTCCACTACCACCAATAGCTCCACGAAGGTCATGAGACAGCCCGGGAGTCAGATCCCCATAGCCGACAAGATCCTCTCGACCCACCGGCCGAGCCAAGAGGAGGACCTCACCCCGATCATCGAGGTGCGCGACCTCTCCGTCTCGTACACGCCGGAGAAGCGGGCGATCAAGAGCATCAATTGCTCCTTCTACGAGCATCTCGTCACCGCCGTCATGGGGCCCAGCGGGTGCGGCAAGAGTACCCTCCTCAGGGCGATCAATCGCATGCACGACCTCTACCCCGAGATCCGTACCGAGGGTCAGATCCTCCTCCACGACCGCGACCTGATGCAGATGAGCCCTATGGAGGCGAGGCGAATGGTGGGGATGGTCTTCCAGCGGCCCAACCCCTTCCCCACCATGTCCATCGCGGAGAATGTCCTCGCCGGGTACAAGCTCAATGGCATCCACCTCTCCAAGGATGAGCGTGAGGAGGTGGTGCAGACCTCCCTCGAGAGCGTCGGCCTCTGGGAGGAGGTGAAGGATGTGACCCACCAGAGAGGCTCCTTCCTCTCCGGAGGACAGCAGCAGCGACTCTGCATCGCACGCGCCCTCGCCCTCCGGCCCGAGGTGCTGCTGATGGACGAGCCCACCTCCGCCCTCGACCCCATATCCACCAATACCATCGAGGAGCTGATCCTCGAGCTGAAGGAGAACTACAGCATCATCATCGTGACACACAATATGGGTCAGGCGGCTCGCATCTCCGACAAGTCTGCCTTCATGTACCTCGGTGAGCTGATCGAGTACGACGACACTCAGAGGATGTTCACCACCCCGAGCGACAAGCGCACGGAGGACTACCTCACCGGAGTATTTAGCTAAGCACCACACACCATGAGTACCAGTATCATTAAGGACCGAAAGCTCGAGATCGTCCACAGCCAGTACGAGCTTATCTCTAAGGTCACCCTCCTGCAGCTGGCTATCCTGCGGAAGCTCTTTGCCGGTCCCTTTGACGAGGAGCTCTTCGAGGAAGCGGACACCAATGAGCACGTCATCGACAGACTCGAGATCCGCATCCGCGAGGAGGTGGCGTACACCATATATATGTTTGCCCCCAAGGCGGAGGACCTCCGGCGCATCATCGCCTACCCCGACCTCACCACCAATCTGGAGCGCGTCGGCGATATGGTGATGAATGGCGTCTATATCGCCCGCGACCTCGACTTCACCTCCGACTTTATGCACGAGTACTCTCGGCGGCTGCTGCAGATGCTCGACGACACGACCGAGATGATCCGGTCGGCGATCATCTCCTTCTCCACCATGGACACCGAGGTGGCACATCAGGTGATCGATGCGGACGACAATATCGACCGCCAGCAGCGGGAGATCATCCGGCTGATCACCACCGAGGGTGCCGATAGGGTGCACAGCGAGGCAGAGATCCGGGCTCTCCTGCAGATCCACACCGTGGCGCATAACCTCGAGCGCATCGGGGACTCCGCCACCAACCTCGCCGAGTCGACCATCTACTTAGTCGAGGGGACGGACGTACGACACGAGTTTGAGGAGTGAAATGAAGAGAGACAACACGCCCCGCTCCCTCTCGGAGACCGACAGCCCGGCAAGGATCCTCATCGTCGATGACGAGGACGATATCTGCGAGATCGTCGCCTTTCACCTCGAGCGGATAGGCCTCCGGACCACCTCCGCCTCGAGTGCCGAGGAAGCGCTGCGGCTGATGCAGGCAGAGGACGACCCACACTACTTTAGCCTCATCGTCCTTGATGTGATGATGGAGGGGATGTCAGGCTTTGAGATGGCGGAGGAGCTCCGTGGCGAGGGGTGCGAGATCCCCATCATCTTCCTCACCGCCAAGAGTGCTGAGGACGATCTGCTCCACGGCTTCACCGTCGGCGGAGACGACTACCTCACCAAGCCCTTCTCTGTCAAGGAGCTGGTCGCCCGTGTCAAGAGCGTCCTCCACCGCACCGCTGCTGCCGAGCATGAGCCGGTAGAGAGCGACCGGATCGAGGTGGGGCCGCTCGTCATCGATGAAATCGCTATGACCGTCTCCGACGGCAGTCACCCCTTTGACGTCACCAAGACGGAGTACGACCTCCTCAGGATGCTCGCCACTGCTCCCGGCCGGACCTTCACCCGACAGGAGATCCTCGACCGGGTCTGGAGCCGAGAGAGCTTAGTCCTCGACCGCACGGTGGACGTGCACATCGCCCGCCTCCGGAAGAAGCTCGGCAAGTACGGCACGATGCTCTACAATCGAGTCGGCTTTGGCTACGGTCTCCGACCGATGACCCTGGATGAGATCGAGGCAGAGCTCGAGGGCGCTGACGAGGATAGCGAGGAGGCCGAGCAGCGCTCCAAGCAATAGAGAGACACCATGAGCGGCTCCACATCCCTCCCTACGAAGAGGAGCTATGGGCTCCACTTTGTCCTCACCCTCCTCTGTCTCGCCCTCACCCTCCTCTGCTGGAGCAAGTATAGAGATGCCTCCTTCGCGGAGAAGCAGCACCTCAGGGAGAGCAGCAACACTCTCGCCACCTATGCTGACCTCATAGCGCAGAGTCACCACACCCTTCCCGTCGATGACCTCTTCGCCCTACTCCCCGATGGGATAGAGGCTGAGCTGGTCGACTCCTCCCTCCGCATCACCGCCGCCACCGACACCACACGGGTGGGGAGACAGCTCACCCTCACGGAGGACCCAGAGCTTAGGCTCGCCTACTACAACCACAGCGGCGACCACCTCAGCCCCACAGAGGAGAGCGACACCGCGGATGGGCAGCTCCACTACGCCCTCTACTGCGATGGGCACTACATCCACCTGACCCGACCCTACCGGGAGCAGCCGGCGACTGATCGCAAGATGCTCTGGCTCGCCTGCCTCCTTCCCTCTCTCCTGATCCTCCTCGGTATGCTGGTAGGCACCTTCCTCAGCCTCCGAGCCACCGACCGCTCCGTCAGCGGGCTGAGACGACTCACCGCCGCTCTGCGCCGCGGGGAGCATATGGAGGGACCGCTCTTTGCCGACGACGACATCGGCACCCTCGGCGAGGAGCTTCGCCGGCTCTTCAGCGAGAGCGAGGCGACGGTGCAGCGGACGGAGGAGATGCGGCAGCACCTGATCGCCCTCTTTGACCTCTCCAAGATCGGCATCGCCCTTTTTGACAGCAGCGGGACGACTCTCTTTGCCAATACCCACTTCATCCAATTTGCCAGCATGATCTCCTCCCGGGCGCTTCCGCTCGAGAGCCTGTCCGAACTGCTCACGGAGGAGAGCATGCAGCCTATCGGAGACTTCATCGCCTCCTCTCCCGGTGGCGAGGAGCGGAGCCGCAGAGCGATGATCCCCTCGGGGAGCCACATCTTTGAGGTAAAGGCCTTCCGCTCAGCGTCGGAGACCTTTGACCTCACGATAGAGGACGTCACCGTATCGGTCCAGACGGCGCAGCTCAAGCGCGAGATGACCAGCAATATCACCCACGAGATACGTACGCCCCTCACCTCCATACGAGGCTACCTGGAGACACTGCGCTACAGCGACCTCTCGCCGGAGCAACAGGCCGCCTTTACCGACAAGGCCTACAGGCAGGCGGAGCGGCTCAGCGCGATGATGGACGACATCCGCCTCATCAGCCAGATGGACGAGCGGGAGGCGGAGGAGTACCGGATGGAGGAGCTCGACCTCGGGCTCATCGTCGAGGAGGCGCGCATCGCCTTCGCCGACCGTATAGAGCAGAGTGGTGACCGCTTCGTCAATGAGATCCCCGACGGGCTCACCATCCACGCCAATAACTCCCTCATCCACTCTGTCTTCCAGAACCTCATCGAGAACTCTCTCCGCTATGCCGGCGATGGAGTAACGCTCTGCTTCTCCTGCTACCACCGGGACGATGAGTACGTCTACCTCTCCTACTACGACACCGGGCGAGGGGTACCGGAGGAGAAGCTGGGGCGTATCTTCGAGCGCTTCTACCGCATCGACTCCGGCCGCACACGTGACCGAGGTGGCTCCGGACTGGGGCTCAGCATTGTGCGAAATGCGATACGCCTCCATGGCGGACAGATACAGGCGCGGAGGCATTGCCCCGAGGGCGGGCTCGAATTCCTCTTCACGCTCCACAAGTGACCCGCAATGGTAAGGTGGATTGTTTTTATACCATAACTATAGCCTACACTTTCGGTCAAGAAGAGACAGAAAGAGACTCTGTGAGACAATCCACTCCCGTGGAGGTGGTATATTTGCGCCACAGAAGTTTCCGTATGAGTCAGGCAGTCGGGACGATGGGGTCTACCTCTGCTTCTCCTGCTACCACTGAGACACCAGCTGCGCTGACCTCCCCTTTGATTTCGGTCTTCGGGGGCTACGAAGTGAGCACCCTCTACAGCCGAATAGGGGGCTAAGCTCAGGGGTCACACATGGTGAAGACTTTAGGATGTCAAAGGAAATCAGTACCTTTGCAGACGAAATACTCCGCATCGGGTCGTGTAAGCAGGTGCCCATAAGCCCCTCACCCGCCGGGTATCACTCTAAGAACTAAAGCAATATGTACGGAATCGTAGAGATTCAGGGACAGCAATTTAAGGTCGAGGAGGGCAGCAAGCTCTTCGTCTACCACATGAAGGATGTCAAGGAGGGCGACACGGTAGACTTTGACCGTGTAATGCTGCTGGACAACGAGGGCAACGTCACCGTAGGCGTGCCCACCATCGAGGGCGCTAAGGTGACCTGCGAGGTGGTAGAGCCTCTCGTCAAGGGCGAGACGGTGCTGGTCTTCCACAAGAAGCGCCGCAAGCGCTACCGCAAGCTCAATGGCCACCGTCAGCAGTACACTCAGCTGCAGGTCAAGTCTATCGTAGGCTGATCTGAGACAGTCAGTTATTTACTCACTCTTTAGACTATTTCGAATACAAGATATGGCACACAAGAAAGGTGTAGGTAGTACCAAGAACGGTCGCGAATCGGAGAGCAAGCGCCTCGGCGTCAAGAAGTTTGGCGGCGAGGTCGTCAAGGCAGGCAACATCATCGTCCGCCAGCGTGGCACGCGTCACTATCCCGGTGAGCACGTAGGTATGGGCAAAGATCATACTCTCTATGCGCTTACCGATGGAGTGGTAGCCTTCCGCACCACGACGGGTGACAAGTCGATCGTCTCTGTAGAGGCGAAGGACATCGTCGCCAACTAACCACTACTCGGCTTCACTCTGCAAGACGATACCTTACTGACATAGGTCTCGATCAGATAAGACTAAGCCACTTAACTCACAAGCGTATGCCCGTCACTATTCTCCTTATGAGATGAGTGCTGAGCATACGCTTCTCTCTTTTTTCAGCACCTTACCCTATAGGGAAAGAGCCGATGCGTCTCGCCCCACACACGGATCACTACTCAGCTATGAAAAGAAACCCACTCTATCTCATCGCCGTCGCACTGATGTTTGTCAGCACCACCTCCTGCAGCGTCACGAAGCGACCGATCAGCTCGCTCTACTTTGCTGAGCAGGCCTCGGAGGCTGCAGCGACGCCCTCCCCGGAGATGGTGGCTCTCAGCGAGAGCATCTCGAGCAAGCTCGGCATGGAGCTCTCCTATCCGGAGAATGACCTGGGGCTGTATGCCTTCGTAGCGGACTGGCTGCGCACGCCGTACCGCTTTGGCGGGATGTCCCGGAGGGGGACCGACTGCTCAGGCTTTGTCTATCGGCTCTATGAGACGGTCTACGAGACCAATATCGGTCGTCAGTCCTCTGCCGACCTGATGAGCCGGACTGAGCGGGTCTCCCGGGATGAACTGAGGGAGGGCGACTTGGTCTTCTTCAACATCCGCAACAGGCGCGGTGGTCGCGCCTCCCATGTGGGGGTCTATCTCGAGGACGGGAAATTTGCCCACGCCAGCACACGCAGCGGCGTGATCATCTCCCGTCTCAGCGAACCGTACTACCGCAGGACCTACCTCGGAGCAGGAAGGGTAAAGAAATGACGATCTCACCCCTACCCCCCGAGGAGCCAAAGCTGGTCCTCCTCGATATGGACGGCGTCTTGGTCGACTCGATGCCGATCCACGACTATGCCTGGCGAACTGCGGCAGACAAGTATAAGCTCAAGTACGAGGAGGGAGAGTTTTTCCGGGCTGAGGGGATGAAAGGGAGGGATACCATCAGCCTCCTCTACCGGAAGACCTACGATGCGGAGCCGACAGAGGACTTCATCGAGGAGGTGTACGCCTACAAGACACACCTCTTCGAGGAGAAGCAGACCGAGCTCCTACACCCCATCCCCCATGTGCACGACCTGATCCTCTACCTCAAGGAGGTGCGAGGGATCGACCTCGCCGTGGTCACAGGCAGCACGACAGCCAATGCCCTCTCGAGGACAGGGACCTACTTTGAGGGACTCTTCACCGAGGAGCAGCTGATCACGGCAGATAAGGTGGAGAGGGGGAAGCCTGACCCGGAGCCCTACCTCCGGGGGATGAACCTCACCGGACACAGTGCCGGTGAGACGCTAGTGGTGGAGAATGCTCCGCTGGGGGTCCGCTCGGCCGTAGCTGCCGGAGCCTTCACGGTCGCCGTCACCACCGGCCCCATCCCAGAGGAGTTCCTCAGGTGCGAGGGGGCAAATCTCATTTTTCCCAATATGCGGGCACTGCTCGCCTGGTGGCGCGTGACCTATGGAAAAGCTGTCTGAGAGGGAGAGCAAGCTGATCCGCTCCCTCAGGCTAAAGAAGAATAGAGACGCCTCCGGGCTCTTTGTCGCCGAGACAGTCAAAGTGGTTGAGGAGATGCTCCCCTACTTTGACGTAGAGCTGCTACTCGTCACCGCACCGACCGAACTGTCTGTAGACGAGACGAAGATGCGCCTCGTCAGCGAGCGGGAGATGAAGAGAGTGTCGCAGCTCGAGTGTCCCTCGGACTGCCTCGCCCTCCTCAGGATCCCCGCTGCCCAAGCGGTCCGACAGCTCAAGGGGCTGGTGGTGGCGCTGGACGAGGTGCAGAACCCGGGTAACATCGGCACGATCATCCGTCTCTGCGACTGGCTCGGCATCGGCACACTCCTGATGAGTCGCGGGTGCGCCGATCCCTACGGGGCTAAGGTGGTGCAGTCCACCGCCGGCGCCCTCGGTGCCCTCACCATACACTACGACATAGACCTCGCCGCCACGCTGACCGACTTCGACGGGCCGATCATCGCCGCCGACCTCGACGGCAAACCTATCGGCCAGGCTGAGACACCCCGGGAGGCGGTGGTGCTCTTCGGTAACGAGGGGCACGGCTTCCGTCCCGAGGTGAAGTCACTCTGCACAGAGACCATCCTGATCCCCAAGTCGCCGACAGCGGCAGGAGACTCGCTCAACGTCGCCCTCAGCGCTGCCATCATACTCTCCCACTTCTCCCGGATCATCTAAAGCTTATGAAGCCACACGCCCTACCCTTCACTCTCCTTCTCACCCTCCTCCTCTCACTCACCGCTGCTGCACAGGAGGGGAAGCCCTCCTACGTCCGCTTCAAGACGAATAAGGGGGACTTCGTCATCGAGCTCTACGACGAGACACCGCTCCACAAGGAGAACTTTCTCTCCCGTGTAAGGGAGAGAGCCTACGACGGGACCACCTTCCACCGCGTGATCCGCAACTTCATGGCACAGGCCGGAGGGGGACTTAAGGGTGGCAAGGATCCCAAGGGGACCTACATCGACTCCCTCAGTCACGCCACCATTGCGGCGGAGATCCTCTACCCCAAGCTCTTCCATAAGCGGGGCGCTGTCGCGGCAGCCCGCGTGGGGAATGACATCAATCCCGACCGGAGGAGCGATGGACTGCAATTCTACATCGTGATGGGGCAATTTTACCTCGAGGGGGAGCTGAAGCAATTTGAGAGCGAGGAGCACCCGATGCCCGAGGAGGTGAAGAAAGCGTATATGACCGAGGGGGGCACGCCTCACCTTGACGGGGAGTACACCGTCTTTGGGCAGATCGTCTCCGGGATGCGCACCATCGAGAAGATCTGTGCCACGGAGACGGATGAGGGCGACAAGCCCCGGAAAGAAATATACATCCGATCGGCTCGCGTGGTGAGCCACCCCTGAGTCTCTCGCACCGGGGACTTGGTCTCCAGCTGAGGAGGGAGCAAAAAAAGACTGTGCCCTCTCGGTGATGAGAAGGCACAGTCTCTAAAGTGGAGCGGAAAGCGGGGCTCGAACCCGTGGCCTTTGGCTTGGGAAGCCAATGCTCTACCAACTGAGCTATTTCCGCATATCTATCTCTCTATGGGGCAAAGTTAGCCATTTTCCCCCATTCCCCCAATAGCCAAGAAGGACAATAGAGCAATGAGAGAGGGGCGAAGTGGGAAAAACATTGAAAGACGCATTTTTAATCAGGAAGTGACAGGAAGAGGCACGAAGAGACAACCTCTCCTGCGGAGGTAGTATATTTGCACTGTCAAGTCAGGGTAACACCCTAACAGTGTCGAGGCAAGAAGCCCGGATCACACGCACACACAACTTATATTTATACGACCTCGTAAGGGTGTCGCACTTAGGTGGACTGATGGGCACCCGCAAGGGGTCCTTCTCACCCATATCACCACTATGAGCTGAATGGTTTTCCGTACCACTTACATATTTGCCGACTATGGCGTGTGTCGGCAGCGGTGCAGGTCTTCTTTTTCACCCCACCATTTTAACTTGCAGGGAGTGATAAAAAAAAGGCGGAGAGCCGGCTAACTGCCTGCTCTCCGCCTTTGTCGGGATGACTGGATTCGAACCAGCGACCTCACGCCCCCCAGACGCGCACTCTA
>OASD01000283.1_pt1 | contig 23800 bp, 19 predicted proteins | sample 1475531 | NCBI WGS metagenome assembly OASD01 (sample SAMEA3360668, study PRJEB22359) | human gut metagenome | biome: ENVO:urban biome; feature: ENVO:human-associated habitat; material: ENVO:feces | place: Bangladesh | collected 2011
TGCAAATGTGCGAATGTGCAAATGTGCAGATGATTGGTTGCGTAAATAAATTAATATGCAAATAGGTGTGCAGATAATTTAATGCGCAAATGATTAAAAGCGGTGCGTTCAGCAACTGGGGGGTCAGGCCTTTGGCCTATGGGAGAACTCCCTAATGTTTTCCAAAAAGAACACTTTATTATACACTAAAAAACAAAAACACTTGTGTTCAGTTCCTTCTAACGAGGGTAGGGCAGAAGTGACCCACGATATTATGGATATTAATAAAATTCTCAGCAAGTTATTCGGTAACAAGTCTTCACGTGACATGAAGGCCATTCAGCCCTGGGTTGAAAAGATCAAGGCAGCTTATCCTGCCATTCAAGCACTCGACAACGATGGCTTACGTGCCAAGACCAAGGAGTGGCAAGAAAAGATTCAGCACTCTGCCGACGACATCAAGGAAAAGATTGAAGCGTTGAAGGCAAAGGTAGAAGAAACTCCTATTGAAGACCGTGAGGTAATCTTCAACCAGATAGACAAACTCGAAACGCAAGTGCTCGACAAGATGGAGGAAGCACTCAACGAGGCATTGCCCGAAGTACTCGCCATTGTAAAGGATACAGCACGCCGATTTGCTGAGAACGAAACCGTAGAGGTAACAGCCAACGATTTTGACCGTGAATTGGCCACGAGCCACGACTTTGTAACCATCGAAGGCGATAAGGCTATCTATCAGAACCACTGGATAGCTGGTGGTAACGATACGAAGTGGAACATGGTACACTACGATGTACAGCTGTTTGGTGGTGTCGTACTGCACCAAGGTAAGATTGCCGAAATGGCAACGGGTGAAGGTAAAACCCTCGTAGGTACTCTCCCCGTATTCTTGAATGCCTTGACAGGTAATGGTGTACACGTCGTAACGGTCAATGACTACTTGGCTAAGCGTGACTCAGAATGGATGGGTCCGCTCTATATGTTCCACGGTCTTTCGGTTGACTGCATCGATAAGCACCAACCCAACTCAGAGAGCCGCCGCCGTGCCTACCAAGCCGATATCACGTTCGGTACGAACAATGAATTCGGCTTTGACTACTTGCGCGACAATATGGCCATGAGTCCGAAGGACTTGGTACAACGTCGTCACAACTATGCTATCGTCGATGAGGTAGACTCTGTATTGATCGACGATGCACGTACTCCGTTGATTATCTCAGGTCCTGTGCCCAAGGGCGATGACCAACTCTACGAACAATACCAACCCTTGGTAGAGCGTTTGGTAGCAGTACAGCGTAAGTTGGCTACACAATATCTGGCCGAAGCTAAGCAAATGATTGGTTCGGGCGATAAGCAAAAGGAAGAAGAAGGTTTCCTCCAACTCTTCCGCAGCCACAAGGCGCTGCCTAAGAACAATCCATTGATTAAGTTCCTCTCAGAGACCGGTATCAAGGCGGGTATGCTCAAGACGGAGGAAATCTATATGGAGAACAACAACCGTCGTATGCCTGAGGCTGTTGAACCTCTTTACTTCGTTGTAGATGAGAAGATGCACAGCGTCGACCTCACCGACAAGGGTAACAAGTGGTTGGCCGACCAAGTGAACGACGATCAACTCTTCGTCCTCCCCGACATCACTTCTATTCTTTCAGCGCTCGAGGCCGATACGACTATCAGCGATGAAGAGCGTGTAGCAAAGAAGGACGAAGTGTTACAAGACTACGCGATCAAGAGCGACCGTGTACATACGATTCTCCAGTTGCTGAAGGCTTATACCATGTTCCGCATCAATGAAGAGTATGTGGTAATGGACGGTCAAGTAAAGATAGTCGACGAACAGACAGGTCGTATCATGGAAGGCCGTCGTTGGAGTGATGGCCTGCACCAGGCTGTTGAGGCCAAGGAACACGTAAAGGTAGAGGCTGCAACGCAGACTTTCGCTACGATTACATTGCAGAACTACTTCCGTATGTATCATAAGTTGGCTGGTATGACGGGTACGGCTATTACAGAGGCTGGTGAGTTCTGGAACATCTACAAACTCGATGTAGTAGAAATTCCTACCAACCGCCCCATTGCGCGTATCGATATGAACGACCGCGTCTATAAGACCAAGCGCGAAAAGTATAAGGCTGTCATCGAAGAGATTGAGAAGATGCGTCTCGCAGGTCGCCCCGTATTGGTAGGTACGACCAACGTCGATGTGAGCGAACTCTTGAGCCGTATGCTCCAACTCCGTGGCATTCCTCACCAAGTATTGAATGCTAAGTTGCACCAGAAGGAGGCTGACATCGTAGCCAAGGCTGGTCAGAGTAACTTGGGCAAGGTAGTGATTGAAGACGCTGACGGCAATAAGCACGAGGAAGAGCGCATGCTCGGTGCTGTAACCATTGCAACGAACATGGCTGGTCGTGGTACGGATATTAAGCTTACCGATGAAGTGAAGGCCGCAGGTGGTTTGGCTATTATCGGTACAGAACGTCACGAGAGCCGTCGTGTCGACCGTCAGTTGCGTGGTCGTGCAGGTCGTCAAGGTGACCCTGGTTCGTCTGTATTCTTCGTTTCGTTGGAAGACAACTTGATGCGTCTGTTCGCTTCTGAGCGCATTGCTCGCGTAATGGATAAGTTGGGCTTCAAGGACGGCGAGATGATTGAGGCCAAGATGATTAATAATAGCATCGAACGTGCACAACGCAAGGTAGAAGAGAACAACTTCGGTATTCGTAAGCGCTTGTTGGAATATGACGACGTGATGAACAAGCAGCGTACTGTTATCTATGAGAAGCGTCGCCACGCTTTGATGGGTGAACGTGTAGGCATGGACATCGCCAATATGATTTGGGACCGCGTAATCAATATCATCGACAAGAACGACTACGAAGGTTGCAAGGAAGGTTTCATCGAAATCTTTGCCATGGAAGTACCTTTCACAGAGGCTGAGTTTGATAGTATGAAGCGTGACGACTTATATGAAAAGGCATTTGAAGCTGCTATGGCTGCCTTTAAGCGTAAGACTGACCGCATGGCCGAGGTAGCAATGCCTGTTATCAAGCAGGTATATGAAAATCAAGGCGAGATGTACGAAAACATTCTTGTGCCTATTACTGACGGTAAGTTGATGTACAACATTCGCACCAACTTGAAGTTGGCTTATGATACAGAGTCGAAGGAAGTCGTGAAGGACTTTGAGAAGGCTATTATTCTTCACAACATTGACGATGCTTGGAAGGAGAACCTTCGCGAACTTGACGACTTGAAGAAGTCGGTTCAGAATGCTTCTTATGAACAGAAGGATCCGCTCCTCGTGTTCAAGCTTGAGAGCGTACAACTCTTCGACAAAATGGTGAATCGTATTAATAACGAGACGGTCGCTACGTTGATGCGTGGTCAGATACCAGTTCAGGCTCCACAGGAGGTGCAAGAGGCTGCTCCTGAAGAACCTACTCAGCAGCAAAACCTCACCACTACGCATGAAACACTTGACGAGGCTGGCGACCCTGAAGCTGCCGCTGCAGCAGGATGTGATACGCGCGAACAGAGCAATCAGCCGCTCGTAAAGGAGAAGGTTCCTGGGCGTAATGATCCCTGTCCTTGCGGAAGTGGCAAGAAGTTTAAGGATTGCCATGGCAAGAATTTATAATCTCTTGAGTTGATGAGTTAACAAGTTAACAAGTTGACAAGTAACGGGTTAACAGGTAAGTTTGTAATGAACAAACGTTATCTGTTAACCCGTTTCTCGTTTGGAAATGTATGGTTGATAAACTGCAATTTATCGACCTAACGAGAATGAACATTAACGAATAATTAACAAAAAAATTAATGAAATAATTAATGTTCAATTAATGATAATTAATGTTCAAAACAACGCGCGAAGCGCGCCTAAACTTAAACGTTAACTATTTATGTTATGCGCTTCGCGCTTTGTTTTGAACATTAATTATCATTAATTGAACATTAATTATTCCATTAATTTTTCGTTAATGTTCATTCTCGTTAGGCCGATAAATTGCAGTTTATAAACGCGATGTGTTATAGAGTCCTTTAAATTAGCGCAAAGCGCGTAATGCAATTTTTGTTTTTGCATTACGCGCTTTGTGCTTAAAAAAAATTTAGTGTATTCGTGTTACTTCACCACCATCTTGCGAGTCAAGTTGTTAGCGGTAGTGCTGACTTGGAAGAGGTAAACGCCAGGAGCCATGCCTTGCAAGCTGATAACCTGTTCGTCACCATGGCGAGGAGCGGTGATGTGGCGTGACTCAACTACCTGACCATTCATTGAAACGATACGAAGGTCAGCATACGACTCGTCGTTGTTGAAGAGTACCTTCCAACTGTCATCATCCTTTTGCATGGTGATAGGAGTTGTCGTGTTGTAAGTTTCGTTAATGGCGGTACGCATCAAAATAGCCTCTTTCAGACCATTGTAAGCGTCAATTTTGCCATACCCCCAAGAGTTGTTCCACTCCGTGTTGCGACCTGTATAGCTGTCATGACGAGCCGTCTTCTTAATAATAGCCTTTACGTCAGCGGGCGTTAAATCGGGGTTAGCTTGCAACCAAAGGGCTACGATACCCGTTACTACGGGACAAGCCATTGACGTACCATTCATCACACCATAGTAGAAGCTATTGCCGTTAGACTCAATCTCTTGTACGCGTGAGGAAGCCATGCTTGTGAATTCTTTCGACTTCTTAGAGAAAGCAGAGGTTATGCAACCGCCAGGAGCCGCTACAGTGGGTTTGTTGGGGTCAATAGCGCTGAGTGAAGGACCTTTGCTTGAGAACTTGCTTAAACCACCCGTTTCGCCAATGCTTGAAGCGTATGAATACGAACCACCATCTATGGAAGTAAAGTTTGTAGCAGCATTGTATGAGGCTACGGCAATAGAACTTGGCACTGAAGCACCAGCTTCGCCTACGATGTAGTTGTCGTCACCCTGAATAGAAGTAATGGTAGTACGAGTGCCGTCATCATTGGTGATGGACTTTGAGGTACGCTCAAAGGTGCAAAGATAGCTGTCAGTGTCAGACCATGCGTGTACGGTCTTACCAGCCTTACCTGTGATTTCCCAACAAAGTATGGCACCGCTTACTGATGTTTTACCCGTTACTTGCTTGGCTAAATCTTTGATTTGAATACCTAAGGTGCAGAACTGACGATTGTTGTAGGCATCAATGCCTTTCTCGTACATATAATTTGAGCCTAACTGTTGGTCAGTTGGATAATATACCTTATTATTATAAATGATGACAGGCTTAATGCTTAGGCTTTCCTTACCGTCAGTGTCAGTACCCCAAGCTTGTGTCAGGGCAATGCCGTCTTGATTATTGACATCAGGCTTTAGGTAGAAGTAAGCCTTTTCGTCGTCAGCAGTGAAAGTGTAACTTGCGTGAATGCGGTTTCCTCCACTGTTGCCCATTGCACCTACGGCAATGGCTCCTTTGCCTAATAACTTGTCAATGGTCTGGTCGAAAGCTGATGTACCATCGTGTGGACCTAAGTTGGTACCGAAACTCATGTTGACAACAAAAGGCTTACCCTCGTTTGCAGCATACTTCTGAATAGCTGCGAACTGTACGGGTACTACTGCATTGTCGAAATTTGACATCATGGGCAGAAGTTCTGCACCAGTGGCAATGCCGTAATAGTCAGAACCTTCTATCTTATTGCCCATGGCAATGTTGGCTACGTGGGTAGCATGTCCGACTTGGTCGTTAGGATCAGACGTTGGAGCTGAGGTGCGCAAGCCGCCACTTGATTGGCTACTACCCCAACGTTTGCTGCGACCTGTAAATGCAATGTGCTTAAACTCAAAGCCTTGATCAATTACGCCAATGATAACGCCTGTGCCGTCGTATGGAGTGTCAAGTCCTGTGCCAGCTTGCACCTTGGCGACTCCCGTCTCGGTACGCACGTGGTTCATCAAGGGGCGTGCTTGGCGTGATTGGTTGATATAGAGTACACCTTCTTCTGCAGCCAAGGTGGGGATAAAGTGAGCAGGAATGTTGGCCATTACAAATTGGTCGCCAGCCGTTTCGGCATGATAACCTTCAGCGGTAATAAATTCGGCTACGGCATCGGCCATGCCCACGGCTGTCGTAACGCTTAGGCATAAGGTGCTATCGGGCGTAACGCTTTGTAGTCCGCGTGCACCAATGCGCTTTACGCTCTTGCCTTTAATCAGAGCGTCGAATGATTGGCTCCACTTGCGTCCTGTGTCGTACACCTTTATCTCTTGTGCGGTTGCTGCCACTGACATTAATGCCATAGCGGCTGCTAAAAAGGCTTTCTTATTCATTTCTTTTAAGTAATATATATTCTTCTGTTGTTATTTTGATTTTCTGTTTGCGTAATGACTTCGGTTATAGCCAAAACGCTGCAAATTTACGTATAATTATTTACAATCGTTTGTGTTTCAATAAAATACCAATCATTTTGCATCGAAATTAGTATTATTTTACAAAAGTGTTATCAATGCAGACATTTGTCTATATTAACATAAATGACTACTTTTGCAGCTCAATATCTTTAAAAACGTGCAAGAAGCATGTAATCGTGTAGAGCAAAGCATCCATTTGCACATTCACACATTTGCACATTTGCACATAAATTAATTACTCATGTACAACACAACAAAACAAGCACGTGTCGCTACCTTTAGCCACTTCAACCGTAAAGGGTGGAGCCTATTTGGTGCGCTTCATCGCGAAGTGCGCATTGGAGTGCTGAGTGTTGCTACTTTAGCCTGTGCTACGCCACGACTCATGGCCAGCACATTACTTACGGCTGAAGGAAATGACAACACTACACTGCGTACTGACACCTTGGCCTTAGGCGAAGCTGCCGTATCGGCCTCACGTGCTCCCATGGCAGCCAACGTGGCTGCACGACAAGTGTTGACGCTTACGCACGACGACCTTGCTGCAGCGGGGGTGCAAAGCCTCAACGACGTTCTCAAACTCTCAGCTGGCGTTGATGTCCGACAACGCGGAGGGTTTGGTATTCAAACGGACATAAGCATTGACGGCGGAACACACGACCAAATTACGATTCTTCTTAATGGTGTTCCCCTTGTTAACCCACAGACGGGCCATAATGCGGCCGATTTTCCTGTAAACATAGCTGACATTGAGCGCATCGAAATACTCGAGGGCGCAGCATCACGCGTAATGGGTAGTCAAGCCTTTAGTGGAGCTATTAATGTGGTAACGCGTAATAATCATACGCCGACTCATCTTGAGGCACTGCTCGAAGGCGGTTCGTATGGAACTGTTAAAGGTGAAGCTCGCACAGCTTGGCAATGGGCCAAACATTGGAGCGGTTCGGCCAGTGGTAGCTATCAGCGTTCTGATGGGGCAGTACAAAATAGTGCCTTCAAAGGGGGCAAGGGGTATGGACAATTATCCTACGATGCTCCAGACTTTCGCTTCGACCTACAAGCGGGTGCTACGGCCAATGACTTTGGAGCCAACACATTCTATTCGGCTGCCTACCCCAATCAATGGGAGGCAACTCGTCGCTACCTCGTATCGGCACGTGCTGAGAGTAAAGGACGCGTTCACCTTGTGCCCCAACTTTCGTGGGTGCGTAGTCTCGACCACTTCCAATTAATTAAAGATAGCCAAACGGGTGAGAACTTTCATCGAGGCGATGTCTATACCGCAGGGCTGAATGCTTGGACTCAGTGGGCATTGGGCCGTACGGCCGTCGGAGCGGAACTGCGTGAAGAAACAATCTTTAGCACCAACCTTGGTCGCGAATTGCAAGAAGACCAACAAGTCGGCATTCCACACGAGGCTGGACGGTCCTACACCAAGAAGGACGAGCGTACCAATATTTCTTACTTTGCCGAACATAACTTTATGTGGCGTAATGTTACGCTATCATTGGGCGTTATGGCGGAGCGCAATAGTGCGATTGACAATAAGTTCCATTTCTATCCAGGCATTGACCTTAGCTATCGTCCTTCTAACGAATGGCGATTGTTTGCCTCGTGGAATAAGTCGTTGCGTTTGCCTTCTTTCACCGACCTTTGGTATAAAAGTCCTACGCAAGAGGGCAATGTGGGGTTGCGCCCCGAGGAGTGTTCATCATTGCGCTTGGGCGCAGACTTTATTCACCCGATCATCACGTTACGCTTGAAGGCACATTGGCAACGCGGCACGCACATGATTGACTGGGTGATGCGTACAGCTGACGACCCGAAATATTATGCAACCTCGTTTTCATTAGACAACTTTGGCGCAGGACTTGATGCTCGTCTGTCGCTCACTAATTGGTGGGGAAAGCGTCAACCCTTTGAATGGGTGTCAGTATCGTATGCTTGGTTGAATCAACATCGTCGTGCTGGTGAACCTTATTTTAAGTCGAACTATGCCATGGAGTATTTGCGTCATAAGTTTGTGGCGCGTTTGCACCACCGCATTGTATCGCACTTGAGTGCCGAATGGGCCGTGCGGGTGCAACAACGCGAAGGAGCGTACCTTATATATAAGGACCTTAAACCCACTGCCACGTTACAACCTTACGGCACACATGCTTTACTCGACTGTCGTCTCACTTGGGCTGCCAAGCATTATACTGCATTTGTGGACCTTAATAATCTCACCGCTCACCATTATTACGACCTTGGCAATGTTCGCCAACCAGGTTTTATTGTAATGGCTGGGGTGAAGGTGAAGTGGTAATTCTCACTTACTGAAGTTTTCGGCTCTGTAACGAATAGTGTGGGTAAATTTGTTTTTATGACAAATTGCAGTATACCCACACGATTCGTTACAGAGCCTGATATTTAATGTCTTAAGTAATGAAATGATTCTTTGATAGCTTGCATAACTCATTGGTTTTTTAGTAGGGTGTACAGTTTCGTGTTCCAATTTTCGAGTTAAAAAGAAGCTTGTACTTCTTCTAACATTATGAGAATCAGGTGTTATGCAAACTGAGATAGCATTTGTATAATAATCTATAAAATATAGAGTACAAGTATGGCTTTACGAGATAAATACCTTACATTTGTAGTCGGAAATATTTGCAATGATTCCGACCATAAATTGAATAGTAAAGCTATGCAAGAAGCTGTAGTAAATAAAATTAAGAGCAAGATAGCACATTGTAAGTTCGGGGAGGTGTTTTTCGTGTCTTCCTTTCCCCAATATGATGTGGAATACGTCACCAAGCTACTGGCGATATTCGAGAAGGAAGGGATTATCTCCCGAATATCAAAAGGTGTGTATGTCAAGGCACGCAAGACTCGCTTTGGCATACTGTACCCTTCTGCCTCTGAATTAGCATCAGAAATAGCCAAGAGAGACAAGGCGGTGATTATTCCTACTGGAGTGACAGCAGCCAACCTGTTGGGCTTTTCTACACAAGTGCCTATGACAACGAGTTTTCTCACGACAGGCTCCAGCAGGAAACTCTCCATGGGAAAACGCATGGTCGTATTGAAACATGGCGCTCCAAGAAACTTTGCTTTTAAAGGTGTATTGATGCGTGATCTTGTACAGGCACTTCGCAGTATTGGCGAAAACAACATAACGGCTGAGGATGAGAAGCAAATTTCCAAACTGTTGGCGGAAAATCCTGAAACGGAGACTATAGAGCACGACCTGCTGTTGGCTCCTGTATGGATGAGAAATGTTATCAGACGAAACATTAAAGACAAGGCATTATGAGCAAATGGATAGATTTTACAATAGATGAGCGCAAGGCGATGATACAGGCTGTCAGCGAGGGAAAGCAGATAGACGAGGCATCTGCCGAAAAGGACTGGTGGGTAACGGCTGTACTCTATGCCATATTCCATACCAGCATAGGCGAGTATCTCTTGTTCAAAGGTGGCACAAGTCTTAGTAAGGGATGGAATATCATCAATCGTTTCAGTGAGGACATTGACCTCGCGCTTTCAAGAGACTTCTTCTTGAATGTCAAGAACCTTACCTGTGCCAACTGTACTTCGAATACGCAAATCCACCATTTGCGAGAAAAGGCACAGGACTATATTCTTGGCGACTTCAAGTATGAGTTAAAGGAGGAGTTGAAAAGCTTGGGACTTCCCGTAACGGTTATTGGAGACAATGACGTATTGGATGAAAATGGAGAGCCGCTCAAAGTGCCTCACGACAAAGACCCATCTGTGATTTTCGTCAAATATCCTTCGCTCTACCAAAGCAATGCTGCATACGCCACCCCAACGGTAAAAATTGAGATTAGTGTATTGTCTATGGCAGAGCCTTTTGAAATGAGACGCATATCGTCATTGGTAGAACAAGCATTCGATGGCGAGGATGTAGACTCTGATTTGGTTCAAACCATTCGCACGGTTACGCCTGGTCGTACTTTCCTCGAAAAGGCATTTCTTCTCTGCGAGGAATATCAGAAAGCCGAGCCACGTACCCATCGGATGACACGTCATTTCTACGATTTGGAAAAGCTAATGCAGACTCCATACGCAGAAATGGCTCTCAACGATGTGGCATTATACGAAGACATCGTCAACCACAGACGCAGATTCTATCATGTGGGGTATGTGGATTATGACAAAGAACTGCCACAAAGCATCCAGATTGTTCCAAGTGATACACTCTTGCCAAGTTATGAGGCTGACTACAATGAGATGAGGGGCAGCTTTATCTATGGCGAGTCTTTGGACTTTTCTGCCCTCATGAAAAGAATGGCGGAACTTGAAGAACGTTTCCGCAAGATTTCAAACGAACTATAACTATAAATATGAACTCATTATATCTTCTCCAGTTTGCATGAAGATGAAACATGCGAACTGAAGTAAAAATAATGAATCCATAGTTTTCTTTTCTTATGTTTACTTTCTTGTATTTCTGGTTGCTTGCCGTAGGATTATCAAGATTATCATCTATCATTGGCATCTTCATTATCTTACTAATTTTAAGAAAAACGCCTGCATACTTGCGTATATTGCACATTTGTAGTAATTTTGCGCACGAAATTAATAAGAAAGTCAGTGGCATGGCACGTTTCATCGCTGCTGCAAACTACTTAACGAATTATGACTCACAACTTACTGAAAGGCAAGCGCGGCATTATCTTTGGTGCGCTTAACGAAGACTCTATCGCTTGGAAGGTGGCAGTAAAGGCTGCTGAAGAAGGCGCACAAATTACACTTAGCAATACAGCAATGGCCCTGCGTATGGGCACACTCGATAAGTTGGCTGAACAGATTGGTGCTACCATCATTCCTGCTGACGCAACCAATGTAGATGAACTCACTAACGTATTCCAGAAGAGCATGGAAGTGTTGGGTGGCAAGATTGACTTTGTGCTCCACTCAATCGGTATGAGTCCCAACGTGCGCAAGCATCGCACTTATGACGACTTAGACTACGGCTACTTGCAAAAGACGCTCGACATCTCTGCTATCTCATTCCACAAGATGTTGCAGAGCGCTAAGAAGTTAGATGCTATCGCAGAGTATGGTTCAGTTGTAGCCCTCACTTATGTGGCTTCACAACGTACTTTCTATGGCTATAGCGATATGGCCGATGCTAAGAGCATGCTCGAAAGCATTGCGCGCTCCTTCGGCTACATCTATGGCCGTGAAAAGCACGTCCGCGTCAACACAATCTCTCAAAGCCCTACGGCAACGACTGCAGGTAAGGGTATTAAGGAGATTGACAACATGATGGACTTTGCCGATAAGATGTCTCCCCTTGGCAATGCCAGTGCTGAAGACTGCGCTGACTACTGCGTAATGATGTTCTCTGACTTCACACGTAAGGTGACGATGCAGAACCTCTTCCACGACGGTGGCTTCTCATCAATGGGTATGAGCCTTCGCGCCATGAACCAGTATGCAAAGGATATGAAGCCCTTTGAGGACGAAAATGGAAAGGTAATCTACGGATAATATGTAGTGTATATCCACACTTTTTTTAAACAATGAAGTCGTCTGAACTTTTATGAAATTCAAGATTTGCCTTTATTTTTGAGGCGTTTTTGGACCTTGAAGAGGGAGTGTAGCGAGCTACACGACCGATGAAAGGTCAAAAAACGACCAAAAAGAAAGGTGAAGATTGAATTTAGAAGAGTTCAAACTCCAATTCAAATCTTCGTCAGAAAAGTTTAGACGACTTCAATAAGTTTTCATGTTAGCTGCACTTGGCAAATCGTAAAAGTTTGTCGAGTGCAGCATTTTTTTGTACTTTTGCGTTACAAATAATATCGTTATAAAATATGGGATTTTTTTCATCAATATTCGGTTCTTCGTCATCAGCGGCCGAAAAGAGTACAGATAGTAAATACACAACCTTGTGTGACGACGGGGTGCGCGCCATGCAAATGGGAGAATTGCCCTATGCAGAGAAGTGCTTAACGGCTGCGTTGGAACTGAAGCGTGAACTGAAAACGGTAGGTTTCTTGGCAGAGGTGTACCTTCGTATGCGTGATAGCGAAAAGGCTTTACCTCTTTTGCAAGAGATTTCAGCCTCTGAGGCTGATACGCTGGAGGTTGATTTGCTCTTGGCCCAAACACAAGGTCAGCTGAGTCAATTTGAGGAAGAGCGTGCCACTTGTGCTAAGATACTTCAACAACACGGTGACGAGGCACGTGCACTTTATTTAGCTGCGGAGGCAGACCATGGTTTGCACGACGACTTTATGGCCATAGCTCATTTAACACAGTGCTTAGCTTTGCGCGAGGATTATGTGGAAGCGCAGTATCTGCGTGCAGAGGTGCTGAAGGGTATGGGGCAATGGAATGAAGCCTTGGCTGATGCTGAGGCTTTGGTAAAGGCTGACGGTGAAAATGAAAAGTTCCTTTTGTTGCGTGCTGAGGCTTATGTGGCTTTGGCAAAGGTAGATGAGGCAGTGGCCGACTTAAAAGCGGTGCAGTCGTTAAATCCCTTTAGTGATGAGGCGGTGTTGCGTTTAGGTAGCATTTATGAACAGACCTCGCAGTGGGACAAGGCTTTGGCTCTATATGACGAAGCGATAGAGTTACGTCCCGACTTTGCAGCGGCTTACAAGGCGCGTGGTGGCGTAAAAAATCACTTAAAGGACGCAGCCGGTGCTGCTGAGGACTTAAAGCGTTCGCTCGAACTGGCTCCTGAAAAGGGAAAGGACTTAGATGGTGAGTACACCAATATCGAAAACGAAATGAACGATCGCTACAAGCGCATGAATCCGTATCATTTCTAAAAGTTGGATAAACTGTAATTTGTCGAAGAGACAGAAATGAACATTAAGGCGTGCTTCGACAAATTGCAGTTTATCCAACTTTTATAGTTTTTGACCTATCATATAAGATTGACTGAAAGCCTAAACTTCTAACACTTTAAAGAAAATACATGAAATATACAATTTCACATTTATATCAAACTGGCGAAGGACAATGGGTATTTCAGTCTAACGAAGAACATACCGCAGGGGTTGCAACTCGTGCAGCACAATTAGCCGAAAAGTTTGGCATGGCTTCGTGGGGCAATGTCTTGGGGCTTCTGCATGACAAAGGCAAAGAATCGAAAGCCTTTCAACAACACATCAGAAAAGCAAGTGGCTACGATCCCAATGCCGTCGTTGACGGAAACTATCACCATGCCTACGTGGGCGGAGTGATCGCTCGCCACCTTTGGGGCAAGGGCGCTGACAACTTTTTGGTTAATCCAATCGTCTCACACCACACAGGACTACACGATACTGACGAACTCAACGCCCTACTACAGCAAAGCTTGCCTCGGGAAATCAATCTCGACATCGACAAGCCCACTCTATCTGCTCTCCCCTTCAAGGCCGACAAGAAAGACCTTCATCATATAGTGCGTATGCTCTATTCATGCCTTGTCGATGCCGACTATCTTGACACCGAAGCTTTTATGGACAAAGAGTCGGCTGCCTTACGTGTCCACCCTACAACTTTGAAGCAATTGCTGCCCAAACTTTTGCTCTACCTTCAAGAATTAAAAGAGTCGGCACAGACATCAACTGTAAATGAGGTAAGACGTAAAGTGCAGGAGCGTTGTGATGCAATGGCCGATAGTCCCATAGGCTTTTATAGCTTAACCGTTCCGACAGGGGGTGGTAAAACACTGTCGTCATTGCTATGGGCTATGAAGCATGCCATTCGCAATGGCCAACAACGCGTCATAATAGCTATCCCCTACACCAGTATTATTGTACAAACGGCTCGTATTTTGCGTCATATTTTTGGTCAAGAGAACGTGTTAGAGCACCATAGCAACGTCGAAGCAGACGCACCGCTCAACGAAGCGTTACAACAAAAGTTCAATTTAGCTACTGAGAATTGGGATTACCCCATTGTAGTAACCACCAATGTACAGCTTTTTGAATCAATGTTTAGCAATCGTCCTTCAAAGTGCCGTAGGCTACACAACATTGTTAACAGCGTAATTGTACTTGACGAGGTACAAACGCTGCCCACCGATTATTTGCAGCCCATTGTTGACGCCTTAAAGACTTATAATCGTCTATTTAAGACCTCTGTTTTGTTCACCACTGCAAGCCAACCCATACTAAGCGGAGTCATTGAGGGGTGTAACCCGCAAGCCGCATTCAATGGTATAGACCACATAGCCGAAATCATCCCTTCCGATTATTGTCTGCACGACAAACTACGCCGCGTACAATTAGAGATAGATAATGAAGGCAAGACATACGATGAGATAGCAGCTCAGCTTCTTCGTCATAAGCGAGTGCTTTGCATTGTCAACACACGCCGCGATGCTAAAGAGCTATTCAATCGATTGCCCCGAGAGGGCGTAACGCTTCATTTGTCAAAAAATATGTGTGCCGCCCACATCAGCAAAGTTATTGAACAAATGAGAATGGCGTTAATGGGCAATACCGAGATAGTTCGCGTAGTGTCCACCCAACTGATTGAGGCTGGTGTCGACATCGACTTTCCCGTAGTTTACCGCCAAGAGGCGGGACTCGACTCAGTACTACAAGCTGCAGGACGATGCAATCGCGAGGGTAAACAGACTTTGTGTACCACCCACGTGTTTAGTTTATCAAAAGAGCACGCTTTACCCTCAGGCGATATGCAAGCTGCTAACAATGCACGACTCAGCTTGAATAAGTCGCTTGATTGGTTTGCCCCCGAAGCCATGACACAATACTTTATGCAGCTCTATTGCCGAAAGACTACATTCGATGCAAAGAATATCAAGAGCTATCTTTACAATATCAGAGATATGCTCTTTTCCACAGCTGCTAAAGCGTTTAGCCTTATTGACAATCAAGGCATTCCAGTCATCGTATGTTATAACGATAGTATGGAATGGGTAGATGTGCTTTTACAAAAGGGGCCTTCTTATTCATTAATGAAGCGATTGGCCAAATACACTGTCAATATTTATAAACGCGACTTTGAAGCATTGCTACGGTTAGGTGTAGTCGAAGAAAAGTTAACAGGCATTTACGTTGTACCTTATAAAGAGCAATACGATGATAGCCTTGGACTACACACCGATAGTGCTTGGCAGGAAACGACGCTTATTATATAATCACACATACTGAAAAGTTTTTGTTTTAATACCATTTATTACCTTTGCACAATCGATACTATACTTAAGCAACACCCTTATATATATATGAAATACACCGATAAAGAATACTGCTTAGAGGTATGGGGCGACATGGCTTGTTTTACTCGTCCCGAATTAAAGGTGGAACGCGTAAGTTATGACGTTATCACCCCTTCTGCCGCTCGCGCCATTTTTGAAGCGATATTTTGGAAACCCGCTATACATTGGCAAGTAACCAAAATCGAAGTACTTAATCCTATAAAGTGGACATCGATAAGGAGAAATGAAGTGGGAGCAGTAGCTGGCAAGTCTTCTATTTATATCGAAGACAAGCGCCAACAGCGAAACACACTCATGTTACGCGATGTACGTTACCGACTATGGGCTAAAATGGAATACCGACCAGTCAAGCAACGCATAGCTGAAGGCAATGTATTCACGCATGCTCCAGGCCTTGACGAAAATCCAATGAAGTATTACCAAATGTTTGAGCGTCGTGCAACTAAAGGTCAATGCTTTAATCAGCCCTACCTTGGCACACGTGAGTGCGTAGCCTCATTTCGACTTGTTGACAACGAAAGCGAAATGCTATCCCCCGCCATTCCGTCCAATCGTGATTTAGGTATTATGCTTTATGATATGGATTTTCCCAAAGAGGATAATCTGGGTAAAAAGAAAAAGGCTGTAGACATTCAAGCGCTCTTCTTTCGTGCCGAGATGAAACAGGGCGTAATCATAGTTCCACCCCTAAATAGTGAGGAGATATTGCGATGATACTAAAGGCTTTATACGACTATTATCACAGATGTGGCAACCTGCCCGCTGCGGGAATGGAAGAAAAAGAGATTGGCTTTCTTATAGTAATATCTAAAGCAGGCAAGTTTATTCGTTTTGAAGACTGCCGAATTGATAACAACAAAAGTGCCAGAACATACCTTGTAACAAAGCATGTGGGAAGAAGTAGTGCACCTCTTGCTAATTACTTGTACGATAATAGCGCGTATGTATTGGGCATTTCAGAACGAAAAATATACCATAAGCTTAAAGAGCAATTAGAGAACTTTGTTCTTACGCCAGAAAATGAACAGACGTTTTTAACGCTTAAAAGGAATTTTGAAAACGAGCAAGAAGAATGCTTTGGAAAGGAACAAAAATACTTCGACACGTTCAAGGCTAAAGTAGCTTCTATACGCAATCAGTTTCCTAACAATCCAGACATAAAAGCTGTTTACGACTTTTACGAACAGGGGCGAGATGCTATTATCGAAGCTGCCGTCAGCGATCCTTTATGGGACGACATAAAGAAGAACCTCTCAAAAAAGTACTCAACTTTCTCATTCCGCATTGAGGGCGACACGCAAATCGTAGCAGAAAAGAGAGAACTCATGCAGCTCGACAGCGAAGTTGATAAAGAAGCAAGCCTATGCCTTATAACAGGGAAGCATGGCACACCTGTTGAAGTCACTACAGCAACAATGATACCTGGTAGTCAAGCTATAGCCAAACTAGTAGCTTTTCAAGTAAATTCGGGTTACGACTCGTATGGAAAGAAGAAGTGTGGCAATGCCCCCATCTCATCAGCTGCCGAATTTGCTTATAGCACCGCACTCAACACCCTATTGGCCAAAGACTCACATAACAAGTTTATGGTAGGTAATCGTACCTTCGTCTTTTGGGCATCGGCTAATGATAAGGTGTCTGATATAGCTGAACAGAGCTTTTTCGATTTGCTAGGATTTACGTCCAAAGACGAAAGCGAAGACGACCCCAATGCCAAAATCGAAACTGCTCGAAAGGTCTTTATGGCAATCTATTCCGGAAAATTAAATACGACCTTAGACAATCGCTTCTGCATACTTGGCCTTGCGCCCAATTCAGCCCGTATAGCCGTAGTCTATTGGTCCGAAACGTCATTGAAGGACTTTGCCGAAATGATTCTGCGCCACTTCGACGACATGGCCCTTATCGACAATAGCCCCAATCCCAAGCCCTATATGGGTGTAAAAGACATGCTATCGGCCGTAACACATAGGAGTAAACAAAGTGAAGCTACCCCCAACCTACCTGAAAGCACGATAAGTAAGAGTAACAAAAGCGGTAAACAAAGTGAAGTTACCCCCAACCTACCTGAAGCCGTCATTAAGAGTGTCTTCCAAGGCCTGCCCTATCCCTACACATTATTTACGTCATGCATTCACCGACTCAAAGCCGAAAGCAGCAACAAAGCGGGCATGCGCATTGGGCGCATTGCCATACTCAAAGCCTATCTAAATCGCATTAACGACCCCCGCAACTCTAAAATACAAGTTATGTTAGACAAAGATAATACCAACCAAGGCTACCTTTGTGGCCGACTGTTTGCCGTGCTCGACAAAGTACAAGAGGACGCCAACCACATAAATAGCATTCGCGAACGATACATGAATGCTGCCAGTTCTACGCCAGCTACCGTTTTTGCTACGATACTCAACCTTTCGACTCATCATGCCGAAAATCTTAAGAACGAGGGTAGCAAGGTATATTACGAAAAACTAAAACAAGAGATTATCAGCAAAATTTCGGCTGATGGCTTCCCCGCCCATCTCAACCTTCAAGATCAAGGTCGCTTCTTTGTAGGCTACTACCATCAGCGCCAAGACTTCTTCACAAAGAAAGAAGATAGTAACAAACAATAAACTTCTAAAATTAGCATATCATGAACGAATTAAAAAATAGAATCGACTTCGTCTACATTTTCGACGTACAAGACGGCAATCCTAATGGCGACCCTGACGCTGGCAATCTGCCACGTGTTGATGCTGAAACGGGCATGGGAATCGTAACCGACGTTTGTATCAAGCGAAAGGTAAGAAACTATGTACAAGTAGCAAAAGGCTTGGCCAATGGCTACGACATATTTGTTAAAGAGAAAGCCGTGCTTAACAACGAGATAGACAAAGCACATGATGATGCAAAGGTAAAAGCAGCTCAAAATAAGATAGCTGCTGCTCGCCAGTATATGTGTGAGCATTATTATGACATACGCACGTTTGGCGCAGTCATGTCAACAGGTAAGAATGCAGGTCAAGTGAGAGGCCCCATACAACTTACCTTTGCGCGTTCGGTCAATCCTGTAGCTACATCAGAACACTCTATCACCCGCATAGCTGTAGCAACACCCAAAGAAGCCGAAAGCCAAAATGGCGAAAACCATACCATGGGACGCAAAGCGACTATTCCATACGGCCTTTACGTATGCCATGGCTTCATATCGGCCAACTTGGCCCAACAGACAGGCTTTACAGAAGATGATTTAGCCCTCTTCTTCGATGCACTGAAAAATATGTTTGACCTTGACCGCTCAGCCGCTCGCGGCCTTATGAGTGCACAAAAACTCATCGTCTTCCGCCACGCCTCTGAGTTAGGAAATGCACCTGCTAACAAACTCTTCGATTTGGTGAAGATTGAAAAAACAACTAATGATGTCCCTCGTTCGTTCAAAGACTATGCCGTAAGCATCAACACCTCCGCTCTGCCTAACGGAGTAACGGTCGAAGAACTCATTTAGACTGATGATAGGGCTCTGGTCTGCGGGATAAATGCTTGCTTTGACACTTCAACCGCAGGTCAGAGTTCTATCCTCCAATTGTTGTATCACGTTTTCCTCTAACTACTCCCCCATGTACACTGAAGACGAAATGCTCATGTTATCGGGCATACAACACTATAAGTTCTGTCCTCGACAATGGGCTTTAATACATATAGAGCTACTATGGGAAGACAACCGCCTAACCACCGAGGGCAACATTCTACACGAAAACGTAGACAATCCCTTTTATCGTCAAAAGAATGGTGATGTCATCACGCTACGTTCGCTCCATATTGCCTCAAAGGAGTTAGGACTCTACGGTATAACCGATGCAGTAGAACTCATTCCCTCAGATAGTCCTAACGATGCCATTACTCACCATCGCTACCCTGGCTATTGGAAACCCTACCCCGTTGAGTACAAGCGAGGCAGACAAAAGCCCGATGAACGAGACGAAGTGCAATTGGCAGCCCAAGTGATGTGTTTAGAAGAGATGTACCACATCAACATTCCCTATGCAGCCCTTTATTATAACGAACCCAAACGGCGCGAGATTATTACCATTTCTGACTCACTCCGAGCTACAACTCGACAGTGTGCCAACGAAATGCATCAAATATTCCATACTGGTATAATGCCTCAACCGGACAAAAGGTCTCATTGCAAAAATTGTTCGCTTCAAAATCTCTGTATGCCCGAGGTGGCCGATTGTACACAAGTATCATATTACCTAAAACAAAACTTATATGCGGATATTACTTAACACTCTCTACGTCACAACTCCTGAGTCCTATCTAAGCAAAGACGGACTCAATGTTGTCATATCAGTCAAAGGCACCGAGGTGTTTCGCATTCCCATTCACAACATCGAACAAATCGTCACCTTTGGCTATATGGGAGCCAGTCCAGGGCTCATGAAGCTTTGTGCCGATAGTGATGTAACGTTAACCTTTTTATCACCTCAAGGACGCTACATAGGTCGCTTCCAAGGCCCCACTAAAGGCAACGTATTGTTAAGACAAGCACAATATCAGTGTGCCGCTGACGATGCCTATGCGCTACACTTGAGCCAACTCTTCATAGCAGGCAAGGTACAAAACTATCGCAACATATTACGACGCTTTATTCGCGACAATGGTCACAACGACCATATAGCCCAAACAGCCGACAAACTGCAACAATGTAAACAGCGCATTCTCACCACCACCACCATCGACAGCATTCGCGGCATTGAAGGCGAAGCCGCTTCATACTATTTTGGCGTGTTTGCCGAACTTATGCTCAATCAGCAAAGCCAATTCACGTTTAATGGCCGCAATCGTCGTCCCCCAAAGGATGCAGTCAATGCTATGCTTTCCTTTGTCTACACCCTCATCTGTAATGACATGACCTCAGCCCTTGAGACTGTAGGGCTTGATCCTTATGTAGGTTTTATGCATACCTTGCGTCCCGGGCGTGCTTCGCTGGCCTTAGACATGATCGAAGAGTTACGCGCCTATTTGGGCGACCGCTTAGTACTCTCACTCATCAACCGAAAGCAAATCACGCCCAAAGACTTTCTGCAACAAGGCGATGAAGGCATCATTATGACTGATTCGGGACGTAAAACCATCCTTTCAGCATGGCAGACCCGCAAACGCGATCTCTTTGTTCACCCCTATTTAAACGAGAAAGTAAGTCTTGGTCTATTACCCTACATACAATCCATGCTCTTGGCACGATACATTCGTAAGGACATTGACGACTATCCCGTATTCTTAATAAAATAGCCTTTCTATGTTTGTTCTCATTACCTATGATGTAAACATCACCTCACCCACAGGCGCTAAAAGACTGCGTAAAGTGGCCAAGCTATGTCAAAATTATGGTAAACGCGTACAAAATTCTGTTTTTGAATGCGTCTTAAACGAGAGTCAATTTGTATCTTTGAAGCACCAATTAGAGGAGGTCGTCGATGTCATTGACGACAGCATTCGTTTTTACAAATTAGGCAACAATTGGCAAAACAAGGTAGAGGAGATTGGCAAACATTCCACTACCGATGTAACCGACTTACTGCTTATCTAATATAAATATATAGTGTGTGCGAACCTAAAGTGTTGCATTTTTAGCCACTTCTCTCGCAATCGCTGATAATCAGATACTTATATCTATAAATGAAAAAAAACAAGCTTTTTGTCGCTATCCCTTTTGACTTTCGCAAAAAGTCCATTCTAAAACATTAGTATTCAGCTACTTTCTGAATACGCAGTCGCCCCCCGCGTGGGGGCGTGGATTGAAACTGTTGGCTTATCTCATCAGCACTACTACTATGGCGTCGCCCCCCGCGTGGGGGCGTGGATTGAAACAACGTATGAGATTTTTAGTTCTGCCGCTGTTGCGTCGCCCCCCGCGTGGGGGCGTGGATTGAAACACCAAACCTAGAGGTTCTAACTTCGCTCATGACTGGTCGCCCCCCGCGTGGGGGCGTGGATTGAAACATATCCGTTATATATTTAATCGTCGCCCGCGGGGTCGCCCCCCGCGTGGGGGCGTGGATTGAAACTCCACAAAAAATTTTGTTATATATAAATTTCGCGTCGCCCCCCGCGTGGGGGCGTGGATTGAAACCATCTAATTTAATCTCATTTAGAATTAAAACTGGGTCGCCCCCCGCGTGGGGGCGTGGATTGAAACAATCTGACTCTTGTAGTCGCTCTTATTAGAAAGAGGTCGCCCCCCGCGTGGGGGCGTGGATTGAAACTGAAATTAGAGATGGTTGGATGGATGTTGATAAGAAGTCGCCCCCCGCGTGGGGGCGTGGATTGAAACCGCTTTTAGCTTATCAAAAAGTTTATTGCGACTTTGTCGCCCCCCGCGTGGGGGCGTGGATTGAAACATTATAATTGTTCTTATTTGCTTCTCTAATAGGTCGCCCCCCGCGTGGGGGCGTGGATTGAAACAAGAGTTTTGAAGATACCATGTTTGACCTCCGCTATGTCGCCCCCCGCGTGGGGGCGTGGATTGAAACTCTCATGATTGGTTTTTTAAGCAACATCGTTACAGGTCGCCCCCCGCGTGGGGGCGTGGATTGAAACTCCCATGTGATAGGTTCGCTGTATATGGATTTTCGGGTCGCCCCCCGCGTGGGGGCGTGGATTGAAACCCTCATACGTTTCGTTTGTAACTGTTTTCGAAGGGTCGCCCCCCGCGTGGGGGCGTGGATTGAAACAAACTTGGAGCGACTATATTACTAAGGTCGCGTCAGTCGCCCCCCGCGTGGGGGCGTGGATTGAAACATTAACCCTCTTAACTCTGCTCCTAGTAATCTTGAGTCGCCCCCCGCGTGGGGGCGTGGATTGAAACAACGCATACATCAAAAGCCGAATGCCGCTTGAGTCGCCCCCCGCGTGGGGGCGTGGATTGAAACAACGCGATATGACACAACAAGAACTCGCCACGGCGTCGCCCCCCGCGTGGGGGCGTGGATTGAAACTAATTTCAACGTACCCTCTTTGCTACCTTATACTGTCGCCCCCCGCGTGGGGGCGTGGATTGAAACGCGTCTTATTGACTGTTCTAAGTCAAAAAAACAAAGTCGCCCCCCGCGTGGGGGCGTGGATTGAAACTAACCTAGGCGAAAGGCCATTCGCTTTGCAGTTCTGTCGCCCCCCGCGTGGGGGCGTGGATTGAAACCAAGATAATCTTCATGCTTACCTATCGATTCAAGGTCGCCCCCCGCGTGGGGGCGTGGATTGAAACTCATAGTCGGTGGCGTTGTATAAGTCCACAGCGTCGCCCCCCGCGTGGGGGCGTGGATTGAAACACTTAACAGCAACTCCAAATCTTCCATGTTGTCGTAGTCGCCCCCCGCGTGGGGGCGTGGATTGAAACAGTGCTGCCGTGATGCCGCCAACGTCGAGCTTGGTCGCCCCTCGCGTGGGGGCGTGGATTGAAACATCCTACGCTTGATATACGAGGTCGAGAAAAATGTCGCCCCTCGTGTGGGGGCGTGGATTGAAACCAAGTCGAGCCTTGTAAATTGGTCGCTTTTTACGTCGCCCCTCGCGTGGGGGCGTGGATTGAAACTTGATAAACTTGGTGTAAGCCTCAAATGCCTTGTGTCGCCCCTCGCGTGGGGGCGTGGATTGAAACACATTAGTGTAGGCACGGGCATTATTTGCACTGGTCGCCCCCCGCGTGGGGCGTGGATTGAAACGCATTCGTAGGCGTGTTATTCGTATTCGTCGTCCCCAGCGTGGGGCGTGGATTGAAACCAGGGTAATACGTAACTTTGTACCACCAAAATTTCGTAAAGTTAAACAACCAGGAAAAGTTAAACAACCAACGAAATATACGATAACCTAGGAGTTGAGAAATATAAAATAGAGAGGCATTCATTAATTTTGTAGCTGAAAAAAATAAAATTAGCATGAACACTTCTCTCACTATCAACTCCACAAAGAAATTAATAATGTGGTACAAAGTTACGTATTACAACGCTTTGCGTGAGTTTGATAAATTGCAGTTTATTTTTGTTTACCCACACGATGCGTTATGGAGCCATTTTAAATAATTACATTGGGGGGCGGTCCTGATTGGGGGGCGGGTTTTCAACCCGCGTTTAGCAATAAGTAAGTTTTACTTGCTGCTGCCGCGGGTTAAAAACCCGCCCCCCAATTAGGCAGATAAATTGCAGTTAATCTCACATATATCCATACGTTTTCAGAACCTTTGATTTATCTTTCATGTTTCATTT
>OASD01000284.1_pt1 | contig 23677 bp, 25 predicted proteins | sample 1475531 | NCBI WGS metagenome assembly OASD01 (sample SAMEA3360668, study PRJEB22359) | human gut metagenome | biome: ENVO:urban biome; feature: ENVO:human-associated habitat; material: ENVO:feces | place: Bangladesh | collected 2011
AGTTCATGATTAATGACTGAAGGGTAACAAAACCCTCGCTGCTGCTTGTGTAATTCGAAAGAATTTCCGAAATTTGCGAATGTGTAAGTTTCATTTTTTCCTTTTTTATAGTTTACAAATACAAAGATAAGAAAAAAGAAGCTTACACACTTTTATAGGACAGTATCGACGCTACCAACAACATTGCAATGGAACTGGTGCAGATTACACAAAAACGCATAAGCCCAAACAATTATATTATTGGGAAATGCATTATTCTAAAGAAGCCGCATTGCAAAGGGAAAAATACTTAAAGTCTGGTGCCGGCAGAGAATGGTTCAAAAAGGAGGTTGTTGATAAACCTGAAAACTTTGAGCCAGCAAGCGTATTGCTTAAAAGGATTCGCAAAGAGAAAGAACGCTTGATTAAGGAGAAGAAAATCAAGCGTGACAAGAACGCATCCATTATCTACCGTGGTGACGATAATTCCTATTATGAGAAGATACTCGCCACAGGCGAGGTGAAATGTATTGACGACGAAGTGCCGTTTGAGATTCCAAAAGGGTGGGAATGGTGCAGATTGAGAGAACTTATTTCCTATCAAAACGGATATGCCTATACTTCATCAGAACTGAACAAAGAAGGTAAAGGAATGCCAGTTATTAAAAGCGGCAACTTGATGACCTATGAAGTGGTTCTTAAGCCAAATAACGACTATGTAGAAAAGCCATCAACAAAAATGCTGGTAAGCATTATAAATAAAGGTGACTTGTTAATGTGTTTATCATCTCAATCGGACAATCCAGAACCATTAGGTAAGACTGCAATATACAAGGCTAATACTCCAGCCTTACTAAATCAGAGAGTTCTAAAAATGCGCCCTTGGCTTGAAGAAATGTTGGAGTACATGTATTATGTTATAAACTCAGAATATTTCCATTATACTGTTTCTCATCAAGGTGGAGGTTCTGCCCAAGCAAATTTGAAATTAGGGCATGTCTTGTCTATGCTTGTCCCTATAGCTCCATTTGAGGAAGAAATTAGAATTGTAGATAAGGTAAATGCAACCATGCCATTAATTCTGCAATACGAAGCAACATTTCTTAAACAAAAAAAGCTAAACTTAGAAATCAAAAACAGATTAAAAGATTCAATTCTTCAAGAAGCAATCCAGGGTAAACTTGTACCACAAATTGCTGAAGAAGGTACAGCCCAAGAATTGCTTGAACAGATACAAGCAGAGAAACAAAAACTCGTGAAAGAGGGCAAGCTAAAGAAGTCAGCCCTCAACGATTCTGTTATTTTCCGCAGTGACGATAACAAGTATTATGAGCAGGTAGGAAAAAGTGTTGCGGATATAAGCGAGCAGATACCATTTGACATACCCGAAACGTGGAGCTGGTCAAGAGGAAAAAGTATCTTTCTTCCTATGGAATCTGAGAAGCCTAAAAATGATTTTGTTTATATTGATGTGGATGCCGTTAATAACAAAAAGTATATAATTGACAATCCAAAGCACATCACAACGGAAAATGCTCCAAGCCGTGCATCAAGGAAACTACATGAAAACGATGTCTTGTTTTCCATGGTACGTCCATACCTGAAAAATATAGCACTTGTTACAGATGAGTATAAAAATGCTATCGCAAGTACAGGATTTTATGTGATAACACCATGTATAGGTATCTATCCGCAATATTTGTATTGGATGATGTTGTCAAGCTACGTTGTTGATGGGCTTAATATGTTTATGAAGGGAGACAATTCACCCTCCATAAATAATTGCCACATAGAAGAGTATTTGTATCCCATACCGCCAGAATCGGAGCAGCAACGCATTATTGCTCAAATAGGAAAACTATTTGAGCAACTGCATTAATTGTTCTATTTTTTCAACAATGCGTTGTTGTTGTTTACGAGGAGGCAAAGGAAATAGTTTGTTCTCTAAGTAACCAACTACAATACGTTGTTGATTAGCAGTTCCCTTAAACGTTGCTTCATCTATGAAATATGGAGACTCTAAGAAATACAACAGATACCATCTACCTATTGTATTTCCATAGGGTCTCAACACTTTTAATTCTGTAGTTCCTGCCCCGATTCCATTAGGTAAATCATGGAAAATTGCAGACTTCCTGTTTTGAAAACATGGCGTAATTTTAGCAAAAGCAACATCACCATTCGCAAAATGAGTAAATCCCTTTTTTATATTTCCCCATTTGACCAAATCAAAAGTGAAATCTGATTTATAGCCTGCGCTTATCTTTTCCATTGGAATAAATGCTGCTAAAGTCTCATCATCAGCCTCATTCTTTGGATTTAATTGAAATACATCACGAATCCTTACCCATTGCCAATTTGCAGGAATAGGAAAAGGAATTTCTTCTGTTATATCCACGAACTCTTTTCCTACCTGCTCATAATACTTGTTATCGTCACCGCGGAAGATAACAGAGTCGTTGAGAGCTGACTTCTTTAGTTTACCATCTTTTACAAGTTTCTGCTTCTCCGCTTTTATCTGTTCAAGCAACTCTTGTGCAGTACCTTCTTCTGCTATTTGCGGAACGAGTTTGCCTTGAATAGCCTCTTGAAGGATGCTCTTACGAATAATATAGGAAAGTTCTTCATTTAACTTATTAAGTTTATCCTGCGCTTTTCCATACTCATCTATATATGGCATCAACTCCTTTGCTTTTATATCAATACGGAACTGCTCCGAAAGAGGTGGAAGTGGAACTAACAGAGACGTCATTGTTTCTGTGCTTACACGAGGCATTTTTACACCAAACGTTGCAGAATTAATGTAATCATCTACGTAAGGTGATTTCAAAAAGCTAACAATATAATCTTTGCATATATTGCCGTAGCAAGTGAAAGGTATGATTTCGGGAGTGCAAATACCTCCTTCAGGTGCAACAAGTATCTTTAATAAATATGGACGAAGTTTGCTGTATAAAATGTCACCACGGTTGAAGACGGTCTTGTCACCGATGGCTTTTCGCTCACCAACAGTTTTAATATTCAGCAATCTTCCTCCTTTTTCTATATCTTCCAAATCCAATCCCCATAATTGAGTATCGGCATTCGATGCGTTGATTTTTCTCTTTATTTGGGCATAAGTTGAGATTTCTCCTAATCGACACCATTCCCACCCCTGTGGAATCTCAAACGGCACTTCGTCGTCAATACACTTCACCTCGCCCGTGGCGAGTATCTTCTCATAATAGGAACTCATAGAACACAAAATATGCTTATTTATTAGGACAACTTATGTTTCACTAATAAATAAACAAAAAGAAATGGAATTAGACAAATTTGAAGAGTTCCTAAGCCAAGGCAATATGGCTAAGAACACGATTTCGGCATATCTGTATGCCGTGAAGGAGTTTGGCTCTCGACACAAAGAGTTGAACAAGAGAAACTTGTTGGTTTACAAGACCTACTTGATTGAGACTTACAAACCAAAGACGGTGAATCTCCGTATTCAGGCGTTGAACAAGTACCTTGTATTTGTGGGCAAGACGAAACTCCGCTTGAAGTCGGTCAAGGTACAGCAGCGTTCGTACTTGGAGAATGTCATCAGCAATGCCGACTACACCTTCTTGAAGAACAAGTTGAAGAAGGAAGACAACTTGGAGTGGTACTTTGTGGTGCGTTTCTTAGCTGCGACTGGTGCCAGAGTGAGCGAACTTGTGCAAATCAAGGTTGAGCACGTGCAAGTAGGCTATTACGACATCTACACCAAGGGTGGCAAGATACGGCGTATCTATATCCCCAAGACATTGCGCACGGAAACAGAAAAGTGGTTGCAGGCACTCAACCGTACAAGTGGCTATCTCTTTCTCAATCGCTTTGGCGAGCGCATCACGACAAGAGGCATATCACAGCAGTTGAAGAACTATGCGATGAAGTATGGCTTGAATGAAAAAGTGGTGTACCCTCACTCGTTCCGCCATCGTTATGCCAAGAATTTCTTGGAGAAGTTCAACGATATAGCCTTGCTTGCTGACCTCATGGGGCATGAAAGCATTGAGACCACACGTATTTATCTGCGAAGAAGCAGCATGGAACAACAAGAAATCGTAGATAAGGTTATCACTTGGTAAAATGCCAATAAAGGTTCATAGGAAAAAGAGTAGAAAGAGATGCAGGTTTCTTTCTACTCTATCCTTGTAAAACATTTTATCATATGACATACATATATCGATATACGACAGCAAGTCTATACGACAGTGAAGAAATTTCTGGATGAACGATGCTGAAAGACATTGGCTGAAAAACTAATTTATATATTTATATTTTTAAATATCACATCGCTTGCAACGCTCAAAAGAGAGAAAAATCAACCTATTTATTTGTTTATATATTTATATTTAAATATTTTCAACCAAACAAACATTTACCTTTTTACATTCATCCATCCAACAAAAACGACATGACGGGGAAAGAAAAATCGACGGTTTGGCATTGTCTGATGCGCCATAGACGGACAAAAAAAATAGAAAGTGAGCACTAAACTTTAAATGGATGAATGAAGAATGTAGGGTTCATTGTCTTGCCACAGTAGATGATAGGTACAAAAAAAGAACAGTATTGAACTACAACTGGGAGAATGAACGATTGGAGTTGGGCCACAATAAAAAGCCTATACCGTTGGAACAAAGTGCTGAACGCACTTTATTGTTCTCGCAGTTGTGTGGGTGTCTTGCCACTTCGGGCCTTGCAGAAGGCACGCATGTTCTGCACCGTTGAGAACTTAAGCTTGTCGGCTATCTCCTGGTCTGTGTGTGTTGTGTTGTACACCAAGTCGGTGAGACGCTTCATGCGAATCTTCGACTGCCATTCCAATGGATTCTCCTTGAACACCTCTCGGAAGTGGCGGATAAACGAAGGGTAACTCATATTCATGTGCGAAGCCATGTCTTTGATGCTCAAGAACTTGTCGGCAAGCCGCATTATCTCGTTGTAAAATCTTACATTGGGGTTGTAAATAGGGGCAATGAACGGCAACAACTCTGAGGGGCGGTAGTAAGCCTGCAACACTGCCGCCAACTCGCGCTGCTTAACGGCATGGATGTCGCAGCACAACAGTCCGTCCATGACATACCCCACGAGCTGTCTCATGATAGCCTTCACCTCTGGTATCATAGGTAGCGTGTGGAGCTGTCCTCCGCCTTTGCCCTGTTTGCGGATGTTCACGATGCGCTGGCAGAAGTCCAGTTCGTCGCCAATTATCGCCAAGCGTAGAAGCATGGTGTTTTCCAATGCCGTGACAATAGTGCCCTCTGGCAAAGTGGTGGCCGTCATGTTTCCCTCGCCCACAGTGATTGACTCACCGCCAGGCAGGTCAATACGTATGCGCCCATTATTCACAAGAACAAGCATGGGCAGGTGCAACATATCTTTGAGCACGTCGCCTTTCTTTCCTGATACGATGGCGAAGCCTATTGCACGGTTGCCGATGTAGTTGGGGCAATTACGGTGCTTGCCAAGATAGTAAAATTTCATGTTGTGTGGCCTTATGTAAGACGAAATAGAAAGATCTTTATAAATCTATGAATGAGTTAATAAGTCCAACAAAATTAATTAAAAAATTAACATTTAACTATGAATTGTAAATCTAAACGCCTGATTTTATTTATTATTAACATTTACGGATGGGGTAAAGAAAGTTTTCTGTATAAATATGATATTTTTTCATACCCCTCGTATGCCATAATCTTCATAACTTTGCACAGAAAGTAATGTGTTCAGCAGAACTAATAATTGAGTTATTCCACCCATTTAGCTATAAACAATCTATTATTAAGTAGGTAGATATTTTGGTTGATTGCGGAAGAAATTATTGATTCCTATACTTAAAAGTTTGGAAGTAAAATGAAAAAAAAATATGTAAGCCCCTGTATCCTGTTGCTGGCAGGTGGCGACCCCGGTGGAGAGCCCCATTCTTACGATCCTACAAAAGACCCCTCGTTGGGAGCTAAGCTGGGTGATCTCGGCGATTTCGGCGATTTCGACAAGGAAAAGTTCTCGCGATAGTAGGATCAAGTCCGACCATTCCGTGCTGGACAGCGGTCTGGCACGCACGAGGAGTGGTTGCAAAAGTTTAGAAAATAGCGCACAACGACTGTCCCAGCGCTCCGCTCCTCTCTTCCAACACCATCCATAGTGGCTCGACGGTTCTCGTTGGGCCACTAAACGTATGCAATAGCCACACCAACGGAGCGTGGCACTGCATCATCCGCCGAAACTCATTTATCCCTCGCCTATCGCTCGTTCTAAGGCGAAGTATCACAATCGTGGGAACGACAGCTAAGGAAGCCGCCAAACAAATGGAAAAAGGCGAGACGGCAGGCGCCCATCCACAAGCAACGGGCGGGCGAAACGTGACCGAAAAAACAGCGATAGCCCCGACTTCAGCCGCCTGATGACATACCAATATCGACCGAAAGCGGCTGATGAAGCTAGCAAACGAAAACTTCAACCATCGCAAAAGCAAGGGATTGTCTGGCGAAAGGCAATAGACGGCAGAAAGGATGCGGAACATTTTGTAATGATTTTTCAGCAACTTACTATTTTGTCGGTCTTCAACGATATTCACATTCTCAAATTATCTCCCCATTTGTCGCTCACAACGCTATGTCTTCGACAAACGACTGATTTTTAGTTGATTATAAAACAACATTTGTAAACTGTCAACGGGCAAAACGAAGAATAATCAACGAAAAATCAATGTCAGTTTATACAACTAAAGAGGCAAAACGATGAGAATGGCATCCTTTTGTCGTGATTCTTTACTTGCCAAGTAAACATCTTCCCTTAGCGTCGGCGCTACTCTCCCAATGTGTCGCAACAGCTCATTGACCACCTACTAAATTGTCGCACCTACCTTACTATTCTGTCAGTGCTGACTTCCTAAACTGTCGGCGCTAACTTACTAACTTGTCGCCGATAAATCGTGTATCTTTCTGTTTTTCAATACTTTGTCGCATCTTAACTAATATCTTATAAAGATATATTAATGACTTCTAATCGAAAGAGAGTTTTGCTTTTTGTAATAAAGTCTATTTTTTTGATTTTCCGTACTGATGATTTTACAAAGTCTTTTCTGGCGAACCTCCCTTTTTGTCGCCAGCCTTTACTGTCCCTATTCTATCCATTTGGTTTTCAATGCTTTGTCGTTATTTTGTCGTTCGCCGAACTGTCACATTTCACCACAGTTGCCACCGCTACCTCTCGCCCATCCACCGTCTCGGCATCAATTGCCTACCAGCCCCGTTCCCCTACTCCACCCCGTCCCAACAGCCGATTATTCCTCGTCCCTTCGGTCAATTCTTCTTCCTCAATACGGTTGCTTTGTTGTCGTTTTATGCAATTCCTCTTCGCTAATACTGTTTCTTTGTCGTCCCTTCGGGTAATTCTTCCTTGTCATTACAGTTTATTCCGTCGCCAATACGAAGCTCTGCACGTCATCGTGCGTGAAGTTCTTCTAACCTTCGCTCTCATTCAGCCAACGCTTGATCGGTTTCCCCATTTCGTCAGCTATCCCCCTACCCTCTTTTTCTTTTGTTCTTGTACAATCTGACTCATCAAAGTCATTCCTACACCGTCCTTTTATACCTCCTCTTTGCCCCCTATCGCCTCTCATTACCAACCTATTAGAAACTTTCTAACATTCTATATTCCTCTCCTCCCCTACCCCTTTAACTTCTCCTTGTTGCCCTTTCAACCTTCCATCACCAGCCCATTTAACTTTACTGTTTTAACCTGTTCTGCTTCTTTTTTCCACCTTTTTTGCCCCATCATTAATTATAGAGTTTTTATTCCCCATCCGTCGCACTTCGCCAATCTTCTCCTATTTATATAATCTTACTAATTTGTCGCACCATCGTTTTGAGCCTGATTTGTAAAACCTTACCTTTTTGTCGCCAATACCATAGCTTTTGGCTTGTAAAACCATAGCTATGACATTATAAAAGGTATATTAACGGCGACAAATTAGGAAATTGTTGCCCTTGTTTTTCTCAAATATTTTATATTTCATTCCGCTGAATGATAAAGCTTTAAATAATTTTTGTTCAACTAAATATTGAACAATTATCAAAACATTTCACTTTTTTGTCGCCGTTCACCTTTAACACCTACCTTAATATAGCTGATACACAGTGAGTTAAACCGTAAAAAAGACCGCTCAAAAAGACATTCCCTATTTGTCGTAGCTTAGCTTTTATCGAAATTTCTTCCCTTTTTGTCGCTCTTTGGTATAGCTATCGCTTCTTTTTAATCGAATTTCGCCCGTTTCTGTCGAACTTACAGCTTTGAGAATCATCCACTGCTGCTTTAAAAAATCATTTCTGTCGCAAAATGAACAACTACAACAGACATATTAATAAATAAAAAAATATTCCATATTTGTCGCCCACTTTTTTTAGTTTTCGTTTCTCAGCCTATCGAATGCTCGTCAGTCAAACCCCGTGGCTAAGACACGACAAAGTAATGATGTGCAAATGTTTAAACAAATAAATATATAAAAACACAAATATATTAAAATAGACTGTTCCTTTGTTTATCATTTCCTTTCGTTTTCAGTGCTTTAGATCATTACTGCCCTGTCTGCCCCTATTGTTCTAATCATTCAATTTATCTACTTCGTTTAGCTCACTTCCAGTATTTGTCAGATATTCCAATCGCTTTCAGTCTGATGTCATCTGCCGAACGTTACATTCGGATAGTTGATAGACGGTATAAAAAGAAGTCGCTATACTCAAGCTTCCAACCGTTAGCGCAGCCATTATTATGAGTCGGCTATAAATTGAAACACATATTGTCCCCAAATCATTATGAAAGTAATGATACATCGCTCGCCAAATCACCAAAAAACACTTATTTATTTAAACATAGAAATATATAAATATATAAAGAAAGGAAAATATTTAATCATAAAAACATTAAAATATTTGCACATCATTTTATTTTATTGTATTTTTGTTTTCGGGTAATTATCTATATAGATTTTTATCTAAACATAAATGTAAATATATAAAAATATAAAGATATGTTCAATGACTTTTGATCAGTGACTTTTCAATAAACAATAAAAATATAAACAAATAAATATGTATAGCATTTTAAATGTTTAAATATAAAGGTATAATAATATAAATATATAAAAACGGATTTGTAGAAATAACGAAAAATATAAATAGATATGACAAAACAGTTTTTAGTCAACCATCGCCAGCAAGAAGTGCTAAACTGGTCGTTCGGCATAGGAGTGGCGATTTTGTTGCTGGGATTCATCGACTCGTTCGTCAACACCTCCGACCGTGTTTATGGGCTTTTTGTCGATGCCATTTCACCCATAGACATGTCGAACATGGTCGCTGTGGTGAAAGAGGTGGTCATGTGTGTGTGCACCTTGTCGATGTGGGAGGTCCTTCGTCGGTCTCTCTACCGTCGAAGCCACTTTGCCCTGCAGCTTTCGTTGGTGGTCATGATGGTGTTGGTGCTGCTGGGCGTGGTCATTGCCACCATTCCGTCGGGCGATGTGCTCACCGATACGGGTGTCGTTCGCCACACCTCCTTCGGCACTTTTAAGTCAACCTTTCCGTTTTTCAACCACATCGCCATCTATCTGGCCGGTGTTTTCGTTGGGGTAGGGCTGATTCGCAACTATTTCGGCAACCTCCGCTTCTACGGGTGGGCGCTGATTACGTTCCCCGTCCTCGACAATCTTTTCCAATTCGGCTACTATTATCTATATACGCAGGTGGGTGGGCTGACCGTTAACGATCTCTCCACTTGGAACAGCGTGCTGCAGGTGGCACAATTTGGTCTTACCCTCGGCTCGTTCTGTCTGCTCCGATTCACCATGTCGTCTGATGCGAGCGAAACGAACGGCGATGACTCCGACATCAATCCTTATCAATAGCCGACGTTTGGCAGATAAATGATGATAAATGTATTATTATAAAAATATAAGAATATAAATATATAGAATATTGATGCTGAAGTACTTGCAATGTAAAACAGCACAACCAGGTATTAATCATCAAGAAATAATCAAGCATTATGAATTATTCGAAGATAAAAACCCTACCCATAACACCCAGTGAGAAAGCTCTCGCCAATGTCAGTCTTGCACTGTTTGTCATGAGCATTGTCGGTTTGCTGCTGGCCTTCCTCAATGAGAACGAGTTCGTTGTCGATGCGGTACTGACGCCCGAACAGATTTCGGTGAGCGATGTCGTGTCACTTCTCTCCGAGAGCCTGGCCCTGTTGTCATTGGCGGGTCTGTTGCTGCTTTTCCGCCGTGCGCTGCGGAGGGTGGGAGATTACCCATACAAGTCGTTTCATTTGAAGTCGGTCGTGTCGCTCGTCGTCTCACTCTGCGTTTTTATTGTTTTTGGCAAACTCATAGTTCTGGCCGACTGGGCAGCTGGCGGGTCGTTCGTCATCGATTTCCTCTCCGTCACGTCTCAGATTTTCATCGCTATGTTTGGCACTACCTTTCTACAACTGCTCCTGCGGTCGGTCAGAGGAAGACTGCATCGGCTGGTCCTTTACGTCGTTTATTCTGTGCTTACAGTGATTTTGCTCAGCGTGGCCTTCTTTTTCCTTGCGGTATTGCCTGTTCCCGACTGGATTTTCACCCTTCTGGTCTGTGCCAGTCTCGTGTCGGTGCTGGTGGGTTTCTTCTGCCTCTATGCCATGTTGGAGCAGCGTCACCGACACATCGAACTCATGGGACATCCGCAAGACGATGAGTAACGTGAGCTGATAACTGGCAGTGTGACCGGATTCTATCGAAATAAGTAATAATATAAATATATAAAAAATGAAAAATATAAAAGTAGTTTTTGCCAATCAGAAAGGTGGAGTAGGGAAGAGCACGCTGTGCATCCTCTTCGCCAATTATCTGGCCTACAAGCGCAAGCCGGTTTGTATCATCGACACCGACCTGCAAAAGACCATCATGATGCAACGGCAGAAGGATGCCCAAGTGTATGAGGGCATGGAAGAGCCTTACATCGTTCAGGGTTTCGACGTCAGTGAGCCCGAACTGATGCAGCAGCTCATGGACTCGGCCTCACAGGTGGAGGGCTATGTGCTCTTCGACTCGCCGGGTAACGTCAGCGAGGACGGTCTTGTGCCACTCTTTGCCGATGCCGACTACATCGTCTGCCCTTACGAGTACGAGGACAAGACGCTCGACTCCACGGGTGTTTTCGTACAGGTCATCAACGCACTCAAGGAACACAATCCGGAGATGCATGCCCAACTGTTTTTCGTTCCCAACCGCATCGACCCCCGTATCGGAACGACCGAGGAACAACGCATGTGGACCGCCACCAACGACATCTTCCAACAGATCGGAAAAGTGACGCCGATGGTGAACAGTCGCGCAACACTGAAGCGCATCAACACCTACGAACTACTGGCCACCCAGCGTGAGGCGGTCAAGGGAGCGTTCGACTTCATGCTCAAACGGATGAAATAGCCGCCGCGACAGCTCCGCCGTCTGTCAGCCAGCGTGTGGCGACGGGGTGGGGGAGCGCACCAGCGAGCCCCGACAGGTGTACGGGTGTCCGAGGGTGGACACCGAATCAACAAAGAAAAGGAATACAATATTAAAAGAATAAGACTATGGTAAAGAAGAAAACCAGTGTAGTGTTGCCAGGCGGAATTGCGAGTCTGGTACACAAAGCGCAGGGAACGGAAACCCCAGTGACACCGGCCAAGGGCGAGACGCCAAAGCCGGCAGTAGAAACTCAAACGACCGAATCGGTGAAACCGCAGCCAGCCGTCAAGACGGAGGCATCTAACGATGAGAAAGACCGCACCGCACCGGCAGCCAAGAAACTGCCGAAAGCCGAGGGAAAGGCGTTAGCGCGCGAATACACCATAGCCAAGGACAGCGGAGAGGACAGTTGGCAACTCTTCCTCGACCTGGCCAAGGACTACAAGATGCGCGACTCGAAACTCGCCACCGTCTATATCGACGCCGACCTCAAAAGCGTTCTCGACCGCCTGAAGTCAGCCTCCAGCATCAAAATGCCATCCACGGCACTGCTCAGCTCCATCGTTGCCCGCTTCGTGTTCGACCACGAGAAGGACATCAAGGATGCCATCTTCGGCGAGAGCCTGTTGTAAGACGCGCCCCTGCCTGCCTGTGAAGGAAGGAATACATGGGGAAAGCTATGAGGCGGATGGCCTTGACCTGTCCGCTGCAGCTTTATGGGATGGGTGCAGCTCCTTTCTGATGGAAAGTTTCTGCACCACAAACCCCATGAGATCATTCGTACTGGCGCTGATAACCATTGCGATGAAAAGTAAAAGAAATAGGAAAGTTTAACTAAAAATTTTTTCTTAGTGAACAGATATTGCACAAGCGTGTGCTAATTTTGCAACCAGACAACGGTAGAAAAGCCACTTGCCGTGTCTGAAAGATTGTCCGCCGCCCATCAAAAACACCTGGACCAGACGGCGACGGACCAGAAACCTTATATAATTGGAAAAAGAAGTATGATGGAAACAAGAAACACAAGCACCGCCGAGACGAAGTGCTCGCCGGACGATGTAATCAGGATTAAAACGACTATCGTGGAAAACTTCAGGGAACTCATTGCCCGTGGCCCCGACGAAAGGCTCTGTTGGACTGGCACACAGTGCGACCTTATTGAGCTGGCGCATATCGTATGGGAGACCGGAAGCTTGCGCGACAAGCGTGGATTGCCCATGGGATTCCGCACCATCGTGGAGCGCATCTGCACGACGCTCCACTGTGTTGTGCCCAGAAACCCATCGACCGTCATTGGGCGGATTCGCACTCGCAAGAACATTCGTGTCTGTCCCGTGCTCGAACGCTATCTCTACCTGCTCTCCCGCCAGTCGATCGCCGCTCCCATGTGGCTCGACATCCGTTACTGTTGACAAGCTGACGGGCATGGCCGCCATCGTTTTGCCGCCATGCCCGTCGCTGTTCTCATCCCGTTTCCGTCGCCCCCGCCTTTCTTGTTCATGCCATCGCTTTTCAAAGTCTCCCTGTGCAATAGGGGAGGAGTTGACGCTGCCCGTCAGGTGGCTGGCAGAACGGGTTGGCATTTGTGGGAAACCAATCTCCCTCAGCCCGGCCCTCACCATTTGTAGAGTCAATTGATGGTAGTGAAATGTGCACAATGAAGCTTGCGCCGTGATAGCGTGCTGAGCATCGTCCGTGAGTCCACACTGGGAAATGCCGTGCTCCTTCGGCTACTGATCGTTTTTTTTCAATTCGCCCTCTGCAAGTGGCTACACCAAATTGGTTTCCGAATGGGGTGGGGGTCAGTCCTCCAGATCGGTGAGGAAGTTGAGCCCCTGTATGCTGATGTCGAGCTTACGGAGTCGTTCCGACAGCTTGTCCATCTGTTTGTTGAGTGCCTTGACGTCGATAGTGGTCACCATCTTGATTTCGGAGCGTGAGTAGCGGTCTTGCGTCTCGTTGGCCTTGTCTGCCACGTCTGCGATAATGGCGATGCGCTTGGTCAGCACTTCCTTCTCAGCCATCATCTCGGTGAGTGTGCGTCCGTCGGCTTTGGTGTGCATGTTGGTCTTGTTGATGCGTGCGATGAGCGATTCGAGCTGCACTAAACAACTGTCGAGTTCCTTGAAAAGCTCAGCGGGCTGCTCCGATGGCTCGTCGCCCTCCTGCAGTCGTACGTTGCTTATCAGGCGCGACTTGATGATTTCAATTTTCTTGGTCAGGTCCTTGCGGATCGACAATGCTTCTGCCAGTTTCATATCTCTGTTGTTTTTGTCTGTGTCGCATCGTTGCTGCGTGCCGTTTCCTGATGCGACGTTGTTGTGTCGAAGGTTTTTCCGGTGCTTGTCGGTCAGCTGTTTGAGTGCTGACGGCGACACTTCGCCTTCCAGTCGGTAGCGAACATATTTTCTGTTCGTCCTTTCTTTTGCGATGCTCCCAGAGGGCACGTGGGGTACTTGTGTTGCAAAGATAGTTATTTTTTGCTGAAAAGTCGATGGCGATCGTAAGAAAAATGCGTTTCGTAGTGGCGGTGTGCCGTTGCGAACCCTGTGAATCAAATATTGGCTACAAGTCATTGATCGGGGCATTCGACAGAGGTTTACATTTTGATGACGCGGATACGGCTTACAGTTCGGCTTTAACCCAAATTGCTCGTTGGGGCTTTTTCTCATGCAAAAGAAAGCAATGCCTAACTTATAGCCGGCATTATGGTGTCTGTAAGCTAACACCATACGTGTTTTTCATTCTGCCTAACTACAAAAAGGAAAGCGGATTTTGCAGTTGACCGCTTTGAGTTTGTTGGTTGTGGACGAGACATTGCACCCACATCAAAAGTAAAAGTGGGGATGAACCGTTATGGTTCATCCCCACTTGTTTTTGTCTTTACAGGCCAGTCGTGTGGGCTGGTCGGGTAAGATTTACTGTACGTAAACAACTGCCAGACGGTTAGATGTCACGCCCTGTACACCCTTACCAGTAGCTTCGTCAACAATGACGCCACGGCTTCTGAGGTAGTCAGCAACAACCTTAGCACGGTTTTCTGACAATCTCTGGTTGAACTGTGGATTTCCTTCTGGTGAAGCAGTGCCGACAACCTGTACGTGTCTGCCTTCCTTGATTTCGTTAAGTGCCTTCTTAGCCTCGTATGTCAAGTTGTATTTAGCCTGTGCGAAGGTAACGAATACCAAGTTCTCAACCTTGACAGTCTGTGTAGTGGTAGTTGGAACTTCCTTTATTACTTCTCTTACCACTTCCTTTACAACTTCTTTTGGCTTAGCGTTCAGCTGTTCACGAAGAGAGTTGATCTCGTTGTTCAACTCGCCGACATTCCAAACTTTGAAATTGTGTGTTCCGTTGGAAGTCAAGAACTTGTAGTTCACACCGATGAACAGACCGAGTTGTGCGGCTTGCTTGCTAAAACGAACGGCATCGCCAGGGCCGTGTGTCAGGTTCCAGATGACAGCTGGCTCTGCATAAATCTGCCATGCCTTTTTGCTGCCGAGGTTCCATGCGAAGGTAAGGCCTGTCTTGGCTGTCAACTCTGTGTCGTCACCCATGTTGTCGGTGCGAATGAGGTTGTCATCGCCGAAGCAGATGTAATAGCCGATACCGGCTTCTATGCCGAGTTCGAATGTGCGGTCGGCTTTGTATTCAGAAAAGAGATTAGTGAGATTGAGTGTACCGTTTAGACCGAGATTGATTGCTTTTACGAATGTGTGGCTGTCAGCAAAGCCAATAGAGCCTGAATCCCAGCGATTGTCGCCGAACCATGCGACTCCTTCGATGTTGGCGCCCCATACCGGGCTGAAGTTCTTGCCCAGTTTGAGTCCTGCTGACGGATTGATTGGACAGAAATGCTTGAAGTTAAGTGGACCCATTACACCGCCTTGAATGCCGAGATAGACGTTGTCAAATGGTTTCTGCTTTTCAAGAGCTACTTGAGCCTGCATACCTGTGACACCCATTGCGAGCATCGAAAGTGCGATAAAAAATTTTTTCATAAATTGTTAATTATTAATGACTATATTTTAAGCAAAAATTCTATTTTTCCCTGCAAAGGTAATACTTTCCCTTGAAACAAATAACATTTTTTTGCTATAAATTGTTATATTTACATTTTTTATACTGTTTTAACCTTATCAGGCGTCTGCGGCCGTGCCAAATTCATGTCATTGCGCACTGTTTGCTCGTCGATCTGTTGCCGAGGCGGTGTTGGGCGGCTCACAGGCTTATGTCTGTCGGCACCACCCTTCGTCCGAAGGGGTGCAGAGCCAGACCCGCCAGTTCGAATTGCTTGTTTCCGAACGGGATTCCGATGATGGTGATGTAGAGCAACGCACCGAAAAGGATGTGGATGCAACATATCCAGAAGCCTCCGAGGAAGAACCACAGGATGTTCATCGCCGTGTGGAGACAACCGTGTTGCTCTTTGTCGAGCACCACTTTCTGCCCGAATGGCCACAGCACGTAGATTCCGATTTTGAACGACTGCAGGCCGAAGGGAATACCGATGATGGTGAGCATCATGGCAAGACCTGAAGTGAAATAGGCCAAAGCCGATTCTATGCCACCGAAGATGAGCCAGATGATATTGCCGAAAATTCTCATGTTTTTCTCCTTTTTAAATGTTTTTATTTTAATAAGTTGCTACGGACGATCGTTTTTCGGAGCATACACAGAAAAGACTGTCTCTGCTTGCGTGCCGGTCGTTTTCCATGCGTTTGGCGTGAAAGTCGTCCGATTGCGCGATAAAGTTACTCATAATTTTTCAAACATCAGGTATCATCGAGTAAAAGATGACCTTTTGTCGGACAAAAGCTGACTTTTCACTTGCTCGTTGCTTTTCTATCGCCGGGTGAGCTTGGAGACCGCAGGCAGAGAAGCCTTGACAGGGCGAGGGTGGGGGAGGATAGTTGTGGGGCGGTGGCGGCGGAAGGGTGCAATGTCTCCTATGCTCCTGATAATGAATGAGTTGGCTATGGTATCTGAAAGACTATACACTTTAGTAGTCCACGTTTTCTTGATATGGGGCTGCTGATGTCGTACCTTTGCAATCGCAAGAGGATAACGACGAAGAGCGTCGTGCTACTATATAATAATGTGATACCATGAAAATAGATTTTGACGAGAAACTGTCGCCCCATTTCACCGTGGGCGAGATGCTCAGGTCGGGAACGGCCATCAGACTGGGCATCAAGAATGTGCCGGAGGAGCATCCGGAAGACGGACTGACGAACGAGGAGGTGGTCGAAAATCTCAGACAACTGGCGGTGAAGGTGCTCGAACCGTTGCGCCAAAGGGTCGGACGGGTGATTGTGACGAGTGGCTACCGTTGCCGGGTTCTCAACCGTGCGGTGGGCGGAGTGGCGACATCGCAGCACCTTTGCGGTCAGGCGGCCGACATTCATGTGACGGGCAATGAGATGTGTCGCAAGTATGCGCGCATCATCAGGCAACTGACGCCTTTCGACCAGCTCATCCTTGAGCCAGCAGGCTCGCCGCAGAAGCGATGGATTCATGTCAGCTACCGCCCAAAGGGTAGGGGCTCGGTTGGTGTCAGCGGCCCGAAAACGAAGTGGATGCTGCCCATTCGCAAGGCACGCCACTATCAGGAAGGGCCGATTGGCTGAGTCCACCATAACTGAAGGTACCTTAATAATATAGACAACGGCCGCCATGACGGTGGCTTATTTATTAACCCGTTTTCCCTCCGCATGAGAAACACTGTTCAGGATGACGGCAATGGAGGGAGGACAACTTAAAATTTTTATAGCATTATGGCAATTAAGTACAGAATGTATCAGGACAAGCGTAAGAAAAGTAAAACCAAGGGAAACTGGTATGCGCGTGCGGTGATGAAAGGAACTGTAGGAGTGAAGGAACTTTCAGAGCGCATCAGCGAGCGTTGCACCGTGACCGAGTCGGACATCGTGGCCGTACTGTGCGCACTGGTGAAGGAGATGGCCTACGACTTGAAGAACGGACATCGTGTGAAACTCGACGGCTTCGGCAGCTTCAAGGTGGGCATCCGTTCGCGTGGTGTCAGCAACAGCAAGGATTTCAGCGTGGCGAAGAACATCTACGACCCACACATCATCTTCCGCCCCGACAGCCACAAGGGTGCCGACAAGCACTACATCAAGACTTTCCTCGAAGGTGTGAAGATGGAGGAGGACGACAAGTATGCCGGCGCTGGCGACGATGGCAAAACCGGTGGCACAGGCAGCAACGACCCAGCCAATCCTTAAACCTTATCGGTAGGCGATGTGTTTCACCCGATAAAAAATTTAAATGAAGATGAAAAGAGATACGTGGAAAATGTTGATTCAGATGCTGGTGACCATTCTGACGGCCATCGGCACTACCTTGGGCGTGACTTCGTGCATGTAGGCATCGTTTGTTGACGCTCCGACCTTTGCCCCCGTCGGCCGTTCGGTCAAAAACTGAAATCAGTGAAGGCCCTACAGTCCGACAGAGACTTTTCTATGAACTTTGATATCGTTACCATTCATTGGTTATAGATTTAGTAGGGAGTTGTAAGGTGTTGATAATGATTGTGTTGTGCTGATGTATGGCGACACGAAGGTAGTTTATTCCCGACTGTAGGGGAAGATGCTGCCGACTGAAAGGTAAGCTCTCGGCGACAAATTAGTAAGTTTTTTCCGACCGAGGCGACAGAAAGGGAAAAAGATAGCGACGGAAAGGGAAAATGATAGCTTTGATTGTCATTTTTCTTTACAAAACGAGTGATTCCTCGTTGTTTTACTTCTGTTTCGCTTTTCCCTTTCCTACAGATTCCGTTGGAAAGTCATATTTGTTTAAACCTTCAAATAGCTATATGTCAGTGCATTATATTAGTGGCGACAAATTTGTAGTTTTGTCTTGCGCTAATTTTCCTTCCAACTGCGACAGAAAAGTAGTTTATTGAAAAATAATTAAACTTTACACTTTTTTGTCGCAGTTTATATTTTTATATAAATAAGTAATTATATTACCTTCCTTCTTTTCATGTGTTGTTATTCCTCGAACGTGCCGATGCGTTTCGGCTCTTCCCCCGAAGAGGTTGTGGTCTGTGGGGCGCACCTTCAGTGGGGTGCGGTGGATGGAAAAGTTGCGAAATGGTTTCGGAAAGCAAGTGTATGGACAAAGCTGGCTGTGGCAAATGAAAATGAAAAAAGTGCACTGGTGGACTCACGTCTTCGTGCACTTTTGAGTTTAGCTTACTGTTGATTGAGAAATCGTTTACTTGTAATTATCAAAAATCTTAAAAAGTTAATCAAAAAATGTATGCTAATAACTCATGGGTGGGGCAATCTTCTTGTAAAAAAGAACGTAAAACTCCTTACTTTAAAGCATTTATTTTAGTGCAGACACTTTGTACATGGTCAAGTCCATACAACATCGAACGAGAATCGATTCCCATCCAAGAGAATAAAGTTTGTATTTTCTGATATTCATTGACAATGTAGCTAGTGTCTATTTTCGATGCATGAAGTCTAAAACAGATTGGTTCATGATGGGCAATCCTATTTCTCAAACTATTTACCTTATCAAGTTCATTGAAAATGTATGTGTTGTTGTATTGAATAGCAGCAGATGAGCGAGGCTTGTTAGGAAAAGCTCTTAACAAACATTGTCCTGTTGCACGATACTGTAGAGAAGAGTACATATATTTCCAAACACCAAATTCCATTTCGGCAATCAGCTTTGAGTGAGAAAATATGCCTTGTCTATTCAAACGGTTGTATGCCTTTTCTATGATTTTTCTTGTCTCGTTCATGCGACCGTTGGAGAATATACCACCGTCTTGAACGGAATCTCTCAACCAGTCGTTTCCCAAGGTTGTTACCAAAAGACCATCTATAGCATTACGCAATGCCACCTCAAAGCAACTCACGATTGTGAACATCTCCTGTGATAAGCGCAAGTTGTAGCGATACAAAGCCATAGCCTTGCGAGTATCGCCATTCGCTGCTTCTTTATATCTCCGCATTCGTTTGGCAGACAAGATTCTTTCAAATTCTAAATATTCCATAAAAAATCGTTCATTTACTTGATTGCAACAAGAAAAAGCACTATCTTTGTAACGTTGATTCCCGGTAGCCTCTGATTCGTCAAGCTATCGGGTCTTGTTCTTATATCCTTCTTGCTTACAAATTTACATTATTTTCTGTGATTATGGTTATGCCACATTATATAATTACAGAAATTTAACCGCATTAGAATATCGTCTTTTTCTAATCGGTTGATGATGGATGAATGAATAGAACAGTGCAGAAGAACTATTTCGGTTCAAATGCAAATTCTTCTCGTCCTATTCATCTTGTTTTTGTTGGCTTTTTCTCTTGTTCTTCTCATCTTGTTCTTCTTGTTTTTGTCTCCTTTCCCCTTGTTTTACGCTCTCTTCTTACTGTTTTGTGGTGGCACTTTGTGCGCCCGAAGGTCCGACAACTTCCTAAAATTTCTAAAATATGGCATCGCCAGAACATGAATTTTAAATATATTTCATATCTTTGTAATACTCATTCAAATTAGCTGACGATGAAGAAGATTTTACTGCTTATGGCCGTCCTCCTTGCTGCCGTCGGCGTTCAGGCGCAGAGCGATATCGTTTCGGTGAAGGATGCCATTTCGATTTTTCAGAAAAAGACGCTGGAGCATGGGAAGAAAGTGCTTGAGAAACAAGGCTACATCTATAAAGGCATCTCGTCCGACAGTTATGGCAGGGACTATAACTGGGTGAAAAACATGGACTTGAACAAGGAATTTCTGCCAACAGCCTTCAAAAAGGGCAATTCGAGCATGCTGATGCTGGCTCAGAATGGCGCCACCTTATATATATATGTGTTCAACCGAAGCGCTTACAACGGGCTGCAGAGCCAGGTCAGGGCGATGGGCTACGACATGGGAAAGGCGCTGAAGTCGTCGGCGGGTACGCTCATCTGCACGAAAGACAAACAGCCGACCCTCACTTTCATGGAGTTGCAGCAGCCTTTGCCTTACTGTCTGCAGATTACGGAGTGAGCGTCTGTTGCCATCGTTTCTCGCTAAGAAAAGCGCAACTTTGTAGCATCGCATCAAGTGTTCTTTGAAGCAATGCAGAATAACGAACGGGGAAAGAAATTCGCTTGTTTCCTCGTTTTCTACTCATAGACCCAAAAATTTTCTTGTTTTTTCTTGTTGGGCATCAAAAAAACATTTATCTTTGCACTGTGTTATACCTATCAGGAAATGGGCAAATTTGAAACCATAGCCCACCCACAACAGCTTAGCAATGAATTTTCAGGTTGTCGGGCTGTTCGAAGAAATTTATCTTTCTTCGACCTTTTTAACGTGGATGATTTGGTACATTCAAATAATTTGCTAACACACACACACACACACACACACACACACACACAATAGACACACCTACTGTCTATCACTTACACTTATTTTTTTCTTTATTGTGCGCATGCGTGATGCGTTGCCACTCATCTATCCAGAGAGGGATTGCCACACATTACCCTTTCTGCTTTCGCATGCCTGTTTTTTAACACGTATGCCTTACAATTCAAACCTTAGTAGTTTTTTAAATACATAGAGATATATAAATAATAAAAGAACATTAAAAAGAGAGTACGTATGAAAAAAACTTATCAAAGTCCAAGTACAGACATGTTCTCCTTTAGGTTGGAGAGCCAACTGCTCGGAATTAGTAATGTGACGACCACGGACCCAAAAGATGGTGGCGACCCAACAGGTGGTAATGGCACTGGTCCTAATCCATTTGGCGCCAAGGCTGGGCTGCTTGACCAAAAAGATTTTAATGTGTGGGATGACCACACCAAGTAATGAACCCGTAAAAACTAATAAAAATGAATAGAAAATTTATATGGCTTACGGCAGCCAGTTGCGCAGTCGCAGCGCTGGTTCTATGTACAGCATGTCAAGATGAGGACATGAGCCAACAATCAACAGACCTTGCAACTGGCATGCACACATATCGCCTCGTGGCTGATGTGGATGCCGCACCTAATGGAAAAGGCACACGTGCATTGACGGAAGATGCATCCAACGTCCTTCACTCGGCTTGGCTGCAAAGCGACAAACTGATTGCCTATTGCCTCAATGACCAAGACAAAAGCCCTGAAGCACAGTACGGCTTGCTGCAGAGTGCTACTGCAGGACAAGGAAGCAAGTTCGATGGTACGTTCAAATCCGTGAACACTATCACCACCAGTGATGAGATATGTTTATTCTATCCTGGAGCTGCATCGCAAGGCAAAGGTGCCACTATTAACTCGTCTATGAGGCTGACTGGCGATGGAAAGAAAACTCCTTTAGTTTACTACGAAAAACAACCAACGATTAAGCAAACGGTTGAGCTTGACCTCACAGAGCAGGACGGTACGGCCAAAACCATTGGTGAGAAGTTCGACTATCAATGGGCGAAAGCTAAACCTTCCGAAGTCAACGGTACAGATGTCAAGGTTAAAGCAGTCAAAATGCAACGGCAGATTGCTATTTGGGGACTTCGATTTGGTAATGATGAAGGTAAGATATTGACCGACATCGACTCGATTTATATCTCAGGTGTGAAGTCGCTCGACGTGTTCGACCTTGGTACAGGCAAGTTCATAGAAGACAATGTTAACGACGAGAGCGACAACATTGTACTTACACCAGCCAATAAAGGTAAGTTCACCTCTGCAAATGGTAAATATACCTACGCTGCCATACTGCCAGGCACTTACCCAAGAGTGCTGATTTCAGTCTTTGTAGGCGACAAATGTTATGCGCACGAATATAACAACATCAAATTAGAGGCCGACAAGGTGTACCGCAGCGATATAATCAACCTGCCACAGGTCGTGGCTAATCCATACGTTGAGGTGCAAGGTGTGAAATGGGCCACAGGCAACTTTATCCACTATGGTACGGCTGGTTCAGGCAAGGACTACTGGGGCATCGCACCAACACAATGGTGGATATCGCAATACCGTATTAAGGATCCCCAAACTGGGCTATGGACAACCTCACAGTTTAAATCTAGCCCTACGTCTACACCCGAAGACCTTGACATGTTCAGATTTGGTGACATTGCTTCTGCAACTAAAGTAAATGTTGGAGAGTACAAAAGTGGAACTTATGATATAATGAAACAATACTATTCTGCAGGTGGTGTAATTGATACTAAAGTGACGGATCGAACAAAAGCTAAATTTGGTGATATCGTATGGTATTATACCGAGAAAAAGAACCAAAAGTATCGCTTACCAAAGGCTGATGAGTTAAAGACGCTCTACGAAAAAGCCAACGTGATACCTGGTTACTGCTACTCTAACTACGGTCAGCGGATATATGGTGCCTTCTTCTACACCAACGCTGGTGCAACTCGCAAGAAGACCTTCCCCACGGGCGTCAATGCCTTGCACAAATATACTAATGTGACAGCACTCGTACGTGCCAACAAGGGTTTGTTCTTGCCTATCACAGGAAGGCGAGAGGCGTCGAACAATACAATGGGCTACAGAGACATGAACTACCTTGCGGGAGCTTACGGTCAGTACATGAGTTCCACCTCATCGTCCAGCGAGATGTGCACAAATTTCTTCTTCGGTCCTACCGAATGGAATTTCGATAATGCGGGTAAGGGCTATGCCATTGCTATTCGCCCTGTATGGGATGAAAAGAGCACCACTACGCCAGATCCTGTTTTCCCTGCCTTCAAGGATATTCACTAAATCAAAAGCCTAACGGCTGAAGTCTGATGCCAGAACGTTCACTGCGCATCAGACAAAGAAACATAACGCCTGCCTTTCCAGACAGCGACCATGATGGTTGCCAATGGAAAGGCAGGCTTTTTGTTATTCGGCTGACTGCCCATCCTCACTCAAAACATGGCAAGCCCCAATCGTTTTTGTTTCGTTTACCGTCTCACTCGGAATGTGCACGGCCATCCTTCTCGCCGGTCACGACAACTGTGGACTTCTTCTTCCGTCCCGAACAGGCCGTAACCGTTGTAAAACAACTGACGGGGCACATGTAGCATGATCCCCGTCGGTTTGATATTTTATCAACGATACCCTCTATAAATTATCCTCTCTTTGCGAGTTTCCTCTTCACTCGGTCAATATCAGTGGTAGTGTCCTTAAAAGTGTGTAATTCATCTTTCCTTTCTCTGTACTTCCACTG
>OASD01000286.1_pt1 | contig 23550 bp, 19 predicted proteins | sample 1475531 | NCBI WGS metagenome assembly OASD01 (sample SAMEA3360668, study PRJEB22359) | human gut metagenome | biome: ENVO:urban biome; feature: ENVO:human-associated habitat; material: ENVO:feces | place: Bangladesh | collected 2011
TGAAAGGAGTTTTTACTTGAAGCTAAAGCTACTTATTCCCCCAGCATAGCTGGGGGTTTTATTGTGGTCAACCCACAATTAAAATGGTCGGATAACTCCGACCATTTGCATTTAGTACATTTAGATAATATTGACCATTACATTTTTTACATAATGAGGGTATTATTATAGCAAAGGAGGTCTTAATATGACAGAAAATAAGAAAAAAGTCGATTGGATTTCGCTAATCATAGGAATATTTTTCATTTTTATTGCCTTCATAGCATTTAAAAATCCGTACGCTAGCGTCGCATCGCTTGTGATTTACTTTGGTATAAGTGCCATAGTCAAAGGGATTGGTGGCCTAATCATTCACCACAATATCAAAAAGTTCACTAGACTAAACATCAACATATTCATGTGGACAAGCATTTTAGACATTTTGCTAGGAATTTTAATTGTGTCAAATATTAATTCTATGGTAATGACTTTGCCATATGTATTTGCAATTTGGTTTATAATTGACTCGATTAATGACCTTATCTATGGAAGCTACCTAAAAGACATTCATGGCGGACTTTATGGACTAAATATCGCTATAAATATCATCTCGATTATACTTGGTATAATGATGATACACAACCCTCTAGGTGCAGCATTTACAGTGGTTTACCTAATTGGTATGTACTTTATAATAAGTGGTGTTAAATATATAGTTCACGCATTTGAATATCAATATTAATATCTTCATCAAAGGAAATGGCCGGAGTGATCCGACCATTTTTCTTTTGCTTATTAAATTTAGTTTTCATATCTTTTTTCTATGTTTAGGAAAATTGCTTTTCTCACTAATTGCAGTTTACACTTGAATTAAATCACTTTTATACTTTTTTTATTTAGATCTCTTTCATTTATTCACAAACCTTAATCATTTTACTCTGGATCCTACTCCGACCATGGGACTTCGCGAAGAAAATTCTAGTATAAGGCGAAGCATAACGAGCGACCGACCGACATCGTACTAACGGGTACGTTGAGGGAGGAAGCGAGCGCGCTAGCCTTAGACGGAATTTTGGCGCGAACGTTTTATTTATTGTTAATAGCAATAGTTTTATCTAGCACTTTAACATTATTCTCCCTCAGCTCTTCTAAAGCAATTTTGCGCATTTCCCTTTCAATCCTCCATTGCTCACCCGGTATCGTCTTCGCCGCAGCACTAATCACCACACCATTGCTATTAAAATCAGTTATGCCCCAGACATTAACCCCTTCAATAACGGCGTGATCCTCATCAACTTTTTTCAGCGCCTTCGTCAAGATGTCGATCGCCATTTGCGCGTCGGCATCATAAGCTATAGGCACTGTAATCAGAGCTCTTTGAACGTTTTTGTTCCTGTTAGTCACGACCCTGATCTCACCATTAGGAATGACGTGCAGCTCACCCGTATAATCACGGATAGTCGTTGTACGCAGACCAATCTTCTCAACAGTACCAGTCTTACCCGCTACAGTGATGTCGTCGCCAAGCACAAAGCTATCTTCAAGCATCAAAAATATACCGCTGATGATGTCCTCAACGAGGCTCTTCGCTCCAAAGGAGATCGCGATACCCCCTATCCCAGCAGTTGTAATGATCGCCGAAGTGTTGACACCAAATATCCTTAGCGCCGACAAAACCCATGTGAACATGACGATGATTGTCGCGAAGCTCTTCAAAACGCTAAGCACGGTCTTAAGCCTCTGTGCGTCTATGGTTCTGAGCTTACTATACTTTTTCTTCGCAAGCCTATTGATAATAAAGCTTATGATCTTCACTATAATCAAGGCGATGACGAAGTATAAAAGCACGAGGGCGATCTTGCCCAAAGTGTTCAGCGTGCCCGCCTCAGTCAAAAAATGTAATTTTATTTTATCAAACATATGTTTCACCTCTCTATATATCCATTTTATCACAAAGCGCGCCCATTATCAAGCAGTATAACTTTGATGATGGCTGAGCCACGAAGACCATATTTATATATAATAAGAAGAAAATTAAAATACTTTACATTTCCCTTACAATTTTTGGGTAAAATAATAATGAAAAACATATAAAAGGAGGAAAATTATGTTTATAGTAATTTTAGCAGCAATAGTAGTAGTGTTAATCTCTTACTACATCGGCCAACAAAGGCGTTTCGTATTTTTGGAGGAGAACGTTGACAACTCTCTTGCCAACATCTCTGTCAATCTTAACTCGCGTTGGGACGCTCTAAAGGCGCTTGCTAGTGCGGTTAAGGCATACTCTTCACACGAGTACGAATCCCTTGTGGGCATCATCGAAAAGCGTAGACCAGTTCTTAAAACTGCGGGCGATGTCAATGGCGATGAGGCTCTACTTGAAGGTGCTCTATCTAGGATAAATGCAGTTGCAGAGAGCTATCCAGAGCTAAAAGCATCAGAGCTTTATACTAAGACTATGGACTCGATTAACGACTACGAAAACAAAGTTAGAATGAGCCGTATGGTTTACAACGACTCAGTTACAAAGCTTAACAGAGACGTTAAGATGTTCCCATCATCAGTAGTTGCTTCGATGCTAAACGTGCATCCAAGAGAGTATCTGACTGTTGATGACAATAAAAAGGACATGCCTGACTTGGAGTTTAGATAATGAAAAAAGTACTCGCAACTATCCTCGCAGCTATAATTATAGTTTTTTCTGTAAATATCTATGCTGCCTCGGATAGTATCGACTCGATTGAGATAAAAACTACGCTTATGGATGACGGCGCGCTTATGGTAACTGAGGTATGGAAAGCTACACCCGGTACTGGCACTGAGTTTTACATCCCAAAGACTAATATGCGTGACATAGTGATTGCAGATTTTAAAGTTTCCGATGAGAGCGGCCCATACGAGACCATTGACAAGTGGAACGTCGATTGGACCTTTGGCGAAAAGGCTCGCAAATGCGGTATCAATGAGACTTCTGACGGCATCGAGCTCTGCTTTGGCAAGAGCGATTTAAACAAGAACAAAACTTATACTTTGACTTACACCATGAGGAACGCGGCTCAAAGCTTTGACGATATGGACGGCTTCAACATTCGTTTTGTGAATGACCAGATGGATCCTGCTCCAAACAAAGTTTCTTTTGAATTAAGCCTTGCTAATAGCGAGATAAATGAGAATAACGCTCGTGTTTGGGGCTTTGGTTCAAGTGCAGATATCGTTTTCGAGGACGGCAAGGTCATCGTTCACGAAATTAATGACTTTGGCCCCGCAAATCACCTAACAGTTTTATTTGGCTTAAATAAGGGCGTGATCAATCCCATTAGCATAGGTAGTAGCACTTTTGAAGAGATGAAGGAAAGAGCTATGCAAGGCTCCGACTACCATAATCGTGACGAGGAAAATATTCCTGAAGACATTGATGAGGGTGAAAGTGAAGATGATTATGAAGAGGGCGGCTTCTTAAATGGCTTAAATAAAGCAACGAACATGCTAATGGGACCCTTCCGTCTTGCCTTTCTCGCGATAGTAACGGGTTTTGCATCAATGCTGTTTAGCAAGGCCATCAAAAAGAAGGAGGGCAAACTCCCTGAAGATGTTGACTACTACAGGGACCTACCTATTGGCGGCAGTATAATTTTGAATAATTTTATCTACTCGCAATTCCATTCATTTTCGGTTAGAAATTTGGTCGCGGCTTACTTTTTGAAATGGATTAAGGATGGCAACATCGAAGTAATTAATGAAAAGTTCAAGAAGGGCTTTATTTTTAAAAGGGATGTGGCTGAAGATTGCTTCGCCATAATCAAGGAGCCGGCAAATGCGGACAGCATGGAAAGAGAGCTTTTTGATCTTGTAGAGAGGGCGTCGGGCGAGGACCGTATCTTGAGAAATGCTGAGCTTACGAAGGCTTTTGACAAGGGCGACCAAGCGACTTACTTTGTGCAAAAGTACAAGGACATCTCCTCGCTTAAGTCCGAAAAAGCAAGGCTGTCGACGCAAGAGACGCGTCTTGTGTTTTTTAAGTACGATAAATTGACTATGAGGGGCCGCGAAGAAGCGATTAAGCAAAAGGGCTTCATCAAGTTTTTGAAGGACTTCACTTTGATTAATGAGCGTGAAGCGGTTGAGGTCGCTCTATGGGACGATTACCTAGTGCTCGCAGCGCTATTTGGCCTGGGCGAAAAGGTACTAAATAAGTTTAAGATGATAGACCCCGACTACACTTACGCTGGATATAGCGGTATGGATCCACTTGTGATGTACCACGTCGTTAATAATTTGGGAACAGCCATGAGCCACGTGTATGAGAATCATGCATCTTCGTCATCGTCGTCAAGCGGCGGAGGCGGAGGGGGAATGTCTTTCGGAGGCGGCGGAGGCTTTTCCGGAGGAGGATCTGGAGGCGGAGGACGGTAATTTCTTGTAGGAGTTTGTGTTAAAATGAGCCCTTGAGCTCGTTCAATCATCTCATTTTTCCTACAAACTCTGTTTGATCTGGCTCGTTGATATGAAAAATCTGTTTGATCAAGCTCATTGCTCTGCGAACTCTAGTTGTGGTGCTGGCGGAGGCGGTTGTGGATAAATTATTTTTAAAGATATTTTAGATATTTAAATCCACTTCGTCTTATTCATCCTAGCGTAAAGGTTCACGGCCATTTATGGACGGGGTTCTTCCTTATTTCAAGAACTTACGGTTGCGGTTAAATTATTTATATTCTAGACATAAACCAAGGACAGAGATGATATCTACCCTCTTTACTTAATATAGTAAGGAGGGTTTTTTACTCTATATAGATAAAAAAAGTGGACGGCTTATCCACTTTATATCATCAATCTTTTAAAAATTTACATACGCTATCAAGCGCTCTAAGGTCCATAAGCATCCCAGGGTGTGTTCCCTTAAATACTTTAAACTTCTCTCTAAGCTCTTTTGGCATCTCGTCAAGCTTGTAGCCCATACACGCTGAATACAGTGGCACTAGTCCGTCGCCCTCTTTTGTTACTAGCTCTCTTGTAATTATCTTGTCGTTCTCATCTTTTATATAGCAGCCAGAAACTTGTGTTTGAGTGCCATCTGCCACTATAAACATAGATTTTGGCCTATTAAGTAAGTTTACGCTTTGTAAAAAGCTTTTGTACTTTCTATAGTTTTTAGCTTTCCTTAAAAATTCTTCATATCGCGTAAATCCAAGATAGTTTTTTATCTCTTTTTGAACTTTGCTTGGCTTAATATCTTCTGCCGCGTTCAAGTCGTGCAGCTGCGTGATAAGGTCTTCGTAGTTTTTATACTTCTTCGATACGACTTTTTCAAAAGTCTTTTTATCCTTCACCCATTGATATGGATACGCTTTAAGCATCTTCGTTGTTGGATACAGCTCAACAAGGCCATCATAAGCATAAATAACGTACTTTTCTATGCCAAATAGCTTCTCCAAGACAATATCCTTATAATTGCCAAATATACCGCCGCTGCTCATTTGATTATAGGCGTGCGGCGCTCCCTCGTAAGGCGTACAAAGAGAAACGTACTTTTCAACTCTATTATCGTGCTCACGAAAGTAATGGGCGCTAACTATGCCTCCCATGCTATGTGCAACGATGTCGACTTTTACTTTGCCCCCATGATTTATACTCTTGATAAAACTGTCAAGCTTTTTCATCGTCAAAGTGTTGGATTTACGCCAATCGTATGAAAATTGGTAGATGGGCCTATCCGGAAACTTGATGAGAAGCGCATTTAGAAGAACCGCGTTCGCAGCGCCCGGTCCCACGTGCCTGTCAAAAACCTTTAAGCCTCTGAAGTCGCCCTCTTGCAGTCCGTATGCCTCGTTCGTGATTTTGAGGTCCTCGTTAAGCTCATCTGCATCGTAGCCTTGTGGCAGCCAGAGCCTTTTTGCGTGCTCTTCATTACCGCTAGATATCATCCCAGTTTTGCGCTCAATATCACTTAGATATTTTTCGTCAATGGTAAAGAGTTCGCTCCCAGAAATCCCTGGAATGAAGATGATGGGCTTGGCATCGGGCAATTTTCTTTTTTCTTTAGCAATAATATTTTTATTATTTTGACTAATTTTGTCACTTTTGAAAATCTTGTCAATTTTGCTTTTTTTGTCATGATTTTTTTCTTATTATTAGCTTTACTATTGGTCTCGCCTTTAAAATCTTTTCTATTATTATAGCTTTGTCATGATTTTTCTTCCTATTATTAGCTTTGCTAGCAAAAATATTTTTCTTTTTCTTTTTATTATTATTTTTATCAGAAAAAATTTCATTTATTTTAAATAAATTAAACATAGATACACCTCTTGTATAAATAAATTATATCATATATCGGTGTGGATTTGTTATGATAAATCATTTTTGATAAAATACACTAATTTTAGAATATAATTAGATTATTTGGGTAAAATATAATACAAAAGATTTAAAGGAGTGATATTATGATAATCGGAATCATTTTAGTAGTTTTAGTACTTATAGTGTTCTATTTAATCTCAACACAAAGAAGTCTAGTAATTCTTGAAGAAAACGTTAACAATGCTTTTGCAAACATTGCCGTGAATTTAAACTCACGTTGGGACGCTCTAAAGGCGCTTGCTAACGCGGTTAAAGCCTACTCAGAACATGAGTACCAAACTCTTCTTGACATCATTGACAAGAGAAGTGCTGTGAAAAATGCAAATGACGTAAAGGAAGGCGAGGCACTACTTGGAAGCGCTCTATCGAGGATAAACGCTGTTGCTGAGAGCTATCCAGAGCTAAAAGCCTCTGAGCTTTACACAAAAACTATGAACTCGATTAATGATTACGAAAATAAAGTCAGAATCAGCCGTATGGTTTACAACGACTCAGTTACAAAGCTTAACAGAGCTGTGAAAATGTTCCCAACATCCATCGCTGCGTCCATATTAAATGTTCATCCTAAAGAATATTTGAGCACAGACGAAGGCAAAAAGGATATGCCAGATTTGGAGTTTAGATAATGAAAAAGTTTTTGGCGAGCATATTCGCCGCCATAATCCTAGTATTTTCAATAAATTGCTATGCATCATCAGATGAAATCCACTCCATTGACATAAAAGCTACGCTTATGGACGATGGCTCACTACTAGTCACTGAGGTGTGGAAGGCTAGAGCCGGATCAGGCACTGAGTTTTTCATACCTAAGAGCCACATGCGAGATATAGTCATCATGGATTTTAAAGTTTCCGATGAGAGCGGCCCATACGAGACCATTGACAAGTGGAACGTCGATTGGACCTTTGGCGAAAAAGCGCGCAAATGCGGTATACACGGCACCTCTGACGGTGTCGAGCTTTGCTTTGGCAAGAGCGATCTTCACAAGAACAAAATTTATACTTTGACTTACACCATGAGGAAAGCGGCCCAAAGTTTTGATGATATGGACGGATTTAACATTCGCTTCGTCAATGACCAGATGAATCCCGCTCCAAACAAAGTTTCTTTCGAGCTAAGTTTGGAAAATGGCGAGATAAACGAGAACAACGCTCGTGTTTGGGGCTTCGGTTCAGACACGCCAATCGTTTTTGAGGGCGGCAAGGTCGTCGTTCACGAGATAAATGATTTTGGTCCAGAAAATCACCTAACAGTTTTGTTCGGTCTTGAAAAAAATATCATTCACCCTATTAGCATAGGTAGCGGAAGCTTTGAAGATTTGAAAAACACTGCACTTGAAGGCTCAGACTATAATAATCGTGAAGAAGATATTGAAGAAGAAAATAATTATGATAATAATAAAGACAATTACTATTATCCAGAATATAATGGCAATTTCGTCACAAGATTTATTGGCACTGTTAACCCAATTGTCATACCGATAATTTTAATTTTTATTGCGTCAATCTTTTCCATGATTATGTCGGGAATTAAAAAATCCATGATAAATTCTGAGAATAGACTGCCGAGAGACGTAAACTATTGGCGTGATTTGCCGATGAATGGAAATATTTTGCTTAACAGCGGCATTTATTGGGTAAATGATAGTTTTTCTGTGACAAATGTGGTCGCTGCCTATTTTCTAAAATGGATTAAGGACGGAAATTTAGAGCCTGTCAAGGAAAAATTTACTAAGGGACTGATTTTCAAAAAGGATGTTCTTGAAGACTGCTTTAAAATTATTAGAGCGCCCGAGGGTGATGACGTGATGGAAGATTGGCTATATAAGCTGATTACAAGTGCGTCGGGCGATGACCTCATACTTAGAAACGATGAGCTAACGAGGGCTTTTAGCCGCGGCGATCTTGCGGAAAGGTTCGTTAAAAGCTACAAGGAAAATGCGTTTTATGCAGCTGAAAAATCTAAGCTATTGTATAAGAAGCCGGGCTTTTTATTCTTAAGCTACGATGTTTTCACTGAGCAAGGTCGGAGCGAAGCCATTAAACAAAAAGGATTTATAAAGTTTTTGAAGGATTTCACTTTGATTAATGAGCGTGAAGCAGTAGAAGTCGCTCTATGGGACGAATATTTAGTGCTTGCGGCTTTGTTTGGACTTGGAGAAAAAGTTTTAGAAAAGTTCAAAAGCCTTGATCCGAGCTACACTTACGCTGGATATACAGGCCTTGACCCAGTTATTTTGTATCACGTTGTGAATAATGTCGGCACATCAGTGAACCACGCCTACCAAAGCAATCGCTCATCATCAGCCTCACATGGAGGCGGAGGTTCTATGTCCTCTGGTGGAGGCGGAGGATTTAGCGCCGGAGGCAGTGGCGGCGGAGGCAGGTAAGCTTCGTAGGATTTTACGTTCAATTGGCGCCTGAGACTTGTTAAGTCCATGCACCAAGAGAACGAGTGAAGCGAAGTTCGATTGGCTATGCATGCCTTATTCCAGAGATCACAAAGGTATGGAGCGAAGCGAACATAGCTTTGATTGATCTTACGGATCGCTTCACTTCTTCCCTCCACGTACGCCAAAGTACGTAGTCAGTCAGTCGTTCGCTGTACTTCGCCTTATTCATCGTAGCGTAAAGGTTCACGTCCATATTTCAAGAACTTACGGTTGCGGTTAAATTATTTATAATCTAGACATAGAACAAGGACAGAGATTTTAATTTCTCTATCCTTTTTCTTTGTATTAATTAAGATTTATGATCTACAAATATTCTATATCACAACAAATTTGCAGATCAAGCGAGATGATTGGACGAAGTGGACTGACGAGGCAAGCGGAGCGTATAGGTCATACTCGAGCATTGCCGAGGAGGGAACGAGTTCAAGGGCTCATTGAATTAGGGATTTTAGAAAAACTAGGTCATAAATTCTTTAGGTGGCATAGATAAACGGCTGTGAGTTTGAATGCTCACAGCCGTTAAATTGTTAAAAAATAAGCATTTTTAAAATAATTCGAGTTCATTTGTTTCATAAGTTACTACATCTCCTGGATTTCCATCAGTGTCCCAGAGCTCGACTTCGTAATAATCAGAATTAGGATAAAACTTACGATAATACCAATAGTAGCTGGTGGGTATCCATCTTTTTCAAATTCTGAAAATTCAGCTTCCTTAACTAAATTTGCATTAATATTTATCATTTCTCTATCCATTAATTTCTTCTCCTTAATTTATAAATTTCAATTAAAAAAGCGACTGAACTTATATTTCAATCGCTAACTGTCTTATATATTAAATTGTTTTAAGTGGGACTTCTTATCCTTACCTCCTAATTTTGAGTATAAAAAAAGACGATAGAGTTTAATTATCTATCATCTCTTGCGTTTCTATTTAATTATTTGGCTCGACAAACTGGGATTTATCCAAAATGGAATGGAATAACGATATTCAAAAAGAATGCAAGTATTATACTAATTGTTCCCATCAGAACAAAATCCCTCAATTTCTCTCTCCTCAAAACGATAGCTCCAATAATAAAGACTATCACTTCCAAAACAGACCTTGAACTAAAATACCAATATCCATATACAAAACACATATTGAACAATACTGCCAAAATCAGCGCCGATAGTATAAATGCCAGTTTGCTTTTCCCCTTTGCATACCAGCATACAAAAGCCAATAATGGAGAAACGGCTGTAAACCCAAACCAAACCATCGCATAAATTCTCGGGAAAAATCCTGCAATATAGTATGAATACAAATAGTAACTTGTAACCATACCAATAAAAAATGTAAAAACATTAATGCTTGCTCTTATAGCTGAATTGCTATAAATAGAAATACATAGTGCAATCAATACCCAGATTGCGAAACGCCCAAGAAAATTAGTAATATCTAATGCTCCATCTATCGCCATAAGAATACTTGGAAGTTCAGCTTGATGAAAGTCCATAAATTTTGAAAAAGTTCCCAAAGCTATTCCGAGAAACAACAGAGCTATGGTATTTATAATTTTTCTATTAGTCGATATTAAATTTTCTGCACTCCTTATATTATTTAAAAACTTTATCATAAACAGCCTCATAAATTCTAATTTATCTAGTTATATTATATCACATAGTCCCTCGCCCGTCTAGACTCTTACAGTAAATATTACAATCTTGTTATCACTGTATTACCATTTATCTTAGCTTTACCCTTTCGTGTAATATACTTTTCAATATCAAAAATATTTCTCTCATCATAATCTTCCAATAACTTGTAATTCTTATGCTTTGTAATATCAAATTTATCAGACAAGAAATGTCTTACTACTCTTAGATAAAAATATACAAATTTTAATAATCTCCGTCTAAGTAATCCTCAAGTTGATATTCTTTCCCATCAACTTCTATAAACCATGTGCTATAAGCATCTATATTTAAAGGATTATCATCAACAACATAAGTTTTATAATACTTTGTATATATACTATACACGAGATTCTTTCTTGTGTCATTCTTATCTATTTTCCCATTATAAAAAGATATATATACATCAGATACTTTTGTATCTTTTTCCCAATATTTGCTTGCAATTTCATCCATGTGATTGGTATTTATGAATGGTTTTAATTTATCTATTACTTTTTTTACATCATTAATTTTAAAATTTTCAGATGTAACAAAATTAATATATAAGGATGGTCTTAAAAATTTTATTTGAATCTCACATATTTTTTTATTTGATGACATCTCTTCTTTAAACAAATGAAACTCTTCACTTGTAACATTTTTTTCTTTAGAACAAGAAGTTATAAATATCAACCCTATCATTAAAGTCACTATTATTAAATTTTTCCTGTTTTTATTTTTCATTTAACCTAACTCCATCTTTTTTTTGTAAATATTTCTCTACATCAAATACATTTCTCTTATACTCCTCAATCGAACTCTTTATTGAAGATGATACTATCAGCGCTATATAATTTGCGATCTTCTCATGGTCAACGTGCTTTCTCGAGTAAAAGTAGTTGATAATCATGTTGGCGATGGCGCCCGCATACATCTTGCAAAGAAAGTTCTTGAAGTCTGGGTCCAGGGCTATATCCATGTCATCTTCTGTCGTTTCAATCACTTTTAGTACGACCTCATAGAAATCGTCGTAGAAGAAGTCCTTGAGCCCTTCTCTGCCGATTGAGTCGTAGGCGCAATTAAGTATATCCTGATTGCTCTCTATGTAGTCCATGGCGAAGAGTATCGCCTCTTTGTGGTCCTTCTTTACTTCGAAGTTCTTCACGACGTGAACCGCCTCCTCCTCGAGCATCCACTTGAAGAGCTCTTCGATGCCGATGAAGTGGTAGTAGAAGGTCTTTCTGTTGACGTCGCAGTCCTTAACTATATCTGAGATTGTGATTTTGCTTAGGCTTTTCTTTTTCATTAACTTTTTTAATGACTTTGCCAATTTTTTCTTGGTCATAGTCGAAATTTCTTCGTTTTTCATCGTATCACCACTTATATTATACCCGATTTATAATAATAGCTGTCATTTTAATACATATTTGACCATCAAATACAATAATTTTGTCCCATTTCACACAAGTGTAGCTAAATTGACCAGTTTAACTTAGCTCATATCTGGCTATAATATGTACTAGATTAAAGAAAGGGGATAATTTTGTGAAAAAGATTTTTGCAAAGCTTATTGAAAAGCCTAGACTAATAGTATCGATCTTTGTGATTTTGCTAGTCTTTTCAATAGTTTCGTACCCGAAGATTCGGGTTAACTACAAGATTAATGACTACTTGCCAGAAAAGAGCGACTCGTCTGTCGCCATTGAAAAGATGAAGGAAGAGTTTGACGAGGACATCTTTAACGTGCGCGTCATGCTTCCAAAGAAGGATATCAGCGAGGTTTTGGATACTATCAGCGCCATCAAAATGGTTGATGGCGTCAAAACTGTCAGCTGGCTAAGTGATTTCGAAGATGTGATGAAGCCCATGGACTTCATGGATCAAAAGCATCTAGACACGTACTACAAGGACGGCTCTGCGCTTATAAACATTGCCGTGGATGAAGATAAGGCGATTGAATCGACTGAGGCAATCAGAGAAATTATTGGTGATGAGGCGGCCATGACTGGCTCTGCCGTAAACACCGCCATCGCTACGACTAACTCGGTTAATGAGATCATCATCGTAACTATCATCGGTGTGCTATTTACAATACTTATACTGATTTTAACTACTGATGCGTGGATCGAGCCCGTCATCATCATGCTTTCGCTAGCGACTGCCATACTTATAAATGCGGGCACGAACATCATCTTCGGAGAGATTTCATTCGTGACAAACGCCGCGGGCAACATACTTCTACTCGCCGTGTCCATGGACTACACTGTTTTTGTGATGCATAGGTTTAAAGAGGAAAAGCTCAAGACGAATGACAAGAAGGTGGCAATGATTGAGGCGCTTGATGTGTCGTTCTCGTCGATACTTTCGTCGGCTCTGACTACCATCATTGGTTTCTTGGCCCTTGTCTTTATGCAATTTAAGATAGGTCCGGACCTTGGTCTAGCGCTTGCAAAGGGCGTATTCATCTCGCTTCTAACTGTATTTACGCTTGCTCCTGTCATCATTTTGCACTTTGATAAGTACATCGACAAGACTAGCCACAAACGCTTCATTCCAAGCTTTGACGGCTTCGCGCGCCACGTTTTTAAACACAAGAGTGTCTACATCGTGGTCTTCTTGCTACTTATAGTGCCAAGCTTTTTAGCGGCGGGTAAAAACTCATACTACTTCGGCACTTCACACATCTTTGGCCCAGATACTAAGCTTGGCCAGGACAATATCTCCATCGAGGAAAAGTTCGGCGCTGAAGATAACTATGCGATCTTGCTGCCTATCGGCAACTTAGAAAAGGAAAGGCGTCTTTCTGATGATTTGAGGTCCATGAGCAAGGTTAAGAGCGTTATCTCTTATGTGGACATGGTTGGAGAGACGATACCGACTAGCTTTTTGGATGAGAGCGACCTAAAGAAGCTAAACTCTGATAATTACACTAGGATGATAGTTTCGGTCGACGCGGACTTCGAAGGCGAAGATACTTACAAGCTCATCGACGATATTAAGGCCGCAATAAGTAAGTACTACGGTGAATACTACCTACTTGGCGAAGGCGTATCGACTTATGACCTTAAAAACACTGTAACAGCGGACATGACTACCGTTAATATCATAGCCATCGCCGCCGTATTTATAGTTTTGTTGCTTACAGAAAAGTCTCTAAGCCTACCTATACTCTTGGTTGCAGCAATCGAGACAGCGATATATATAAACATGTCGGTGCCTTACTATCGCTCATCGAGCGTCTTCTACATCGCCTACCTGATCATTTCATCGATACAGCTTGGGGCGACAGTCGATTACGCGATACTTTTGAGCGAGAGATACCTTGAAGAGAGAAAGTCCTTGAACAAGGCGGATGCAGCCATTAACACAGTGTCAATGACAGCCGTTTCGATACTGACATCAGCTACCGCGATGATAGTTGTCGGCATCTTGCTAGGAAAGTTCTCAACTCACGGCCTGATCTCGCAGCTGGGCTACCTGCTTGCGATAGGAACGACAGCTTCACTAGTCATAGTGCTCTTCGTTTTGCCGGGCCTACTATATAGTCTCGACGGACTTATTCAAAAAACTACGAAAAACACAGAATTTGTTAATTAAGAAAGGTGATATTATGGATAAAAAGAAAAGATTATTCGCGGGCGTTTTGTGCCTAATAATGATATTTATGGCTACGGCGCCCATCTTAGCAGCGAGTGATAATGCGAAGGAAGAGGTTGTCTACGCTAGTTTAGGAAGCGATGGTGAGGTCAATAGCCTTAGCATTGTGAATATTTTTGGTAAAGGCGCTAAGGAAGACTACGGACGCTACACTAAGGTCAAGGCCTTAAACTCAGAAGCCGATGTCAAGATGAATGCTGATAAAATCACATTTGCAAGTGATAAAGATAGGTTCTACTACCAAGGCGACATGGATGATAAGACTCTTCCTTGGCTAATTAGCGTAAAATATTTCATCGATGGCAAAGAGATGAGCGCGAAAGAAATTAAGGGCAAGTCTGGCGAGGCCGAGATCAAACTTAGCATTAAGGAAAACCCTGCCATGGACAAGGAGTTCTTTGAAAAATACACACTTGAAGTCTCGACTAAGCTCGACACAAAGAAGTTTAAGAACATATCTTCAGACAAGGCCTCTCTTGCAAATGAAGGCGAGATGAAGCTTATAAACTTTATCGCTCTTCCAAACACAGGGCTTGAAGCAAGCATAAACGCTGACGTAGAGGACTTTTCATTCGAAGGCTTCTCGATCAATTGTCTTGATTTAAAGCTAAACATCGACCTTGAAAGCCTTGGACTTGAGGAAAAGGCAGACGATTTGAAGAGTGCGAGCCAAAAACTTAAGGACGCGAGCTACAAAATCAATAAAAATACACAACCCCTTGCCAATGGCGCAAGAGATATAAAGGTGTCGTATGATAAGCTTGAGGGCGCAAACAGAGCCTACATCGATAAGAGCTTAGAAGTTTTTGATGGCGTAGCAAAACTTGATGCTGGGCTTGAAGCCATTGACGCGAAATCTGATGAATTAAAAGCCGCTTCAAAGAGCGTGGAAGATGGTCTTGAGAAGATCGCTTTACTTGCGCAAAATGACAAGAACATGGCCCAAGCTATAGGCATGATAAAAGAATCATACAAGGCCTTTGACGCGGGACTTAATGAATACGTGGGCGGCGTGAGTAGCGCGGCTACGTCAAGCAAAATGCTAAACGCCGGCGCATCAGCCATGAGCGCAAAAGCAAATGAGCTAATAAGCGCAAATGCTAGTATGACTAAGGGCATGGCGAGCTTCACGAAGAGCCTCTCAGACTACCTAGTCGCTACAGACAAGATTACAACAGGCTTTACGAAGCTATATGACGAGATAAAAACTGAAGAAAATGAAGTTAAGGACAAATTCGTGAAGAATGACAGCGCTAGCACTTATGTAAAATCATTCGCTTCAGAGAAAAATGAAAACGTTAGATCCGTGCAATTCGTGCTAAAAACAGAAAAAGTGGAAGAAGAAGTCAAAGAAGAAGTCCACGAAAAGAAAGTAGACGAAAAGAAAAACGTCTTTAAGAAGTTTACAGAACTCTTTAGTAAATAGTTTTAATTTATATATACATGAAGGCAAGTCCTTCCAGATAAACCTCTCAAAAATAAAGGATAGAGAAAAGTAAAAAATCTCTATCCTTTGTTTTATGTGTGTAAATTATTTAATTAGTAGCCAGTCTTCTTTAAAATTGATTTAGATCTTTCTTTATTTATTAAGCATCCTCTCCACACCAATTGAAGAACTTAGAACTATCGTCCTAAAACCTTTGCGCTATGCAGAGAAAAATATGATGATTAAGGGCTCGCTTGTATGAAAAGTCATATATTGAGACAAAAAAAGAAGGCATCTCTGCCCTCTTTATATAATTATAATATTTTTATTTAATTAATAGCCAGTCTTCTTCAAGTCTGTTCATGATTTGATCTTTATATCTTCTAACGTATTCGTGAGTATTAGTAGCTTCCACCATATCATTCCATCCCCAGAATGTTTCGTCAAGGTCTGTGAATCTCTTTATCATTTGTGGGTTTTTGCATTTTAATAATGATAAATTGTCATAGTTTCTTTCGAATATCTTGTTTAAGATAACTGCTGCTTCTGCTCTTGTGATATTGGCATCTGGTCTGAATAGTCCATCTGGGTAGCCTGTGATTCTCTTTGCTTGATACTCACTGCCAATAGCTCTTTCTGCCCAGTGACCTGGAACGTCTGCGAATGGTGCTACGCCATATGGCTTGTTATCGATTGTAGATATCATTTGAGTAAATTCTGCTCTAGTGATAGGGGCGTTTGGTCTGAAGCGTCCGTCAGGGTAGCCTTTCATTATGCCTCTAAATACTACTGCGTTTATGGCTTTGTTGTACCACGAACTTTCTGTATCAGTAAATTGTGGCTTAGCAGCGGATCCTATGGCTTCGATGTTTAGTAGTCTTGCTAGCATTGCTGCTGCTTCAGCTCTTGTTATGGATCCGTTTGGTCTAACTGTGCCATTAGGATAACCAAAGATATATGCTTTGTGGTCTTCACCTTTTATCTCTTCTGGTTCTTCTACTCTTTCTTCTTCGGCTCTCTTCCATATTGCATATAGAATAGTGTCTGTGTATATCCTGTCTCCAGGTTTTACTTCGTCAAGATGCTTTTGGTCGTAGCTCCAGCCTCTGAAGATGTATCCTCTTCTACGAGGGATATATAGATGTGGTTCGATTAAGTCGCCTTCTTCTACTTCGATGTTTGTTATTTCGCCGCCACGATGGTTTTCGTCTAGTGTAAGGATAAGTGTGTTAGGTTCTGTTGGCTTTGGTGCTGGCTCATCTTTTTTGTGTACGTAAGATAATTTAAGTTCATTAGCATTTCTTTCATCAATTTCTGCATCAGACTCTATTGTAAATTTAAATTTTCCTTTTTGTTGTTCGCCTAAAGATGAAAGCATATATCCATTAATAGATCCTGTGATAGTGATACTTTCTTTTCCTTCACTATCAGCAAGTTCCTTTGCCCTTGCATCTGTTATTCTAACTATATTTTTATTATCAATCCCATCTGCAGAGCCTAATACTCTTAAAGTCATATTGGATAAAATTTCACTTGCTACAGTTCCTTGAGGTCCTTTTTTTATCTTACTTTCATGAATTCTTTCTCCTGTAAAACCGCGATTTGTATTCTTAGTGCTTGGATCCCATTGTCTCAATATTACTCTGATGGTAATCTTTCTATAATTTTTATCTTTACCATCTGCAGCTTTATACTTGGTATTAACACTGAATTTAGTTCTAGGATCATCGTTTTTTACTAGAGTTTTATAATCGTCTAAATTATTTATAATCTCTTTTGTTCCGTCATCCTTGAATCCAAAAGCATAAAGTGGTCTCCATGAGTAACTCTTAAACTCTAAGAATAATTCGTCAGGAATTACAAGTCCCTCATCAGTGCCAAAATCCATGTTTAAGTCAACATGAGTATAGCCAGCAGCCTTGCCTTCATCAGTTGGAAAGTCATTATTTTTAAATCTTTCTCCATAATTACGACTTAAAATTGGTAATATCTGATTACTTCCCGCTATATTTTTATAAGCAAGCATTGCAGCTACCCAATCCATCTCAAGCTCAGAGTTTAAAACTACTTCGTTAATTGTCTTATCGTCATCTGTTTTTTTGTACTTGTCAATGATGACACCATCAGCACTGTAGTTGTCAGTACCCTTCAAAATATCTTCAGCTTTTAAACTCTCATCAATCATTACTTTATTAGCATTTATTCTATCTTTAATTTCAGTAGCTAAGTGACCTGGAACTAATAAAGCAAATGGATTTGTAGGCAATGGATCTCCATAAGGCTTATTTATTTCATAATAAACAGCATATATTTTAGCATCTTTTGGTATAGAGCTTCCAAAAACATCTGCAATTGTATCTTCTGGTGAAAATAATTTTGCGCCATCAGCTAAAACTCCATTATCAACAGGAGCCTTATCAGACCAGCCTAAAAATTGCTTTGCTTTTCCTCTTATTAAACCACTGTTATACAATTCATATCCAATCTTATCTGTAAGTTCATAATGTTTTGGTGTATCTACCTTTTTAGCAGAATCATTTATCCATTGACCAACAAGTGTGACATTTTCATCACCTGTTAGCGGTTCTCCAACTCCCTCAGGTACTACTTCATCGCCTATTTCAAGTCCATCGGCACTGCCATTATCAAGCACTACTGCTTCATTAGCGTCTTCCGCCATCAATTGCACTGGAACTAAGCATAGCAGCATCACGACTGCCATTAGCATGCTTATAATTTTCTTCATAAATTCCTCCTAAATAGATTTTCTACCTATAATATCTTGGTTGAGAGAAAACAAATCTTTCATTGTTCAATCTAAACCAGTGTTCTTCAATGTCTGTGAAGCTTCTGTTGTAGTCGTGTCCTTCAACCGCTTCATATATTTCGTAATAAGCCCAGTAACTTGGTTTTAAGTCTGTGAATGGTTTTAGTTCTGGCTTATGTGTGTCGATGTAGTCCTTATCTGGACGTCTTTCTAGTAGTCTGTTGACTATGGTAACGGCTTCTGCTCTACTGATGAAGCTGTTTGGTCTGAATGTGCCGTCTGGGTAACCCGATATCCAGCCCTTTGCTGCGGACGAAACGATGTATCTAAATGCCCAGTGGCCGCCATCGACATCGTTATAAGGACTCAAGCCCCATGTCAATGCTTCGAATGACTCAGCGATTTTAACGAACTCGGCTCTTGTGATCTTGTTATTTGGTCTGAATGTGCCGTCGCTGTAGCCGCTAAGTATGCCAAACTCTGATAAGTAGGCTACTTCTTTGAAGCCCCAGTACGATTCATCTACGTCTGTGTAGTATTTTTTATAATTATAGTCTAGTCCTGGATACTCTTTGAATAGTCTTGCAAACATCGCTGCTGCCTCACCTCTAGTGATATTAGCCGCTGGTACGAATGTCCAGTCTGGGTAGCCATACATGTATTGCTTGTGGTCTTTTTTGTTTAGTTCTGGCTTTCTCTTTGCTTCAACTATAGGCTCTTCTACTTCTTTTTCTTCGCGTTCGTATCTGTCCTTTCTATCAGGAGTACGTCCGCCCCTGTCTCTTCTATATAGATAAACTACATATTGAGTGCCTTCAACTACGTATCCTTCAGCAGGATTCGAGTATGGCGCAAGACCCACGAATCTGTATCTAGGGAAGGCTTTTTCTTCAGTGTAGTAGTAAGTGCCAACAGGTGCATCGATTAGTACAGCGAATTCGTCAAGAATCTTGCCGTCTTCAGTCTCGTATCTAACGTAAACATCACCACGTTTTTCTTTTTCTTTGAGAATGGATGTGGCTTTGGCTTCTTTTGGTTTGCCGTCTTCACCAATTTTTACAGATGCTGTGTTAGTTACTGATTTTAATTTAACATCATCTACGGTAATAGTGTATGAGTATTTAAACTCTTTTGATTCTTTAACCTTTAAATTGAAAGTAGTTTCTAGTCCTAATTTCTTTAATTCTTCATCTTTTATTAATGAGTCACTTAGTTTTAAGTCTTTTAAATCTGCTTCGCCAGTATTTTTTACAGTAACTGTATAATTTAATACCTCGCCAGCTTTTTTGTAAGTAGCTTTGTCAACAGATTTTGTGATTATGAAGTCTGATTTTGGTTCTGGTTTAGCCGCAAATGTCCAAGTACCTATAAATTTTACATCGGCTTTATTTATTGTTTTTGAATTTTCATCCCATGAATTAAATGTCCATGTGCCATCTTCTACTTCATATGATGTTTGTGTTGGTTGTTTTGCGTTTACTGTCGCACCATCAGCATATTCAGCATCATCAGTTGGTTTATATCCTTCAATTGCAGCTGGTAGAGTTTTTCCATCTGTTCCGCTCTTAAATTCATATGTTGCTTTATATTTTGTTTGTGGTGTTGCAGCAAAAGTCCATGTGCCTACAAATTTTACGTCAGCTTTATCTATTGTTTTTGAATTTTCATCCCAGCTAGTAAATGTCCATGTGCCATTATTTTCAGTATCTTCATATGATGTTTGTGTTGGTTGCTTTGCGTTTACTGTTGCTCCATCAGCATATTCTGTAATATCTGTTGGTTTGAATCCTTCAATTGCTGCTGGTAAATCTTTTCCATCTGTTCCGCTCTTAAATTCATATGTTGCTTTATATTTTGTTTGTGGTTTTGCAGCAAAAGTCCAAGTACCAACAAATTTTACATCGGCTTTATCTATTGTTTTTGAATTTGCATCCCATGAAGTGAAGCTCCATGTGCCATTATTTTCAGTATCTTCATATGATGTTTGTGTTGGTTGTTTTGCGTTTACTGTCGCACCATCAGCATATTCAGCATCATCAGTTGGTTTATATCCTTCAATTGCAGCTGGTAGAGTTTTTCCATCTGTTCCGCTCTTAAATTCATATGTTGCTTTATATTTATTTGTAAATGTATTTGTAAAGCTGTATCCATCGGCACTCTTAGTTGAAGTGTAATGATCTATTGGAGCTTCTGTTAAAGTGTAATTAACTAAAGTTTTATTTTTATATTTTGGAAGTTTTTCAAATTTCCATGAAGCACCTGTTTGAGATTTATTTGTAGCCTTGCCATCTTCAAATAAATTTACAGTTACTTCAGTTGGTTGTGTTCCAGTGTTTCCATCGTGTACCCAAGTCTTTTTGCCTTCTACAGTTGTATATTCAGTTTTATTTGTAACTGTAAAACCGTCAGTATCATTTCCAGTTACAACGCCTACTTCATATCCAGTATATTGTTCTGGATCTTCTTTTACTGTGTATGCTGTAGTATACTTCGATTGACGAATGTTTCTAAATTCGCCCTTCCAGTTATTTTGGGCATTAAGTTCTATTGGGCTTGCTACCTGTGTTCTACCTTTAAATAGCTTAACTGTAACGCTATCTGGACGGTTACCAAATTCATCTTTATTATCGTCCCAAACCTTTTCAACTAATATGACTTTTTCCCAACCAGCATAAAGTTCATATTCGGGTGGGTCAATTATTGATGTAATTTCACCAGCGCCTTCGACAAGTTTTTGATCAGTAACTTTAGTTTTACCAGATTTATTTTCGTCAGCTGCATCATCATTAACTTTTGCTTCTTTATACCAACCTGTAAAAGCATAGCCTTTACGTATTGGCTCAGGATCCAAGATAGCTGATTTTTCCCCTTCAGTATAAATATCATAGATATCTTCTTTTTTGTCTTCAGATGGTAATTTAGTTAATATACCTTCATCTTCATTTCTTCCTGCTGTTACACCTTCAAATTTAGCAGGAGTTTCTGTTTTTCCATTTGCATCTAAGATTAGCTTAACCCTTTGACCAAGAACAACCTGTTTAGTCTTTGGATTTAATACAAAATCCCATTTACCAGTGCTTTCTTGATCGCTAAAGTCTGCTATTGCTTGGCTTGTATCTTTTGATACATAATGAATTTGTTTAGCATCTTCTGCTGTTGGAGTATAAGTTCCGTCACCTGCTGCAACTAGATATCCAACTTTTCTCTTAACGTCCTCAAAAGGTTGAACTTTAGGGTCACTGCTAACTACTGGTACTTCACATATTGAAACATCAATTTGATTAGTTAAAGTACCTGTTAATATAATTTTAGATTTCCCATCTATAACTCTTACGTCTTTACCTGTTGTTATATTTGCCTTTGGTGTTATTGTTACGTCTTTACCTGTTGTTATATTTGCCTTTGGTGTTATTGTTACATCTTTTTCTGCATAGATATTTATTCCGCCATATTCATTACCTTTTCCATGTCCTGGTGTTTGGTTCCAATTTGCTGGACCTACAAAGTTGCCTGTAATTGTAGCATCGTCTACAGTTAGGACTCCGTTGTTATAAATTTCTCCACCAAGTTTTGAACCGACACCACCAGTTAATGATGAACCGCCAGTAATAGTTAATTTACCTTCGTTATAAATGCCTCCACCGTATGAAGCTCTTGTATCTGACATAGTATCATTTGACATAGTAACTGTGGCACCAGGGCCAATAAAAACTCCTCCACCATTTTGGGCTCCCCAAAATAATGTTCCAGTATTTGAAATTTTGTTTCCGCTCATAGTTACATTTGCAGGTGTATCTTTCCCTTTATGTGTACCAATAGCAATAGCTCCACCATTGTCAGAAGCTGAAGTATCTTTTATTGTATTATTCGTAATGGTAACTGTTGCGCTTGCACCTTCTTCTACGCTGATAGCACCGCCAAAAGAAGCTATTTGTTGTCCGTTTTCTTTTCCAGCTCCTGTCATGGTATTATTATCAATAACATGAGTGCCTGTGCCAACTATATCTATAAAGCCGCCTGCGTGATATAATTTTGAGCCGTTGCATGTAAAAGTAGAGCCTTTAACTTCACTTGTGCCGTTTTGAAAGCATAATGCTCCACCGCTGTAACCGTATCCGTCGCCTAAGTTTTCAATTTTAAATTCAGAGTTAGTAACTGTTACATCACTTCCCAATGATCTTAAAAAACCACCAGTGTTAAAGCCATTTGCGATTTCGGCAGTTACTTTTGTAATTGTTGCAGTTACTCCTTCTCTTGTGTGGATACATGCTCCTTGAGTACCAGCATTGCCACCTTCAGTATGGCCTTTATTATTTTTAAAGCTTGTTCCGCTTACATTCAAAGTACCATTTTCTTGGTAAATAGCAGCTCCATGACCATAAGCTTTTACATCGTTATCTACAAAGCTTCCACCAGTGATTGTAATGTCTGCACTTTCTTTTCCAGTGTAAATAGCTCCACCGTTTAAGTCTCTATCTCCTTCTGGTAATGATTTATCATCGTTAGTTCCAGGTGTATTGCCTATAAAATCAGTATTAGTAGCTGTTAATGAACCGCCTCTTAAAAAGACTCCTCCGCCTGGATTTATATTTGAATTATCTCCAGGGTAACCTTTCGTTACTACAGCGTTAGTTAATTCTATTGTAGAATTTTCAGAATAAATAATTCTATTTTTTAGATCTCCGTCTAAAGTAAGTTTTTGATTTTCGTCTAAGCCATTGAATTTAACTGTTGAATTATTTATAACAAATAAAGTGTTCTTTCTTGTCTCTACAGTTGTTAATGCGTTATCTGCACTTATTTTGCCGCTCCCCTTTATTGTTATATTTTTGTTTTCAATTGCTAGTGTTTTGTCCAGTGTGATATTACTAGCAACAGTGATAACATCACCGTTTTCTGCATCTGCTATTGCATCCTTCAAATCAGCAAAATTGTTTACCGTTTTATTTGCTGCAAAGACGTCAACGCATAGCATCGGTACTAGTAATGCTATCACAAGCAAGACGCTTATAAACCTCTTCATAATTTTTTCCTCCTTATTATATAGATATAGTCACTACGTAATTAGACGCAGTAATCTACCCTTATCATAGCACCCCCCCTAGAATAATCAAGCTTTGCGAGGTTTTGTAACACAATTGTAACAATTGCACAAAAAAAGTGAGTACATATCATTTCAATGTACTCACTCATGGGATTATTATGGCTGTATAATATCTATTGGGGAGTAAAACCTCAATAGATATTTTTTTGATAAAA
>OASD01000288.1_pt1 | contig 23192 bp, 11 predicted proteins | sample 1475531 | NCBI WGS metagenome assembly OASD01 (sample SAMEA3360668, study PRJEB22359) | human gut metagenome | biome: ENVO:urban biome; feature: ENVO:human-associated habitat; material: ENVO:feces | place: Bangladesh | collected 2011
TCACTCAGTGGAGCTACGGCATCGGAGAGACCTGGACGCTCCTCGTACCCAATACGAAAGGTGGTGCGACCGAACCTCTAGCTAAGGGACACGCCAAGCAACTTGCCAAGGCGCCCTACGAGTACCAGCAGATGCTGGGACAGATGAATGCGTACTGGGGTGACCAACCCTTCACCTCGGGTCCCGTCTATGTGGGCGCCTTCGTCTGCATCCTCTTCATCATCGGCTGTGTCGTCGTCAAGGGTCCGATCAAGTGGGGACTGCTCATCGCGACGATCCTCTCGATACTGCTCGCATGGGGTAAAAACTTCATGCCGTTGACCAATCTCTTCATCGATTGGATGCCAATGTACGACAAGTTCCGAGCGGTTTCCTCGATCCTTGTCATCGCAGAGCTAACGATCCCGACGCTAGCCGTGCTAGCGCTCGTGCAGCTCATCAAGGAGCCTCAGCTCCTACGCAGCAAAAGCGTCTGGATAGCAGGCGGAGTACCAGTTCTACTCTTACTTCTCTTTGCTCTCCTGCCAGATCTCTTCTTCGGCTTCCTATCCCAGCAGGAGAAGGGCATGTTCGCCGAGCTAGCCACACAAGACCCTCGCTACCTGACGCTACAAGATCAGCTCAAGACGATGCGTATGGACATCTTCCAGGCGGACATCTGGCGCAGCTTGCTCTTCATCGTCTTAAGCATCGTACCCCTATGGCTCTTTGCCAAGGGCTATCTCAAGACTCAGTGGCTCTGCTGCATCCTCGTCGGACTGACACTCATAGACCTATGGCAGGTGGACAAGCGTTACCTAGCCGATGACGACTTCATCGCCCCACAACTGGTACAGCAGCAAGCAGCTCCTATGACGGAAGCCGATCAGGCGATCCTTCAGGACAAAAGCCTCGGCTATCGTGTCTTCAACCAGACGGTCAATAGCTTCAACGATGCCACCACCTCTCGCTGGCACCACAGCGTGGGCGGTTATCACGCAGCCAAGCTACAGCGCTATCAAGACCTGATCACTTACCAGCTCTCTACGGGCAATAAGCAGGTCTACGATATGCTCAATACGAAGTACTTTATCGTCCCCAATCCAGAGACCCGAGCTCCTATGGCGGTACCCAATCCAGATGCCTTCGGGGCTGCATGGTTTGTCGATAGCCTTCGCTGGGTCGCTAATGCTAATGAAGAGATGGAGGCACTCACCACGGCAGACCTACGACACGTCGGTGTCGTCGATCTCCGCTTTGGCGAAGAGCTACCGCAGCCTCTTATGCTACCCGATAGCACCGCTCAGCGTAGCATCACCGTCACCAAGTACACCCCACGACAGGTGGTCTACAACATATCGACCGAGGCTCCTGGCATAGCCATCCTCTCAGATATCTACTACCCACACGGCTGGCACGCCACCGTCGATGGTAAGGAGATACCTATCGCACGGGCTAACTACGTGCTGCGAGCCGTCTCACTGCCCGCAGGCAAGTACCAGCTCACGCTCACCTTTGCGCCACGCTCCATAGCCGTGACCGAGAGCATAGCCTTTACGGCTCTGGCCCTGATCCTCCTAGCGCTCATCGGCTCCATCGTGTGGCGCACCAGGTCTTTGAGAAAAGGCAAGAAAGCCCTCACAGACTCACAAACGAATTAATTACCTTTATATATAGATCAAACTATGACTTATCGAAACTTACTAAAGATCACCACCGCTCTACTACTAGCGGTCTTGGTCTCTTCATGTGCTTGCAGACTCAAGCCTCTCGACGGCTCTGCAACTCAGGTAGATCCCAACCCCTTGACACTCGTGGGTACGCAGATCCCTGGACAGGTACGTCTGACGATCCCAGCTAAGTGGTGTCACAAGAGGGCTATCGTCAATGTAACCCCCGATCTACGCTACAACGGTATCAGCGTGACGGGTCAGACCGTCACCATACAGGGTGAGAACGTCCGTGACAACTACCAGACCATCTCCTACGAGCGTGGTGGTAGCGTCATCATACCCTTTGCCTTTGAGTACAAGCCTGGTATGGAGCAGAGTGACCTTTACCTCACCTTTACCGCTACAGTAAAGGGTAAGAAGGTCAACCTCCCCGCTGTCAAGGTAGCTCGTGGTACCATCATGACTGCCGACCTAGCCAGCATTCGCGATATCACGCCAGCTCTCGCTCGTGACGCCTTCCAGAGAGTCATCAAGGAGCAGTACACGGCCGACCTCAAGTTCCTCATCAACCGTGCCGAGGTACGTGCTGCTGAGCTCAACAAGCGTGAGGTCAAGGAGTGGAAAGATGTCGTCGACAACGCTTATCAGGTACCCAACCAAGAGGTAGACATCGAGATCCAGGCTTATGCCTCTCCCGATGGTGCTCAGGACCTTAACGAGCGTCTCTCGGCACAGCGTGAGCGCAACACTTCTAGTGTCATAGCGCGCCAGCTGGGCAACAAGAAGATCGAGGTCAACGCACACTACACCGCTGAGGACTGGGACGGATTCCAGAAGCTTCTTGAGGCAAGCAATATACAGGACAAGGAGCTAGTCCTGCGCGTCCTCTCTATGTATCCCGATCCCGCGGATCGTGAGCGTGAGATACGCAACCTCTCACACGTCTTCACACAGCTAGCTAGCGAGATCCTCCCCGAGCTACGCCGCTCACGTCTCAATGCCAACGTACGCATCATCGGCAAGAGCGATGACGAGCTCAAGATGTTTATGGCACAGCGCCCAGGTCGCCTCACCATCGAGGAGATCCTCTACACCGCTACGCTCTATGACAATGCTAAGGATCAGATGAACGCTTACCAGCAGGCTACGCAGCTCTATCCAAAGGACTACCGTGCGTACAACAACATCGGTACGCTCTACCTCGCTCAGGGCAACTACGAGCAGGCTGCTAACTACTTCGCAAAGGCTCAAAAGATCCAGCCCAACGCTGCTTCTAATATGAACGAAGCGCTCATCGCTCTCGACCGTGGCAACCTAGCAGAGGCTCAGCGCCTCATGGGTCGTGCCGTAGAGGTACCCGAGGCTGGTCAGGGCATCGGTCTCCTACAGATGCACGAGGGCAAGTATGCAGACGCTATTCGCTCCTTTGGCAATACGCCATCGAACACGCTAGCCATCGCTCAGATCATGCAGGGTCAGTACGCAGATGCTACGCGCACCCTCGCTGCTGTCGCACAGCCCAATGGCGAGACCGCTTACCTCAAGGCAGTCGTCGCAGCTCGTACCAACGATCTGCAGGCGCTCGTCAGCAACCTCCGCTCAGCTATTGAGCAGGATCGCACCTACGCACAGCGTGCACAGCGAGACCTCGAGTTTGCAGCCTTCAGCCAGACACCCGAGTTCGTCGCTCTGGTCAAGTAACACAACAGACGTGACGTAACAGAGCGTCACCCTCAACACACGAGAGGAGCTACCCGCCTAGGCGGATGGCTCCTCTCTCGTTATCTGCGACGACATCAACGCCATCGGACACTACCATCAGCAGTTCTCCCTACTCTCTCCCGCAGAAACCAAACAACCCCTCCGTAGAGATTTGCCGTTTTCCAGCGAAGAACGGGAAAATTCTTCCGAACTTTTATTTCCCGTCTCCGTGGAGGATTTTCGTTTACTCACTGGAGCTTTCCGATTTCCTCGGTAGAGATTGGAATCAACAGAGATGCAAGAGTAGCTATAAAGTGGGGTTACAACATAGCACAAAAAGGTCCTAGCCCTATATCCCGTGGAGGTCATCATATGTAATCTCTAGAAGAGAGGACTACAGCGCATCAGCCCTGACAGGGACTGGAATCACCTTTGCACTTTACAGAATAAAGCGTACCTTTGTGACAACGACCTCAGATATGTTAGAAAGTATGTTTACCCCCCCCCCATTTAACATTTGGCAACAAGGGAGCAGCTCACTTACAAAGCTCCTACGCAAGCACTTCTCTTGCTACCAGCAGGAGAAAGGGCGGGGCAACAACCACACACATACATCTCATCACACATCACAAGTGGCGACCTCTTCCCGAGAGAGGGGTCGCCACTTGTCGTGTCTTCTAGTCATCTCTAGTCATCCCCAGCTACCATCTCTATAATCCACCAAGCATAATAGAACTAATAACATTGTCTCTATGAAAAAGATATCGCTTATAGCTAATAGTGGCATCCAGGTCATCTCTTTTGACTTCACATTAGATTTGCGCGAGAAGGCTCCTCTATGGTTTTATGAGTACCAGACCGTAGATGAGTCGTGGCAGATCGAGCTACTCTACGAGGTCAAAGATGAGGATGGCACCCCTCACTACTATCGCTACATAGAGCTCGATAAGGAGGGCTTTATCGAAGACACACAGCCCATTACTATCAAGGATCTAGCCAATGCAGGCATCTCCCCTCTAGAGGTCTCTCCAGACAATCCTAATCATCAGATATATCGCAGTACCATCTCAGACTTCTTCAATCTCATCTCTGCGTATGGCAATCAGTGGCTCCCGCTCCCCTACCTTAAGAAGCTGGGCTTTCGCTTTGAGCAGGGACCATACAACTGGAGTCGCTTTAAGATTGTGCCTTTGCCAGAGAGTGACAACGAGGAGAAACGCTATCGGGTTATACTCGCTTTCGACACCTATACGACGGAGGAGGATAGCGAAAATGATGAGAACCCCTACTTCCCCGATGAGGTGATGGCCTCCCTGAGGCTAAAGCTCTGTGATGAGCCTCTCGGTGTAATAGACTACAGCACCTCACAGGGAGAAAACTCAATCAATGTGGATGAGTATCTATTCTCTCTAGCATATCCTAATGTAGAGTCGCCAGAGAGACTTCGCACCTCTAAGAAGAAGTCTTACCTGACAGCTTACCTGGCCTTCATCTATCATGTGGCTCGGTATGAGCTCTTCCCCGAGGTGGAGCTTTATCGGTCACAGGGAGTGCCAGGCAAGGACTTAGATCTCGTGATCGATATCGGTAACTCGCGCACCACGGCGGTACTGGTCGAGGATCATAAGATCTTTGAGCAGACGGCACTCTTGAGGCTTCTTGACTTTACAGCTCTAGAGGATCCTGAGGATCCCCGTGTGAGCTACCTGAGTGAGCCTTTTGCCATGCGACTGGTAACACGCAAGGTGACCTTCGGGCAGATAGGCAAACGCAATAGTGAGCGCTTTACCTACCCGAGTATAGTGCGGCTCGGTCATGAGGCTGAGCGGATCCTACATCTAGCCAAGAGTGAAGAGAATGAGGAGATGCCTATGACGCTCTCTAGTCCCAAGCGATATCTGTGGGACAAGCAGAGGAGTCAGAAGGAGTGGAAGTTTTCTATCCTCCCGAACGACAAGGATCCAGACGATGTCCTCTACCTACCAGGTATCTCCAAAATGATCGCTAGTGACGGCTCGATACTTCGCGATGGCAGTACGGGAGGGCAAACCTTTTACTACTCACGGCGTACGATGATGACGCTCGCCTTCCTAGAGATCTTGGAGCAGACGCTTATGTACTCTAATAGTGTCGCATATCGTGAGGATCGTGGCTCTGTAGACAGTCCTCGCATACTACGGCGTGTCATCATAACATGCCCTACGGCTATGTCACAGAAGGAGCGTGAGGCTCTAGTACACTGCGCCGAAGATGCCAACTACCTCTTCTCTACATACCATCAGTACGATCAGCGTATCGAAGTTTACCCCCAGATCAATAAGGATGCTGACGATACTCCGTACTGGTACTACGATGAGGCGACTTGCTCTCAGCTGGTCTATATGTATAGCGAGATAGGGCAGAAGTACAATGGCTTTTGCGAGGAGTTTTTCAATCTATATGGCAAGAAGGCCACAGGAGCACGCCCCACGCTCACCGTCGGGTCACTAGATATCGGTGCTGGCACCTCGGACTTGATGATCTGTAAGTATACGTACGAGCAGGATCGAATTACGAAGGTGATTCCTGAGCCTCTCTTCTACGACAGCTATTACTTCGCAGGAGATGACATGCTCTATGACTTGATCAATGGCTTGCTCTTTTACAGTGACGAGGGTTCTTTTCGCAAGAAGCTGGCAGATCTCGATGAGCATGCTTATAGGCAGAAGCTACGAGACTTCTTTGGTCCCAACTATGCCGGTCAGACTATCAGGCAGCGCAACCTGAGACGCAACTTCAACCTGCAGTACACCGTACCTCTGATGTATCATCTGCTCTCGCTTCTCTCTGAGGAGAGACGTGACTGCAATGTGCGCTACGAGGACCTCTTCCCCTCGGCAGAGCAAGAGCCCAACGAATCTGTACAGAGAGGCTTCGAGGAGTTCTTTGGATTCTCTATGAGAGAGCTCTCGTGGGAGTTTAGTGGTCAGCAGATCTACGATATCGTCTCCAAGTCTTTTGAGCCTCTGCTGAGGATCATCTCCAGCATAGCCTACTCGACAGGGTGCGATATCTTCCTTCTCTCTGGGCGTCCAGCCTCTCTGGCTCCGATACGAGATGTATTCCTCAAGTATTACCCTCTATCGCCGAATAGGCTTATCCTGCTCAACAACTACAATGTGGGCTATTGGTACCCCTTCGGTAGCAATACGGGTTACATAACCAACCCCAAGACGGTGGTTGCCGTGGGAGGGCTCATCGGCTTCTACTCATCGGAACTGGGCGGTCTCAAGGGCTTTCAGCTAGACACAAAGCTCCTAGGCGAGCGACTCACCTCTATCGTCAACTATGTGGAGCAACCAGACTCTGCAAGGAATACGCTCCACAGCTCGTATGTGTTCACGCCTAGTTCACCCATTGGAGATGTAGTCGTATCGTCTCTCCCCAAGTCTCTCCAGATCAAGCAGCTGGATGTAGATATCTATCCAGCTCGCCCACTCTTTACCATCAGCGTCAACCGCTCTGGTATGGGACGTCGGCTGAAGAGTACTAAGCCTCATCTCAACGATCTACAGATACTACAAGAGGTAGATCTACAGGTTAAAAGCCTGGAAAAGAGACTTCCCTTCACGATCCATCTGAGTCGAGATGTCACCAATCTTGAGGATATCGAGATCGAGAGCATCACCGACAAAAACGATGAAGATATAACAGTCAGCGACCTCTCTATCAATGTACAGAGCCTCGGTCTAGAGGACGGCTACTGGCTGGATACTGGAGTCTTCAATCTAGAGTAAGAGAGCGTACAGTCTAACAAGAATCGAACATCCTTATGATAGCCAACATAAATGATCAGCTCAGCGCACTAGAGCGAGCCATACAGTGGAGCAAGAAGTATCCCGAGGAAAACCTCGAGTCTACCCTACTAGAGCGCAAGCGCCGAGAGATAAAGCGCGTTAAGAACACCCTCGAGATCAACTGCTCTGTAGCTGCCTACGGAGAGAGCCAAGTGGGTAAGTCGTACCTAATGAGCAGTCTCTTATCCACACCGACGAATCCATTTGAGATCAGTGACGGGGATAGGAAGTACAGCTTCATCGATGAGATAAATACTAGTGGGGGTAACCTCTCTCAGACGGAGTCCACAGGTATCGTGACTCGGTTTACGACTCGCCAAGACAATGCGACTCCAAGAGGACAGGTCAAGATAACCCTCTTTAGCATAGCAGACATACTGACTATGCTCTGCGACTCTTACTACAATGACCTCAAGCTCGATGTAGAGGATCAGCAAGAGATAGATATTACGGAGAGACTGCGCAATGAGCTCAAGGAGTGCATAGATCGGGAGAGGGGTAAGCAGGAGTTTCTGACCGAAGATGATCTCTTCTATATATATGAGTACATCAAGAGGGAGCTGGGCCTCAAGGCTCAACAAGTGGTCAACTCTCGATTTCCCTACGAGATAGGAGCCAGCATTGAGTACATACACCCAGATCGCTGGAGTCAGCTCTTCTCCTTCTTATGGCACGACAACCCCTCGATCACTCAGCTCTTTAGCACACTCATCAGAGAGCTCAAGAAGCTACACTTTGCCTCGGTAGTATATGTCCCCTTTAGAGCAGTACTGAGAGAGTACGGATCCATACTCAAGGTGGAGTGGCTAGACTACATTATGTCTGACGAGCAGAAGGCTGAGAATAGTAATGATGAGCCCCTGGTAGATGTTTTCGGAGCAAGTGGCCTACTCTGCAAGGGCTTTAGAAAGTCCTCACTCTCGGCTCTGATTGCTGAGCTTACCTTCACCCTACCATCAGAGATTGCCGAGGAGCGCCCCTTCCTCAAGAAGCTAGATCTCCTGGACTTTCCAGGCGCACGCTCTCGTCTGCAAGTTGAAGGAGAGACGCTGAGCCAGCAAGATGGAGAGAGAGACATTATCCCAGCCTTGCTCCGCCGTGGTAAGGTGGCTTATCTCTTTAACAAGTACTCGCACGCCTTGCTCATTAGTGCTGTACTCTTTTGCCATCACAATGACCAGCGCACGGAGGCTACTCTAGGCAACACCATCACCCAGTGGATCAGCGAGAACATTGGCAAGAACGAAGCCGAGCGAAGCAAGTACCTAAAGAAGCTACAAGGAGTCTCACCTCTATTCTTCATTGGCACTAAGTTCAACAAGGAGCTGGTCTGTACTAAGATGGATATTCTATCGCAAAAAGAGCCCTCGGGCGAGAACAAACTGAGCGAGCGGTGGAAGCGCTTTGATGTAGTGATTCCCGAGCTGATCGGCACTGCCAGGTGGTTCGACCATTGGATCGAGCCAGACGCTACGCAGCCCTCCTCAGCCTTCCAGAGCATATACCTCCTGAGAGACTACTACTGGTCTGGCTATTATCGCATCTTCGAGGGCTATAGTGAAGGGGCAAACAAGAGTCCCGAGACTGGCTATGCACAGAATAGTGAGTACCCTAACTTCATGAAGGATGTACGACAGAGCTTTATCGACCATCCTTTTGTCAAGGCTCACTTTCGCGACCCTGAGAAGGCTTGGGACTCGGTAGCGACCCCTCGCAACGATGGCTCTAAAGCAATCATAGAGGATCTAAACAAAATCGCAGGTTGTCTAGACGCTGCCAGACGCGAACGCTATACACAGCAGCTCAACGAGATTAAGGAGAGTACGCTCTCACTCCTTGAGCCACACTATGAGTCTGAGGAGTCGTCCGAACGTAATAAGCGCATACAGAAGGTGGTCGGCTCTATACGCAGGAGTACGATGGAGGTGGGAAATCATCCTGAGATCTTTGGCTACGCTATAGATAGTCTTATGATACCCGCAAGCCTGCTACATCGTGTAGCCTATGATATATTGATCCTACAGAAGGAGACTCCTAAGGACCTCAATGCGATGCTACTCCTACGTGAGACGCTAGGCATATCAGGCGATACATCTGCCGATCAGGTCAAGCAGCTTGTCGAGGGATACTTCGGTGCAGATAGTCAGGCAATCCTCGAGGAGTATGGAGTCACGATCGAGGAGCTCTCCTCAGGAGCCAATGAGCTCAACTCAACCGTCGAGAAGCTCCTCGCCTCCAAGATACTATCCACATGGCAGAGCTATCTAAGTAGCAAGGTAGAGGATGTCAAGGAGTATATCCATCAGGCAGCAGACGTAATCGACAAGCTCATCGTTCTTGCCAAGAGCAAAAAGATAAAGCGTGAACTAGAGCATCAGATAGAGGGATACATCATATCGATCCAAGAGAAGTCTGTACTACCTACCTTCATAGCAGACTACGCTTCGCTCTTTCTCAATCACTTTGTCTGCACTATGGGCAGTGACTTCGTCGATGATGATGATCGAAAGGTAATCGGACAGAGAGCTGAGAAGTGTTCTGTCATGCACAATCCTATCGTACACATAGAGCCTAGCCGTGGTAACAAACCTATCGATGATGTGATCGCTGGACTTGCCGTATACAATAACCCGACAGGGTCTAACACGGTCACGACGATCATGAAGTCCTCGTTTTTCAAGCAATTTCAGCTATGGCAGGGTCGGGTCATCGACTGTATTCTCCTCACCTCTGATGCCTCTACCAAGGATCCTATAGCCAACAAAGAGCTTGGGGATATCATCGCTAGTACCCAAATCCTATAAACTAGACAATTGAACTATGAGTAGGGACAACAAATTCTATGGCAAGCGCAGGCTCTGCCAGACGAATCTCAAGTATTTTGACAAGATCCAGCGACTAGGTAGCGATCAGCTCTACAAGCGCTTCAACAGTGTAGAGCCTATCCTCCAAAACAACATCTCCAAGGAGTATCAAGACTTCCTAGCACAGCCTGACTTTGACCCAAACTTTGGCACTATCGTATGGCATGGTGTGCAGTGGCAGAAGGCACCTAGACTACTCTCTCAGCTAGAAGGTGAGGCGAGAGCGCACTATGAGGAGATCCTGCAAGAGACGCTCACACATTACCAGCAAGCTGTAGAGCAGTGCCACAATGAGGAGGAGCGGATGACTCTCGCAGGGATCCTCTCCAGCATTGACGAGCGATTTATCTATTGTTATGATGACCGAGTCGTTGTCGTAGCGTGGGGTATGAGAGAGAAGGAGAAGAATATCAAGGTCTTCCCTCTCGAAGAACTCTTTGTAGCACCTCAAGAGCCAGAGCCTGAAGAGGCAGTCCAAGAGCCAGAGGTAGAGGAGACACCCGAAGAGATTGCTCCCGAGGAGCCGCCCGTCACGCCTCCGCCATACAGCAAGGTGGTGGAGCCTCAGGAGGATCTCCTCGTTGTAGCTTTTAACCCAGGTCTGCATGGAAGGCTAGATTATGGAGCTAGCAGTGTCACCATAACTAGAGGAGGTCGTCTAGACACTAGTCAGATACCTACGATCATACCTGAGAGTGGATACCTCTTTACAGGCTGGGACATTAACCTCGATGAGCCTATCCAAAGCGACATCATAGCGACAGCGCAGTATCGCTCCTCGATCGTACGAGCCACCTTCAATGCTGGGGAATATGGTATGCTAAAGAGAAAGCGCAGAGAGGTCGATATGCCTATTGAGCTGGGATCTGTAGTCGCTCCAAGCGCCATTCCTAGAGTCAAGAGCAAGAGAGGCTATCGCTTCACTGGTTGGTCTCCCGATATATCGCAACCTCTGAGTGAAGACACGACCTTCACCGCCCAATACGAGCAGAATAAAAGATGTTGGTATTGGTGGGGTCAACGAACTTGGTGGGAGTGGCTCCTATGGGGACTCCTATTTCTACTACTCTTATTCCTAATACTATGGTTACTCGGAAGCGGATGTAGCAGTTGCGCATCGCACCTTTATAATGATGACGAAGAGCGAGTCTATGAGGAGATCCCCGTAGACAGCGTAGGCTCTGTAGATCAGATACGAGGAGACGATGGCTCTTACTATGATGACAATGGTCGAGTCAGAGACATCCTCGGAGATGACGAGAGTCTACCCGAAGGAGCCGTTGTGGCTCCCATAATGGGTGACGATGGAAGACCTCCTCGCATCATTGACTCCGATGAGCAGATTCCCATCATAGCGGATCGGCTCAATGTCTATCTAACCGACGACAATGCAAACTTACAGCAGTGGGTCAAAGACTTCAAGGGGAAGTATCCCTCTGACAACTACCGCATCATCGGTGTTGATCCCAATGCTCAGCTGATTCAGATCCAAGTACCTTCGTCAGAGCGCGAGTCACTTGGCAAGAGACTGCCTCAGGAGTTACCACGTCAGCCATTTTTTGTCGTTGACGAGGCTATCGTAGAGCATGCCGGTACTCCTACACAGGCTCTCAACAGTAACAATCTAAGGGGCTGGCACCTCAAAGCTGTGAACGCGCCCGCTGCGTGGCAGATGACCAAGGGTAGCCCCGAGGTTATCGTTGCGGTCATAGACGATGGCATAGATGCTAGCCACCCCATCTTTCAGGGGCGTCTCTATAGGCCCTACAATGTGTTCACTCAAAACAACTACCTGAGCTCTGGTCAGGGTCATGGCACCCACGTCGCTGCAATAGCGGCTGGCTCTACTGCATACTACAATCAAGGTGCCGCAGGCATAGCCCCCAACTGTAAGATTATGCCTGTACAAGTCTTTGATAATGGGATCTGTACTATATCAGCAATGGTCAGTGGCATTATGTATGCTGTGCTACATGGAGCAGACGTAGTCAACATGTCCTTAGGCCCCAGTGGTATGGAGCAGTTTGCTAGACTACCTCGAGACGAGCAGCGCAAGCTTGCGAAGGTTCTCTTCAAAGGTTACGAGCAGGTCTTTCAGCATGTAACCAAGACTGTCACAAAGCATAATGCTATCCTAGTCATTGCTACGGGCAATGAAAATGTCGTGGCAGCTCTCTCTCCCACTTGTAGAAACTCGCTAACGACGCTCAATGTCGCAGCGGTCAACCCTGACCTTAATCTCTCAGACTTTACAAATTACGATCAGGGGGCCAACATAGCAGCACCAGGCGTTGCCATCTATAGTGCTACTCCTCATCGATCATTTGAGTCTTATGATGGGACTAGCATGGCTGCTCCCATAGTCGCAGGCTCAGTAGCACTGATGCGTAGTACCTACTCCTCGCTGACCGCTCAGCAAGCTCTCTATATATTGAGACGTTCAGGCTATCCTATAGAGCATAGCGACACTCCTATGATACAGATCGATAGAGCTCTGACACTCCTCAAGCAGATGGTGCAAGACGGCTCTATCAGCAAGATTAAACAAGGGGGGTGGCACTGTCCAACCTGACGGGGAGATGGTCGGCAGAGAGTTCACAGAGTCATCTACCACAGACTCCCAAGCACAGCTGAGAGCACGACTCAACGAGCTACAAGAGCAGCAGCGTGCGTTACAGCAAGAGATAGATAACATCCAGATACAACTACAAGAATAGATAGACTACATCCTCTATGGGAAAGAATAGCAATGTATGGAATGAGGGTCCCTCATTCTCTTGGGCCAATGCTACGCTTGCCTTCGCCATCATCGCTATGGCGATCGGTACCTATATGCAAGGCTTCTATAAGACGGGAGACTATGTAGAGACCCTACTCGTAGCTTCTGTAGTGCCACCGATACCTGACCTGACCTTTACGATTGTCTCGTTGGGACTCTTTCTAGGCATCCAGTTCCTAAAGGGCACAAGCAGACACTTTGCCAAGCGCATTTGGTGGGAGCGTGCTTTAGTCTTTCTGACACTGCCTATCTTCCTACTCTCGCTGAGTCCCATCAACTATACTTGTCGTGTCATAGAGCAGAGCGAAGAAATCCAAAAGAACTTTGCAGATGGGGTCAATACCTTCAAGGGACTCTTTAAGGAGTACGACCAGTACTGCCACGAGCGACTAGATAGTTACAATCACACACTTGACTCCAGCTTACCCTCTCGATCCAACCAGCGTGAATCTAGTGCTGATCACAGCCCCTATGCTAAGGAAAACTACCTTCTGACACTCAGACTACAGCTCTTACCTCCGACAGAAGACTTTGCGCAGTTTAGAGAGGAAGCACAAAAGTGGATAGAGGTCAATGGTCAGAAGCCCTCTGTGTGGAATCCCTTTCTCATAGGCAATACAGATGCTATCTTGAGTGGAGTATCACAGTGGATCAGCCAGCTAGAGGACTTTAGTCGTACCAACCTTTCCTACGAGCGACAGTATCCCACCTTCGAGCAGGCTGTAGGACTCTTAGAGCACTGCCAGGCTTCCTTCAGTCAGGTCAAGAAGATCGTGCGCAACCAGAGTGGCTTCAGTAAGCATACTATATGGCTAGGCTTGCTTTTTTACAGCCTACTCATCACTCCCTACTTATTACAGCAACGACACACCAAGGCTAGAAACTACTATAGCCTATGGAAAGGGGGTAAAAATATAAGAAGATCGTCTAGTCTAGTCACTAGTCAAGCCACTAGACCCAGCATCCCATTATCCGACGACGTTCCTTTCAAGGCAAAGGAGCGAAAGCCCTCCAGCTTCTCTCTCAACAATGATAACCAGCAGAGCGAGGGACGAGGTAGCAAGAGCAAGAGCTCATCATTCGAGCTATGATCACGCACCCTCTGTCCACTTTCAGGCTAGGTAACAAGCTTGATGCCACTAACGATCCATATCTATCGAAACATCAGTACAAGCGACTATGAACACCTTCGACAAAAATGACGTCATCAAAAACATAGATCATATCTCCGCCCAGCAGATTGCGGAGTTTATCTCCAAAGGTCTTATCTCTGAGCGCGAGCTAATAAAAAAAGCAGGAGATCGCTACGACAAAGCTAAGCGTGATGAGGTCACACGCCAGTTAAATAAGAGTGTACCCTCTGCATTCAATACTACAAATAACGACTCTGACACCACTTCTTATGGAGATAAGACATACTCTGACCATGTGGTGGTAGCAACGCCTCAAGAAGAACAAGAGGTAGACATAGAAGCCTCGGACGATTCTAACTACTCAGGATGGGACGAGGCTCGTGTGTCAGAGGCCGATGCAGAGGAGATAGCTGAAGCCATCATACAGGGAGAGGTTAGCGAGCAGTACCTTAGAAAGAACTTCGGACCAGCCTACGCACGATCCAAGAGGGAGAAAGTCAAAGATATTCTCTCTCAAGGCGATCATAAAGAGTTTGATCGCGCAGAGCAAGAGATGACAGCAAAGGCTTTTGAGGCTTATCTTGCCAAGTACCCTAATGGTCAGCATGCTGCACAGGCAAAGGAGAAGATTAGAGCGCTAAGAGCCACAGCCCAAAGAGCTGCCGAAAAAGCAGTCCAAGAGCAAGAGATTGAAAATGCATGGCAACGTGTGGACAAAGCAAGTAGTAAAGAACTCAGGCAGTTCCTACGTAACTACCCTGACTCTCCTTACGACCATGAGGCTAATCAGCTGCTCCAGGAGATAAGCAACCGTAGCCGACGTGTGTACATAGATCCTACCGAAGAGGTCGAAAGGCTTGACTACACATTAGGAAGAACCTATGACGCTGAAGAGGAAATCTCTAGGTTTTATCACAGCACGGAGCTGACTCCTGAGGATATCCTACACGAGATCGCTAAGGATCCTAATATCCTTCACGCCAGGAGCGTCAAGTACTTGTTAGAGTACGGCGGTATCTCCGTCGAGGACCTCTTAGAGTGTGGCCTCAGCGAAGAGGTCGTACATTATGTCGGTCGATCTTCAGAAAGCGAGCTAGGAGCTGTCTCGATAAAGGCATTAAATGAAGAGTCCCTTCTAGCAGTAGATAGACCCTGCAAAGAGATCTATATATGGGGAGTCCCATCTTCGGGCAAAACGTGCGCCATCGGTGCTATCCTCCACACCTTATTTAGAACGACAGGAGACTACTCCGCTGAGCTCATTGTGAATAAAAGAAACAAGCGTGGCTACGACTATGCCTCACAGCTACGCAATGCGTTCAACCCTCAGACGAATAGTAGGTATAACCTCGTTCGGCTCGTCAACAGTACAGATCTCAATCAGTTTTACAAGATTGAGTTTGACATCACCGAGCGGACTGGACGAAAGTCCAAGCTAATCTACCCATACACTCTGATGGATATGGCAGGAGAGCTTATGGCAGCCATCCATCGCAACTCCACGGGTCATACCAGTCCTGAAGATGACGTAATGCTGGCAAAGCTTGACTGGATGCTGGGAGCTGGGAGTAATAGCCAGAGAGGCAATCGTCGTATCCACATCTTTTGTCTCGAGTATGGAGGTGAAAACAAGAGGATCTCCAAAGATGACCCGACTGATGTGCAGACTTACCTAGAGTCTGTGGGCAACTACTTGCGTCAAAAGAACTACCTGCGCAACGACACCGACGCTCTCTATGTACTCCTTACCAAGGTAGATCTCAATAAGGAGAATGTGAATCTAGGTACTTACCTCAAGGAGCACTATAGTAACTTTATAAACTTCCTCAAGGGGCAGTGCGAAGACTACGAAATCAATGAAGGTAGGGTGATATGTCAGCCCTTCTCGCTTGGAGAGGTTTCTCTCAAGAGTCTCTGCAAGCTAGACACACACTTCGCTCAGGACTTCATTCAGAAGATCCTCATTGAGCAGGGACAAAGCTTTGCTGAGGGAGGTTTTATCAATCGCATTAAGAGGGCTCTCAATAGCTGATAGACGCCCAGTTATATCACTACAATCAAGAAATAGCACCCTACTATGGCAAACAAAACAGGACTAACGAGAACCGACGATACCCTCGAACTCTTCTATCAGTATAGTCTCAACGGACTACAAGAACCCGTTGCTACTGACGAAGAACTCAAGGCGAAGATGCGAGGAGATCTGAGAGAATCCATAAGTGCTGGAGTCTCCACACAGACAGGACTCTACCTCTTAGAGTGCTTTGGCAGTGCTGGATATGCACTATCCTATATTCGCTCTGGTCAAGACCGAGGAGACTTCTCAATCCTTAGAGCATGGATCCCTACCATCTTTCAATACGATGCCAAGAATCTACTCTCTTTCCTAAAGGAAACACTAGACACCCTTGATCGACTCGCTTACGAACCGACTGCAGAGCTACAGAAGGCTATGGATGAGTGCGCAAATAAATTTCAATATAAGAGCGATAAAACGACACGTAAACTATTCTCCCAGATAGAGACGGAGCCGAGAGGTAGCAATGCCCCCTACGCTTGGTGCTGGCTCAAAGAGAAGAGCATCGAGGAGGTGATCACACACTACATACCTCAGAGTAACTTTGGATCCTACCGAGGCATCTTCTTTGTAGATACTCAGAGTGCCACGCAAGAGTTCTCCCCTGGCCTTGCTGTTATCAAGGAGGGTGACCTCAAGCCAGTCTTCACCATCTCTACTCTATCTCCTAGACTCACTCCTGAGATCGCACAGTATGGCATCAAGCCAGAGGATTTCAATCTGAGCCGCCTCATCATAGACTCGACCTCTATCAATCTATCAGACAAGGGAGCCGAGCAGTTTGAGTGCTGGGAGGGTGCAGAGGTCGAGGCAAGCTGGCAATTCAACAGCGAAGGCTTCGTACCCATAGTAAAGCGTGCTAAGATCCAGTCAGAGCAAGATATAGAAAAGCTCATCTTGATACAAGCTAGAGATGTCAGAAGACGATTCAGCCGAGAGGAGTTCCGTATAGTAGATAAGACCACAAACTACGACCAAACTGAAAACTTCAAGCCACAACCTTTTAAGCGGGGGCTACTACAAGGCGGGGATATTTTCTCTAAGGAATTCTCCCTTGTAGACTTCAAAGATGGGCCTCTATCCATCAGCTTCAAGACCTACTCGCCAAAGCGCTTCAAGCCAGACTCCATTGATTTGGAGATCAAGATAGATCATTTTCTCAGGCGAAGCCCTATCACTGCGCCTGTTATGGAGTTGAGACTATCTAAGATCCGACTTGAAGTAGATGTTCATACACCTATTAAGAAGTATTCATCAGACGCACAGGTTCAGGACGAACTGACAAAGCAACTAGAAGGTCTGCGAAAAGACTCTTTTGACATCAAAGTAACTTCTTCCTCTATCTACCCTACAAGCAATACAGCAAGAGTTACCTCAAGCACTCCTCAGGAACCTCGAACTTCGGGTAAGTGGCCTGACGACTTCCCCACAAGCAAAGATCCAAAAGCTACTCCAAACGATCCTCTGAAACCTCAAGTTTCTGATATCGATCCCAGTAGCGTTGATAATCTAGAGGAGCGTTCCAAAGAGAAGAAGAGAGGTGTCATGAAGTGGGTCAATATGAAGTGGGTCAATCTAGTCTCTTATATCGGAGCCGTGCTCTTTTTCATTGGTCTAGTGCTAGTTCTTATTGGGGTCATAACCCTCCAGTGGAGGCCAAAGAGCAACGCAGACAAAGAAGAGCAGGCTACACAAATTGATAGCATCATTACGACTGTAGACTCTCTCCAAAATGATCTGCAAAGCTTCTCTACAGAGTTGCTCAAAGCAGACTCCCTCGTGAAAGCCTCCTCAGACTCTATCCGACAAGCGGAGTGGCTGGATAAGGTAAGCTCATCACAAGACCTCTTCTCTGGATTAGATCGTCAATTGAGTAATCTCAACAGCAGACTAGATGACATTAAGACCGGCACAAAGGCTCCCTCTACACTCCAATTCTATAGCGATAGCCTCTCTAAGTCTCAAGATTCGCTACGTACGCTACTTGACGACTTGAAGGGTATTCAGTCTAGTGTAAATCGCAAAGATAGCTCTCGGCTCACCGATGATCTTCAGAAGATACTTGATAGTCTAAGCTCTCTGCAGGAAGACCTAGACCAGCTTAGCACAAAGCCTTCCGTCACTCCTGCTCTCCAGCAAGCCGATAGGGAGGAGTCTGGTAAGAAGATCCTGGACTGGTTCAAGTGGGGCGGACTAGCTCTCATCGTGATACTGGTCATCGTTTTACTGGTCATCGTTTTTGCAGTCTTTATGTCTCTACGAAAAAAAGACAAGAAGACAGACAGCGTCGCCCCCCCCTCTAGCGACAAAGAGGCAGGCAAGAGTAGCGACAAAAACGCCAGCAAGCGCAGCAACAAAGACGCAAGCAAGCGCAGCAACAAAGACGCAGACAAGCGTAGCGACAAAGCTTCCAACGGAAATAACACCAAACAGAGAAAATCAATTTCCCAAAGCAAACAAGACAGAAGATGAATACAATACCCAAAGTACTACTCATCGTCCTCCTCCCCATTCTTTTAGTTGGAGTAGTTTGGTTTTACTACTCCGATACTGAGGCGAAGCTACCAGCACTCGATGAGTCTATTGCGTCCAGCTATAATAGCTATATGCCCGATGCTGACAAGCTCTTTGACAAGAGTGCCGTTGAGGAGCTGAGCGATGACAACCTGCTCGACACACTCCGTCGCTACATCAATAGGGTGGAGATCTTTAGTGGAGAGGATAAAATTAGCCAAGAGAAAGCCACTACGCAGTACCAGCAGCTCATTGACGCTTACTCGTCTATCTTTATCGACCGGACAGAGAGCTACCTCTCCTCCCCGCAAGAGTCGTGGCCGGCAGCTAAGCTACGAGGCTTCAAGAGTGGTATCAGCGAGATAGAGCGACTGACCAATAGCTATGACGTGAGCAATAGCTACAGCAGTCAGTGCAACAAGATACTCACCACGCTATCACTCTACTACCGTGGCTGGGGGGTTATCAAACACCCTAAATATAAGGGACTCTCTAATCTTCAAAACAACCGAACCACCATCAGAGAGTGCCAAGCTAACGAATACATCAAAAACAATCGCAGTTTCAATGCGCAACTCGCAGATGCACCCAGCAAGCTGAAAGATAGTCACTCCAAGTATGTGGAGAGTAAGTGTGAGGAACTACTGGATCAAATGGAAAACCCTTATATGGAGAACATCTATCAGTACAATCGAATAGAAAAGAGTGCCGCTGTGGTCGATAGAAACCGTGCACTCAAAGATCAAATCGACCAGCTCCTCTCAGACTATAGATCTGCATGGGGTACAGAGCACAGTGAGTACGACCACTACAACTCTATAGACAAAGATTTGTATACCAGATAACCTCTTTGGACCTTTCCTCCCGAGACAACTATCCTCAGACTAGTGAGATGCCCAGGATCGAAGAGTAGTACCAACCTTACGAGACCTTAAGAAAAAGAGCTACCTTTACGGAACAAGACAAATACATTTTTCCTTTTTAGCTACAAAAGAGTCCTCCTTTGACTGACTCGCTCTTTGGGTAGGATCAAAAGCTACTATTGTACAAGGAGCTGTCCCCAAAAAGGAGTTAAGCCAAGTAGATCTTATACTCAAGCAACTATGACTAGACGAAAGAAAGTGACGCTGCTGGTCATCGGGGCTATTGCTCTGGTGATGCTGCTCTGCGGACTCTGGCTATGGCGCTCTATGCGCACGAGCAATCCGTGGGGCGCTCAGACGATTGGCGACATAGCCGCACCCGCAGGCTACACCCGTGTGGAGGCTCCCGCGGGGAGCTACACGGCTTATCTACGGGCCCTACCCTTGAAGCCGCGCGGTGCTAGGGTGCAGCTCTACACGGGGGGCGATGCGCGCTTGCAGTTTCTCTCCACGGCGGTAATCGACCAGGATATCCTCAGCAACGATGAGCAGTGTGCTGATGTGGCCATGCGACTTCGCGCTGAGTACCTTTGGCAGAAGAGGCGCTACCGAGAGATTAGCTTTCGCAATGTTCATGGCAAGACGATGCGCTACTCTGGCGGAGCGTCTCGTAGCGCCTTCGAGCGTTATATGCGAGGCGTCTATGGTGCTTGCAGTACCTTCTCTCTATACCAGGAGACCAAGCCCCGTGCTATCCAAGATGTGATGCCAGGCGATGTGCTCGTCTACCCAGCACGTGCAGGGCGCAAGTACGGTCATGCCATTATGGTGGTCGATGTGGCGCGGAGCAGATCTGGCAAGGTGGCGATCATGTGCCTCGAGGGCAATACCCCTGCTCGTGAGAAGCACCTCGTGCGCAATCTCAATCCACTGCGCAACCCGTGGTTTATACTCAGCGAGGGAGACGAGGCGATACAGATCTCGGTCTTCCGCTTTAACAAAGACGAGCTCAGACACTACTAACCCACTCTGACACGCATGACTAGTTACATCTTTCAGACTATCTAAACCCTAATCATAGTATGATAAAACGAACCTCTATTCTCCTCTGCGGGCTATTATGCCTGATGATACCTCTGTCGGCTCAAGTGATTGACTTCGAGAGCAAAGACGCTATAGAAATGGAAGCGCTAGAGCAGTTACTTGACTTTTCGGGACCTAATCTACAAGCAGCTTTGGAAGCTCATGTACCAGATCACGATGAGCAAATGACGCTACTCACCGACCTTCAGAAGGTGGTCAAGGCCGATCCCAACAACGGCACGGCTTGGCTCTATATAGCTAGCATCTATCGTATGAATAGAGAACCGATTATCGCTCTAGATGCGGCTACAAAAGCTATTAACCTCCTCAAGAGAAATCCTCTCCGTAGTGTCTCAGCCTATTGGGTTCGCTCTGATATCCACCTAGATCTCGGAGATGTGGAGCAGGCTGTGAAGGATCTAGACAGTGCGATCAGCTTCAATCTAGGAGATTCAGATCTCTACTGGAAGCGTGCCGACATTTACTTCTATTCAGGACAACAAGACTTGGCCAAAGTAGCCTACGAGCAACTTCTATCAGTAGATCCTAACTGCCCAGGCGGTTATATCGGTCTAGGAGCACTCTCGACAGACGACCAGGAGCGTCTAGACTACTTTACTAAGGCGATAAATCTAGATCCTAATCGTATGTTAGGATATTCTTATAGAGCGGCTTGCTATGCAGATATGGGCAGAGATGAGGAGGCTATAGACGATGCTATCCACGCTCTCAGCCTAGGACAGGATGAGAGCTCTATGTCTATCCTCACCTCTATGATCTCTAGAGGCGAGACCGATCTATTGATTAACAAACTCCAGGCACAGACTATCAAAGAGCCTAATGGCATTCACTGGTTCGCCCTACTAGGCAACGCATACATGTCCACTAGAGCTTATCCAGATGCGATCAAAAGCTTTCTCAATGCACAGTCGATAGATTCAAACGTGGCATCTACTCCATTCTATGTAAACAACCTCGTACGTTGCTATCGTGCTGTGGGAAACCACAAGGCTGCACTAGAGCAGGTCAACAAGATGCTCTCCCTAGAGCCAGACGATGTTGACTACACTTTCCTTAAGGCCCAGATCCTACACGAGAGCGGTAAGCCTAAGGCGGCTATTAGAGAGCTAGACAAGTGCATCGCACAGCAGCCAGCTCTATTCCAGCTGTACGCCTATAGAGCGTTGTGCCACGAGAGCCTCAAGGAGTGGGACGGAGCAATCAGAGACTATTCTAAAGCTTTGAAGTTACAGCCTACCTCATGCAACTTTGTTGCCAGAGGATACCTGTACAGCTTAAAAGGAGACAAGAGATCAGCTCAGGCTGATTACCGTAAGGCAATAGAGGTGGGAGACAACTTCTTCACAGCCTACGCATACTATGCCTTAGGACAGAAGAGAAAAGCGGAAGAGGTTATATCTAGCGCACTAAATGAGGATCCAGACGATGCGCTACTCCATATAGAGGTGGCTCGTGTCTACGCACTAATCGGTGATAAGAGCAAAGCTATTGAGTACGCACGTATAGCTCTAGAGGAGGGATACACGCCTCTCTCTAGACTGGAGCAGTATATTGCCTTTGAGGCGATACAAGACGATCCGCAGTTTCGAGCACTCATACAGCAGTATAAGAAAAGCTTCTAGCCAAAGCCCTAGACCATATACCTTATGCTACTCATATCTCTATTCCTCTGTAGCCTCTCAGCCCTCTATCCTTGCTATAGAGCCTGGGAGCGTATGAAGCGCTCCTTTAGCGAGCCTGCCTTGGCGCTCTTTATGGCGATGGTGCTCTATGCGCTCTTTCTCCTGTATGGCACCGTGTTGCGGCTCTTTGGGGGCAGTACTGTCGACGCAGCGTATAGTGGTATGGTTGCCAAGACGGGGATTGGGTTTGACCTTTTCATCTTGCTACTCACTGGGGTCACTGTAGCGCTGATCCCCGTCAATCTTCTGATGGGGCGGATCATCAGGCGGTACAGGCGCTCGGGTGTCATCATCGTAGGGGGGATCATCCTCCTTTTGGCCATCCTAAGTATCCCAGTCAGTATGATGATAGGCGATCTAGGTCAGATAGCCCCTGAGATGGCTTCGTTCGGTAGTAGCTTGGTAGGTTGCTTCTTCCTCGAGTGTTGTGGGGTGATGGCTTACTTTGCATGGTTGCTCGGCTTGACCTATCAGGAGTTTTGCGTCATCGGCAATATCTACATGCAGGGCGCCATCTGCCTACTCGCAGCTCTAGCTCCGCTCCTTCTCTGTATACGCACGAAGCAAGCCCCTTGGAAGTGGCTCCTCAGCGGAGGCAATGCGCTCCTACACCTCGTCATCATCTCACTCTTCTTCGGGCACTACTGGATGCCCTTGGAGCGTGCCTTCGACCTCTGCGTTCAAGACCTCAACCGGCTCGGCGCCCTCTTTGGTAGCTCCTATGTGATGGTCAATATCATAATCTTCGTCATACTCTTTGTGGTCGATCTCGCGCTCAACGCCCTACTCTACCTACTCCTAGCAGGCAAGCTCACCACTAGGCAAACTAGCAAAACATCCCTATGAAAAAGAAGATCCTCACGGCCCTGCTCCTCTTGCTCCTCGTCCTGTCAGCGACTTGGTTCTATAAGCTGCTCTTCCTATGGCTCGCACTACTCCTCTGGCGCAAAGAGCTCCTGAGCAAGATCCCCTACCGTCATGCTAACC
>OASD01000289.1_pt1 | contig 22858 bp, 18 predicted proteins | sample 1475531 | NCBI WGS metagenome assembly OASD01 (sample SAMEA3360668, study PRJEB22359) | human gut metagenome | biome: ENVO:urban biome; feature: ENVO:human-associated habitat; material: ENVO:feces | place: Bangladesh | collected 2011
TGCACAATCGACGTCAACGACTCATTTCTCCTGTTCGTCGAAATGTCGTCGGACGTCTTTGTATAAGTCCTACCATCGTGTTTTTGATTTTGTCAAATCAAAAAGCACGGGTTAGGGCTATAATATCCCGCCGCCTATTTTTGTGTACTTGGAATATGTATTATTACCAACAATGGTGCGTTTATAAAATATCGAACCAAAAAATACCGAACTTTCGTTGTTATGACAACATACAACCACAGGTGTGTCCGTATATATACATAAATTATTACATTTACATATATATAATTATTTCGTTTATACAATTGTAAATGTTCATGTACGCATCCGTAGCGCGACGGTTCTGTGAAGTCCTTCCTGTGCCCAACCGAGCGAAAAAGAAATCTTTGATTTCGTTTTTGAGCACGGGAAGGGTAGCGCCCATTTTTGTGTACTTGGAATATGTATTATCACCAACAACGCTTCGTTCATAAAAAATCGAACCCAAAATTTATATCACATTACCACCTAAACATTTGCGAGGGCTTTTCGATGAGAAACGCTTAGATGAAATATTTTAGGAGTGAGGCGTACTGGTAAGTACGTCGCAACGACTAAAATATGAATCAAGTGTTTATCGCGAAAAGAACCGCAAATAAAAAAACGTACAATTTTTTGTACGTTTTAAAAATCCTCTTATTCAATATCCGCGCCTCTAAACCCTCTTCCGCGAATTTCTTCCACATCGCTGATTCCGATAAATGCGTCGCTGTCGATTTTATTTATTATTTCTTTAAGCATTGAAATTTCACTTCTCTCAACATAGAGGTAAAGCACTTGTCCCTCTTTTTTGCTCCAGCCACCGACCGATTTCAGCGCTGTGACTCCGCGGCTCATTCGAAGGTTTATCGCTTGTCGGATTTCTTCGCTCTTCGACGAGATGATTGTGACACTTTTTAGATTTCCCTTCGACATTTGAATTTTGTCGAGCACATTGTACGAGATAAACATTGCGATTATCGTGTATGCGCCTTTGTCGACTCCGAAGAGATAACTTGCAATTGAGATGACGACGGCGTTTAAAAGAAGAAGCGCCGAGCCGATTTGCATATTGTATTTCTTTTTCATTACCGCCGCAACGATGTCGAAACCGCCTTGACAGCATCCGTTTTTAAAGAGTATACCCATTGCGGTTCCGTTTATGACACCGCCGGCGATTGCCGAGAGCATCGGGTCTTTAAATGAAATAAAGTTTCCGACTTCTTTAAAGATGATCATCGTTATGGATTGTACGATTGTCGATATGAATGCGTAGGTTAAAAACTTTTTCGAAAGTGTGCGAAGTCCAAAGAGAAAGAGCGGCAAGTTTAAGAAAAACACCGAGATACCGGCTGCAATTCCCGTGATGTATTGGAGCATGACGGAGATACCGCCGATTCCTCCGGAGAGGAATTTGTGCGTGGTGTAAAACGCGTTCACGCCGAACGAGAAAATCAGGTTCCCGATAATAATTGCCGTGAGTTTTCTTCGCATTTCATATTTCGAGCCGAAATATTTTATAAGCTTTTCGTTTGATTTGTATGTTTTTATATTATCTTTTTGCACTTTGCTTCCTCTACAAAATTTCTCCGACAAAAATCACGTGTGAATCTTCGTCTTCTCTAAATTTTTTCGCAATTTCTTCGTCGAGAAAGTCGGCTTTTGCTGAATCGAAAACTGCAATTTTTCTCATATAGACGTTTTCGAGAGCGCCTTCTACCATATCTTTTCCATTTTCTGTGACTATTTTAAGTCCGGTCTTTTTTATTTTGTCCTCATCTCTTCCCGTGACTGCTCCGAAATAGTTCAAAAGTTTTTCGTCGTCAAATTTTGCGGTGAAAAAATATTCGGACTCATTTAAGAACTCGTATGTGTAGCGCGATTTTCTTACAAAAACCATCTTCACATTTCTGTTCCAAAGAATTCCGTCCGTGACCCATCCGCAGGTCATTCCGTTAATTTCTCCGGTTCTTTTCTTTGCGAAAAGAATAAAATCATTATTTTTCATATTATAACTCCTCCAAACCATATTGTAGTATATAAATTATAGCATAGTTTATTTGATTTGTCACTTGAAGAAGCCCATGCGTTGTGATAAAATATATGTATGAATATATTTAAGAACGATTGGCATGAAACACTTTTGCCTATTATAGAAACAGAATATTTTACGGAACTTTTGAAGAAACTCGAGACGGAATACAGAACACACAGATGTTATCCGCCGTCGGACGAGGTTTTTCGTGCGTTTTATTTGACTCCGTTCAAAGATGTCAAGCTTGTGTTTTTAGGGCAGGACCCATATCACACGCCTGGCATGGCAAACGGGCTCAGTTTTTCTGTAAACGAGGGTATGAGAGTGCCGCCGAGTCTTATGAATATTTTTAAGGAGATGGACGACGAGTTCGGACATCATCCGGCAACGACAGATTTCTCAAAAGTTGCGCGAAGCGGCGTGCTTTTTTTGAACACGGCTCTTTCCGTGCGAGAAGGGGTGCCTATGAGTCACGATTTTTTGAATTGGAATCGATTTACGGATTTTGTCATTGAAAAGCTTGGCGAAAGAGACGACGTTGTGTTTCTGCTTTTGGGAAGAAAGGCGATGGACAAAGCTCCTCTCATAAAGCACAAGGAAAACATCGTCAGCGCGGCGCATCCGTCGCCGTTTTCGGCATACAAGGGATTTTTCGGAAGCAATGTTTTTATAAATGTGAACGACAGACTTCAAAAAATCGGCAGAACGCCTGTCGATTGGTCCTAAGCATTTGGAGGTGAAGAATTTTGGAATTTGAAATAAAGATAAACGGCAATCCTCTTACGGAGCTTACGCCGATTCAAAGGGCGAAGACCGCCATTATTTATTATCACGGCTTCAGCTCTTCAAAGGAAAAGAGCCTTTTTAGAGCAAGGATTCTTTCTTCGCTCGGTTATTATGTGCTTTTGCCGGATGCCTCGGGACACGGCTTAAGAGCCGATGAATGCAATCCGGATTTTGAAAAGCCGGACAAAACTTTTTGGGATATACTCGTGAAAACGATTACCGAAAGTCCGGATTTAATAAATTATCTTTGCGAGAAAAAGGGTTTTTCGCCGAATGACATTGTTTTTTGCGGACACTCAATGGGTGCGATGGCTGCAGCCGGCGCATTTGTGAAGATTCCTTTCGGAAAGCTCGTAATGTTTAACGGAACGCTCGACTTTGAAGCCTTGAGCGAATATTTCAACAAAATCTTTTTTAACGACGACGAAAGTCTAAAGAAAATTAAAGAAACAATAAGATACTACAGTCCGAGCGAACATCTCTCGAAACTCGAGAACAGAGACATCCTGATGATTGACGGCGACAAGGATATAATCGTGCCGGCGAGATTCAATGAAAAGGTCTACAATTCTCTCGTGCCTTTCTACAGAGACAAGTCTCGACTGAACCATACAATTTTGCCGCGCACAACGCATGAGATGACCGTGAAGTCGATGGAGCTCATGGATGCGTGGTTAAAAGATAGGGAGGGAAACGAATAAATGAGCAACAAGTTTGCGAGAAAACTTGCAAAATATTTGGCTGTGATTCTCGCGGTCGCAATGATTGCCGGAGTTTTCTTTATGTTTATGCCGTCGCTTCTTGCGGAGGGCGAAACCGAAGAAACGACGAAAATGAATGAGCGGGATGACGAGGAAATCGAAATAAAAGAGATTGCAAACAAATATATCTACCAAATTGAGGAACTCATCAGAAAATACAAGGACAGACCGGGCTACTACAAGGCTGTGAAGACTCTCAGAGACTATATTATGAATATAGATTTGAACAATCTGAAAATCGACGAGCTCAAAAGCCTTATCGACAATTTTGGTATTGACAAGTCCGAAATGAAAAAGAATCCGGTCTTTATCGGGGACAGCTCCGAAATGTTTAGACCTGCGGACAATTTAAACCGCGCCGAGTTTGCAACAATTGTTTTGAGACTTATGAAAGTTGATTTCGACAAGAGCGAAGTTTGGTACGACGCGGTGATGAAAAAGGCAAAGGAAGTCGGCTTTATGAAGGGCGACGAATTCGGAAATATGAGACCGAAAGACAACATCACTCTCGGGGAAGCTATTGCGGTTCTCGTTCGATTTAAAAATTTCACAGAGGCTCCGGGCAACGTTGTCGGAGTGCCGGAAAAGCATTGGAGTCGCGGATATATGCAAAGGGCATACATCGACGGTTGGCTGAAGCGAATCGAAAATGTTAAAGATCCCGACAGAGCAATCAGACGTGACGAGGTTGCGGCGCTCATGACAAAGGTCAGAGGGCTCAAAATCGACAAGGACGACATAGACAAAAATATAGCGATTTACAAGACATACAAAGATGTGGGGAAGAAAAATCCTTACTACTATGATATTATTGAGAATTCGAATTAATGGGTAAATTTATAGTAATAGAAGGACCGGACGGCACGGGCAAGTCAACCGTCATCAACGGTCTAAAGGAAACTTTGCCGAAGGAGCTGAAGGTAAAATATTTCAGAGAACCCGGCGGAAGCTATTTTGGAGAAAAAATAAGAAAAATTTTGCTTGACAACGACACGGTAATCGAGCCGGAAACGGAAGCGCTGCTTTTTGCGGCGATGAGATGCGAAAACTACTCGATGTTAAAAAAAGATTTGCCGAAATATGACCTTATCATTGCGGACAGATTTCTTCCGTCAAGCATTGCATACCAAGGCGGCGGACTTGCACTCGGTATGGAGAGAGTTGAGGATTTAAACGACTTTTGTCTTCACGGGTACAGACCCGATTTGACGATCTATCTTATGCTCGATTTCAGAGAGGGGCTAAAGCGAATCGAAAGCGAAAGGGGCTTTGACAGGCTCGAGATGAGAAATGAGAGTTTCCATCGCGCCGTTTTCAGAGGCTATGAAAAACTTTCGAAAGCGAATAACTCTAAAGTTGTAAGCGCAGATATGACAAAAGAAAAAGTGCTCGAAGAAGTGAGACAATATATTTTGGACCTAATAAAGGAGGAAGAAGCATGAAATTATTAGTTGCCATTGTTCAAGACGCCGACGTAAATCCGTTGGTAGATGAACTTACTGAAAAGAAATTCAGATTGACACGTCTTTCAACCACAGGCGGTTTTCTTAAAGCCGGAAACACAACTCTTTTAATCGGAGTTGAAGACAACGAAAAAGACGAAGTTCTTTCAATCATCGAAAAAAATTGCAAACAAAGAGAAATCACAACATCACTTTTGACAGTGACAATGCCGGGAGATGCATTCATCCCATATCCTTTGGAAGTAAAAGTGGGCGGCGCTACTGTTTTTGTAGTTGATGTCGAACAATTTGTAAGAATTTAATGGTGATTGTCGGTCATAAAAGAGAAAGGGAGGAGCTGTCGGGGCTTCTGTCTCGGGACGGTCTCTCCCTCTCGTTCAGCGGAAAAGAGGGCACAGGAAAAAAACTTGTTGCTCTTTCTTTTTTGAGAACTCTTTTGAATGTTTCGGAAACAGAAGACATCCGAAAACATCCGGACCTCTTTCTCATTGAAAAAGAGGACGAGATGATAAAAGCGGACGACATTCGCGCTCTTATAAATTTTTCGAGCATAAAGAGCTATTTGGGCGGAAAAAAAGCGGTCTTAATCGACAACGCCGAAAATATGAACAAAAACGCACAAAATGCGCTCTTAAAAATTCTCGAAGAACCGCCGAAGGGCGAGTTTATAATTTTAATTACAAAGGATTTCGAGGAGCTTCTCCCGACTATAAGAAGTCGTGTCACAAATATACGATTTCGGGATTTGAACGACGGAGAAATGCGAGAGATTTTTCCGAATATTACAGAGGAGATTCTTGCGGTTGCGGACGGGAGCGCGAAAAAAGCGGACGCATTTATCCACGCCGACACAAAAGCGATGAATGCATTTGCGAAGAACGCCATCTTGGGAGGCGGCGATGCATTTCTCGAGGGAAAAGAGCTCACCTATGTGAATTTGATTATTTATACGGAATATACACAAAAAACAATTGCCGACATGATTTTTGAGAAAAACGGTGGAGAGCCGAGGCTCAGACTTTCAAAATATTTGAATGAGCACTACGATTTTAGGGCGGACTATTTGATTGAGAAATCGAGAAAACTCGACAAAACCGCAAAACTCTATGCCGGAAATTACAACAAAAAACTGCTTCTGACGAATCTGTTATTTTAGAAGCAAATATAAATTGAAGGAGGTGAATTTGAATGAAAGTAGTTGGAATAAGATTTAGACAAGCCGGAAAGATTTACACTTTTGACAGCTGTGACTATGATATAAAGCCGGGGGACGCCGTCATCGTCGAGACGATTCGCGGAAAAGAAATGGGCTTTTGCGCGAAGACGACGACGGAAGTGCCGGACGGGGAGGAAACTTTTAATTTAAAACCCGTCATTCGCGTTGCGACCGAAGAGGACAAGGAAAGATACAGAGAAAATATTATAAAGGCGACCGAAGCGTTCAAAGAGTGCAAAGAGCTTATAAAAAAGCACGATTTGCCGATGAAACTCACGGACTGCAACTATACATTTGACAACCACAAGCTGCTCTTCTATTTTACCGCCGACGACAGAGTTGACTTCAGAGAGCTTGTAAAGGACCTCGCCTATCTCTATAAAACGAGAATCGAACTTCGCCAAATCGGAGTTCGAGACGAAGCGAAAATCTTGGGCGGCATCGGGCAATGCGGACGTGAACTCTGCTGCAAAAGCTGGATGTCAAACTTCAACAATGTTACGATAAAAATGGCGAAAGACCAAAACATTGCGCTCACTCCGTCGAGAATCAGCGGAATGTGCGGAAGACTTCTTTGCTGCTTAAACTATGAGCAGGAGTTTTATCAGGAAAAAATTTCCGAAATGCCGAAGATTCGCTCGAGAGTTATGACGCCGAAAGGACCGGGAACGGTCATTTATGTGAACGTCTTGACGGAAGAGATCACAGTTTCTCTTGAAAGCGACGACGGAAGCTATTCGCAACAGGTTTTCAAACTTTCGGATGAAATCTATGAGGAAAAAGCGTCCGACAAAAAAAGCGGCTGCAACTGTCCGAATAAAAAGGTAAACGAAATCGACATCGACGAAGAACTCAAAAATGAAGAGGAAGAGTTCGGAGAAATCGTTGTCGAAGAAGATTTCACGGAAAGCCTTGAAGATGAGGAAGCGGGAGACAAGAAGGACAACAAAAAGTTCGATAAGAATAAAAAGTTTGATAAAAATAAAAAGTACGACAAAAATAATCGAAACGATAAAAAACCGAGGGACAAAAAGCCGTACAAAAAGAAACCGTTTAAACAAAATGAGGACGGCAAAAAAGGCGCTCCTAGGGATAAAAATAAAAACTTTGAAAACAAAAGAGGTTCATTTAAAAAGGACAATCGCCGCGGTCAAGGCGAGGACAGAAGAAGCAAGCGCCTGATTGACCGTGAAAAAAGAGCAAAGGAACAAAGAATTCAAAATGAGGGTGACGATTCACTCTAGTTTAGAAAGGGGTAAAAATGGACAGAGTAAAAAATATTGAAAAAATGGAAAAAATCATGAACGACCACGAAGCGCTTCTCGAAGAAGTGAACGAAGTTTTGGACAAACTTGAAGCACACCAAAAGGACTATGCGAAATTCAGCGCATACTACAGTTCCGAAGAGTGGTTTGATGATTTTGAAGCGTTGAACAATGGCGAACTTCCGGAAGACTTGGAAGCCGGCATCCTTTCCGAAGACGGTGCATATGATGTAATCGGCGGACAATTTCAAACGGCGGTTCGTTTAGTCGAACTTGCAAATATGATGCTTCAAGAACACACAAATCCGGGTGGCGACGAAGAATAAGCGGATATCTATGGGAGAAAATCTCATAGATATTTTTTTACAAATTTTCACTTTGTGTTATAATATAAACAAAGGAGTGATTTTGTGGACAAGTTTTATCCGAAATATATGTACACGCCGATGCCGGAAATGCACAACGAGATGGTGCCGGTGACCGCCGGATGCTCATACAAAAAATGCATCTATTGCGATTTAAACTACAGACAAAAGTTTCAGGTTTTTAAGCTTGACGACGTCGAAAAATTTTTGGTTCATCGAAAAGCGGCACTCGAAAAAATGAATCGCATGCCGAAGAAATTCACGCTCCTTGAGGGCAATCCTCTCTGTGTGTCGACCGAACATTTGGCGGCGGTGCTTGAACTCATAAACAAATATTTCGATGTGGAATATGTTTCGATGTTTGCGCGCGCGACTGACGTTTTGAGAAAAAGCGACGAAGAGCTTTTGAGATTAAAAGCGCTCGGCATGGACAGACTTTGCTTGGGACTCGAAAGCGGCTCCGATGAAGTTCTCTCGTTTCACAAAAAGGGACACACGGCGCACGACAGCGCTCTTGCGACAAGAAAACTCGACAGACTCGGAATAAATTACTCCGCATATTTTATGTTGGGGCTCGGCGGCAGAGAAATGACGATGAGCCACAGGCGTGAAACGGCGAAACTTTTAAACGAAATACACCCGTTTGAAGTCGTGTTTGTCACAACTGTCATCTTTAAGCGCGCGCCTCTAAAGGACTATGTACGGGACAAAAGATTTCTTCGAATGAGCGTCAAAGAAATTTTGGAAGAAGAAATTTATATAATTGAAAATCTCAATATGAACACAATTATAAAAGCAACACACAAGACCAACCCGATTCCGCTGCAGGCGAAATTTCCGGAGGGGAAAGAGATTTTTTTAAGAAAATTAAAGGACTACTACGAGTCGAACGACGAAAAAGCACTTGTGAAAAACGAGATGAAAAAGTGGAAAATTTGGGATAAAGAGTAAACAAAAACCGGGGTTATACATGCCCCGGTTGTTTTTGTTGTTTGAGCTTCTTTGCAATGTGTCGATTTCTCGCACGCAAACTTACATAAAAAATCATTGCGAAAATAAATGTGAGCGTCTCCGAAATGAGAGAAGAGAACCAGATATACTCCGGATTTATTCTCGTCGTCACAAAAAGTGCGAGCGCTATAAAAAGAATCGAGCGAAAAACATTTATCAAAATCGAATACTTCGGCATGATAAACGAAACGCAAATCGCGGCTATCAAGACATTGAAACCCGCAATGAAGAAAGAATAAGTAAACTTCATCATCGCCGTCACGGAATAACTTATTTGCTCCGGATTTTCTCCGAGGAAAAGCCCGAAAATATTGCTCGAATAAATGTGGAAAATCACAAAGAAAAACACCGCAGTCGCCATCACCATTAAAAGCGCATTTTTAAATATCTTCTTGCACGACTTGAAATCCTTTTGACCGTAGTAGAAACTCAGAAGCGGTTGGATGCCCTGTGTGATTCCGGCAAACACCATAAGAACCAGCTGATTTAAATAAGAAATGACTGAAAAAGTCGCAATCTCGTCTGTGCCCAAAAACTTTATAATAAAAAAATTGTATAAAAAAATAATTACTCCGACCCCGACTTCCGAAACGAAATCTCCGATTCCCAGCACAAAAATATTTTTCAAAGTCTCAAGCTTAAACTTCACCTCGACGAACTCGAGATTCGACTTGCCGACCGTAAAATGAACGAGATAGACGAGAGTCGAAATCACCTGTGAAATGCCGGTTGCAATTGCGGCGCCCTTGATGCCCCAACCGAGCACGCCGACAAAAAGATAGTCGAGAACGACATTTGAAATCCCGCAAGTTAAAACAGTCTTCATCGCAAGCCGTGGAAAACCGTCGACCTTAACGAGAATCTCCATATTATATGAAATCATAAAAAACGGCACGAAATAAATAATATTTCCGAAATAATCCATAACATATGGGTACAAATCGCCGGTCGCCCCAAGAAAGACGGCAATCCTCTCGCGGAAAATATAAAACACCGCCGTCAAAATGAGCGACAGAATTGAAACCGTCATCATATTAAAACTGAAAACTTTATTCGCTTTTAAATAGTCCTCCTTGCCAATGAAAATGCCGCAAAGTGTCTGACTTCCGACGGCGGCGATAATACCGAGCGCAAAAACCAAATTGATAAAAGGCATGCTGATATTGACCGCGGAGAGCGCATTCTCGCCGACAAACTTTGCCACAAAAAAACCGTCAACCATTGAATAGAGCGAAAAAACAACCATCGCCCCGATCGACGGAATGACAAATCTGAAGAACTTCTTTGATAAACTGGAAATAATAAAACCCCCTCAAATATATATTACCACAATAAAATCAGTAACTCAAATTTAATTGGTGGGTACATTTGCGGGCCTTTTCGAAAATTCCCCGCAAATTGCGGTGTATATTTGGGAACCGGTAATTTCAGGTTCTCTTTTTGTTATTGTATGTGTATGTGTACGCATCCGTAGCGCGACGGTTCTGTGAATCCTCGCGCCCATTTTTGTGTATATGGAATATGTATTATTACCAACAACGCTGCGTTTATAAAATATCGAACCCAAACCTTTTATCAAATTCCAAATCCACCCATCATTGTGCGTTCCCCAGAACGTAGCGTCGGGTCGCTTCCCGACGCCCATTTTTGTGTACGTGTAATATGTATTATCACCAACAACGCTGAGCACATAAAATATAAAAAAATATCACCGGGAAATATTTCCACGACGGTAATCTCATTTAATTTTATAAACTCGCACACGTAACCGTAGCGCGACGGTTCTGTGAAGTCCTTCCTGTGCCCAACCGAGCGAAAAAGAAATCTTTGATTTCGTTTTTGAGCACGGGAAGGGTAGCGCCCATTTTTGTGTATATGGAATATGTATTATTACCAACAACGCTGAGCACACAAAATATAAAAAAATATCACCGTGAAATATTTCCACGACGGTAACCTCATTTAATTTTATAAACTCGCACACGTAACCGTAGCGCGACGGTTCTGTGAAGTCCTTCCTGTGCCCAACCGAGCGAAAAAGAAATCTTTGATTTCGTTTTTGAGCACGGGAAGGGTAGCGCCCATTTTTGTGTATATGGAATATGTATTATCACCAACAACGCTGAGCACACAAAATATAAAAAAATATCACCGTGAAATATTTCCGCGACGGTAACCTCATTTAATTTTATAAACTCGCACACGCATCCGTAGCGCGACGGTTCTGTGAAGTCCTTCCTGTGCCCAACCGAGCGAAAAAGAAATCTTTGATTTCGTTTTTGAGCACGGGAAGGGTAGCGCCCAATTTTGTGTATATGGAATATGTATTACCACCAACAACGTTGTGACCATAAAATATATGTACCAAAACCCCCATACCTCACATCAAATTACCTCCACCCTCATATTTGCGAGGATATTTTGATGAGAAACGGCTCGATGGAGTGTTTTTGGAGTGAGGCATACTGGCAAGTATGTCGCAGCGACGAAAACACGGAATCAGTCGTTTATCGCAAAAAGATAGCCCTAACCCGTGCTTTTTGATTTGACAAAATCAAAAACACGATGGTAGGTCTTCCGCAAAGACGTCCGACGACATTTCGACGAATAGGAGAAATGAGTCGTAGACGTCGACTGCAAACCGCAAATATTTCTTTGCTAATTGGGTATAATATAATTGAGATAACATTATCACAGTGAAACAAAAAAGGAGGCTATAATGTCAAAATTTTACAATGAAATAGCGGGTATCTATAGCAAACTATTTCCGCTCAGTGAAAAGAAACTGGAATTCTTAATTGAATCGGCAAAAAAATCCGGAGGCATCGACGTGCTTGACGTCGCATGCGGAGACGGAAAAGAAGAAAAAGCATTGGTCGACAGAGGCTACAACGTCGTCGGACTTGACATGGAACCGTCGATGATTGAAGAAGCAATCGAAAACGGACTCGACGCTGAAGTCCTAGACATGCTTAAAATCGATGAACTTCGCGGCAACTACGACTTCATATACTCGGTCGGAAACTCCATACCGCACCTTGACAACATGAACCAAGTCATAACCTTCCTCGAAAAAGCATACGACAAACTAAAAAACAACGGTGTCCTCGTAATCCAAAACATAAACTTCAACCTGTTTTGGAAAGATGATGCAGCCGAAGGGGAACACCTTGGCGACCTCCCGACAATAAAGGGCGACGACCATACCTTCGTCCGCGAATACTATCGCCGCGGCTCGAAAATCGGCTTCAAAACCCTCATCAACTACAAAGACAAACATTACATCAACGAAGTCGAACTCCTTCCAATCGACCCCTACAAACTCGCCGACACAATGATCAAAATCGGCTACACTGACATTGAACTCTTCGGCAACTTCTCGAAAGCGCCAATGGGAGAGGGGAATGCGGCTATCATTCGCGCCCGAAAAGTAAAATAAATTTGCGGTCTATTTTGCGGATTATTTTGTATAAAATCGCAAGCGCCGCCGTAGCGGGACGGCATACGTTGTGACGTAAGGAACAACGATGTCCTCCCGCCCATTTTTGTGTACGTGAAATATGTATCATTACCAACAACGCTGCGTTTATAAAATATCGAACCAAAAATACCGCACTTTCGCTGTTATGACAACATACAACCACTGATGTGTCGATACAATATCGACCCCAAAATCCATTCCGAATAAACAACTCCACCAACAACGTTGTGCCAATAAAATATCGAAACCAAAACCCTCAACCCTCAAACCTCATACACCACCCCCACCCCAATTGATATCCCTCGCACAAAATGATACAATACAAACAAAGGAGGCACCCATATGAAACACAGAACCCACATGCGTATGCAATCATTCGACTACGGAAGCCACTACTCCTACTTTGTCACCATATGTACATACAAACGACAACGGGCATTCGGAAAAATCTCCGAAAACGGATTCGTTCCGATAATCCCTGAAATCCAAAAGATATTCACAGAAACACTTGATGAAATCGAAAAATCATATCCGGGAATTGAATTCGACAACACCGTTATAATGCCCGACCATATCCACCTGCTCCTCACAAATATCTCCGATAATAACATACCGCTTGGCGATATCGTTGCCTCCTTTAAAATACGTCTTACAAAAAAATACGGATACCTTGTAAAACAAGGAAAATTGCCGCCCTATAAAAACAAACTGCTTCAAACAAACTATTATGACCACATCATAACGGATGATGACGACTACGACAAAACATATGACTACATCACAAACAACCCAATTTCATGGTGGATGCGTTATGGTGGAAACAAATAATATGCATAACATCGCATTGCGGTGTTATTTTTTTAATATATATATGTATAAATTCGCAATCGCATTGTACCACATATTTAACTTTCGTTGTTATGACAACATACAACCACCGGTGTGTCCATATATATACATAAAATATTACATTCACATATATATAATTATTCCGTTTATACAATTGTATATGTCATTGTACGCCACCGTAGCGGGACGGCATACGTTGTGACGTAAGGAACAACGATGTCCTCCCGCCCATTTTTGTGTACGTAGAATATGTATTATTACCAACAACGCTGTGCCTATAAAATATCGAACCAAAAAATACCACGAGTAAATATTATCACACCGACAAAATCATCAATTGTATAAATTCGCAATCGCATTGTACCGCCATATTTAAATTTCGTTGTTATGACAACATACAACCACCGGTGTGTTCATATATATACATAAATTATTACATTCACATATATATAATTATTTCGTTTATATAATTGTATATGTTATTATACGCATCCGTAGCGGGACGGCATACGTTGTGACGTAAGGAACAACGATGTCCTCCCGCCCATTTTTGTGTTTGTGAAATATGTATCATTACCAACAACGCTGTGCCTATAAAATATCGAACCCAAACCTTTTATCACATTCCAAATTCACCTATTATTTTGTGTTTCCCAAAATATTCCCCCCCAATTCTCCCTCTTGGCGGCGATACACCTTTTTGTGCGTTCGGTTACGAAATCGAAGATTTCTACCTCACCCGTAAAAAAACTGGTCGCCGCTACCTGCGGCGTGTACGTATTGTTACAATTGTACAAGCATATGTACGCATCCGTAGCGGGACGGCATACGTTGTGACGTAAGGAACAACGATGTCCTCCCGCCCATTTTTGTGTTTGTGAAATATGTATCATTACCAATAACGCTGTGCCTATAAAATATCGAACCCAAACCTTTTATCACATTCCAAATTAACCTATTATTGTGTGTCTCCCAAAATATCCCCCCCCCCAATTCTCCCTCTTGGCGGCGATACACCTTTTTATCTCATCTCACGACGAAATCGAAGCTTTCTGTTCGATGGAAAAAAACTGGTCGCCGCTACCTGCGGCGTGTACGTATTTATACATAAATTATTACACACACATTCAGAAAAATATTCTGTTTATACAATTATAAATGTTCATGTACGCATTGTACCACCATATTCGACTTTCGTTGTTATAACAACATACAGTCAACGGGGTATTTATAAAATATATTCCAAAAATACAAAATACAAATATTTTCTGTGACTATGAGCTTACCAATTGTACAAGCATATATACGCATCCGTAGCGGGACGGCATACGTTGTGACGTAAGGAACAACGATGTCCTCCCGCCCATTTTTGTGTACGTAGAATATGTATTATTACCAACAACGCTGTGCCTATAAAATATCGAACCAAAAAATACCACGAGTAAATATTATCACACCGACAAAATCATCAATTGTATAAATTCGCAATCGCATTGTACCGCCATATTTAAATTTCGTTGTTATGACAACATACAACCAATGATGTGTTTCTAAAATATATTTCCAGAATATCATGTGCAACGTTATCCGCACTGACAAATTTTATAAATTACATAAAATCGCAAGCACCGCCGTAGCGGGACGGCATACGTTGTGACGTAAGGAACAACGATGTCCTCCCGCCCATTTTTGTGTCAATATAATATGTATTATCACCAACAACGCTGTGCCAATACAATATCTCCCCGACCTCATTCTTTTTATCACATTCCACCCAACCCATCATTGTGTGTTCATAAAATATTTCTTATATCCATCTCACCCTAAGATTTGTGTGGATATTTTGATGAGATGCGCCGTAAACTCGATTTTTGATTTCGCAAGTGTGCCAATAAAATATCTCCCCAAAACCCTCCCACCAATCTCCCGCCCACAAATTTGCGAGGAATTTTCTATGAGAAATGCTTAGCTGAAATATTTTAGTCGCAGCGACGAAAACACGAAATCAGTCGTTTATGCATAAATACTATTTTTTAAACTAATAACCATCTTATTTGTGTGGATATTTTGATGAGATGCGCCGTAAACTCGATTTTTGATTTCGCAAGTGTGCCAATAAAATATCTCCCAAAACCCTCCCACCAATCTCCCACCCACAAATTTGCGAGGAATTTTCGATGAGAAATGCTTAGATGAAATATTTTAGGAGTGAGGCATACTGGCAAGTATGTCGCAGCGACGAAAACACGGAATCAGTCGTTTATGCATAAATACTATTTTTCAAACTAATAACCATCTTATTTGCGTGGATATTTTGATGAGATGCGCCGTAAACTCGATTTTTGATTGCGCAGGTGTGCCAATAAAATATCTCCCAAAAATCTCACACCTATTTCATCACCTACAAATTTGCGAGGATATTTTGATGAGAAACGTTTAGATGAAATATTTTAGGAGTGAGACGTACTGGCAAGTACGTTGCAGCGACTAAAATATTGAATCAAGCGTTTATCGCGAAAATAACCGCAAATCCCCCCAACCTATACCCACATCCTCTCCTATTATTACACCTATATTACATTTGTATAAAATTCCAACAAAACATTGACAATCATCCCCAAATGTGGTATCATAAACTCAACGGGAAATATGGATTATGTGTGCCACCCGCACGGGAAGAACTCGTGTTATAATCCTGAAAATTCCGGCTAATTTCATATGCTTCTTTTTTCGACCACATTAAAAGTTCGACCCATAACTGTCAGAAAAACGAAAAGTGTGTGAAAGATGCGAAATAGAGTAATAAGACGAAGGGAAACTCCGAAACCCGAAGTCTAGCAATTATTCAAGCGAGTTGGTGGCACGACTCGTTTTTTTATTATAAAAATGGGTAAATAAGAATCGGGGGTGGCACTTTGGATTCTTAAAATGTGGCGACTTCCACACAAAACAAAGTCAATAAAACTTTTTTGAAAAAAGAAAGGAGAATATTATGCAAAATGCAAAGAAAAATTATTTGCGAAGCATATTGTCGATAGTTACGGCATTTTTAATGATTGTAGCATTGATACCGACAAATGTATTTGCAGAGACCTATGTAGAAGACGGTCAAGAAAAAACTACCGACTGGTCTCAAGCCGGTAGAGAAAAAGACGATGAAGTAAAGGGAAGCTGGGCACTTTCAAGTAAAAATAGACTTGTACAAGTAAGTGCTTCAGACCCAATAAAGACACCGGACATCAATTATGTAGGTACCTATACAAATACCGAAGGTAGAGAAGTAGTAAGATTTACATTCAGTGCTAAAGTTGCTTCTGCCAACCAATGGGATAAGCTTGTTGTTAAACTTCCAAAAGAATTAGACGACATAGCTGACCATCAACACGTATTTAGAGGAATTTTAAAAGGAACATCCGATGTTTATGGTTATCACGACAGAGGTGACGTAAACCATATAGGCGAACAATATAATCAATATAAGGCTGTTCCGGATCCTTTAAACTGGATTCTCGGCGGAGGTAAAAACACCTATGCTTTTGATTTATTACAAAATGGTTCTATGGTACCGGGTTCTCAAGTACTTCCTATTGATGTAGTTTTAAAAGAAGGTAAATCCATTAAAAACATTAATAAAGACCTTGTCATTCAAGCAAGATTAATGGACAAAAACTATGAACGGGTATACATGAGAGCTGGGGAAAAGTCTAATGACTACATGCAATACACCATGACAACAATTATACCTCATGAAAAGAATTATGAAGTCTACCTAACAAAAGACTTAAGTGCGCAAATTCCTTCAACAGGTATGTTAGGAAATACTAACCAGTTTTTCTCCACAGTATCATCCACTAAGTTTGATATTGCCAATGGTTACCTTGAAGTCTACTATAGACAATTCAAAGGAACGACTGGTAGCGGTTATGCTTTAAGGCAAGCGGTAGAATCTGGTTTCTATGATTTATTGGAAGAAAGAGGTGGCATGGTAGGAGAAGTATTCCTACTTGGAGCAGATGCCAACGTATATCCTTTATTTGGAGATAGAAGTACTGGTGAACCTAACGATAGATCTAAAATTCAATTTAAAAAATCTGACATACAAAAAAGTGTAGATGGAAAAATTGGATTCTTACAAATAGCCGGCAACGAATGGGACGATAGCTTAGAATATCAAAATGGCATTGTTACTAAGAAATCATCCAACGTAGACTCTAAAAGAGCCATTCTAGGTACAGCGAATACAGACGGTAACGCCGGTATATACACTGTTGTAAGATATTTTATTAATAAGGATGATCTTATTAAGCTTATAAAAGATAACGGCTTAAAATCCTATGTATTTAGAACAAGTATCTTGCGTGAAAATAAAGATCACAGATTTGGTGGACCTGCCTATCCAAAAGTAGACTCATATACTGATTATAATTTCCAATTGGATAAAGATATAGATTTAAAAAGAGGAACAGAAGTTAAATTCTCATTTGACCAACCACAATATAAAAAAGTAGGGACTTACAGAGCTATAAGACCACAAATTACAGTGGGAGACGAAAATTATAATATGACCTTTGGTTCTTCTGCGAATTTGAGTGATGACGGAACTGAACTTATATGGACTGTACCATTTGATATTAAATTAAAAGCAAATGAAAGATTTAAATTAACATCACTTGACCAAACTATGAAAGCGAGAGCAACAACAGCAAGTGTAGACTTTGGTGGTGGAAATATTTTATATGCCAATGCAGTACAAAACAAACTACCAATAGAAATGAATCGTTCTGCATCTCTTACAGGAGCAATACTAACATCTACACTTGAAAAACCAAATGTTGATGAAATATTCACAGATTCAACACATATTACAGGTCACTCTTTCTTTGATGGAGCAGAAGTAACCATCTACCATTTTGATGAAAATGGAAAAGAAGTACAACAAACTATATCTGCTGTAGGTGCTACAAGTAATCCGGACAAGTTTGATTATTCTACAATCTTAACAAAAGCAAAATATGTTAACGGCGAAGAATATGATGCCTTTGGCTTTGATACAGATAAACCAAACCAAGGTGGAGTAATCCAAGGTAAGAAAAAGTTTGATGACTTCAAGATGCCTAAGCTTGAAAGAGATATGCCAATTAGAGTAGATAACCTTGATACATTATCATCATTTATTGACTCTAAGGACGTAGTGGAACAAGTTCAAACCAAGGTTCACTTTGACCTTAATGGACAAACATCCAAGGAAAATAAAGAAGTGATTGATAAGATCGCTCCACTAAGTAAGGAATACAAATACGATCCGGAAACCGGAAAAGCTAATGCAAATTATGTTCCATCAGGTTTTGAAGGCGACAATGTTAAATATGTTGACGAAAACAAAAAAACAATTGATGTAGATGGCAGAACTTATCAAAATGTTGCTAACCACGATGGGTTAGAATATGATTTACAAAAGCCAGACCAAAAAGAAGCTTTCTTAAAGAGACAAATGCCAACTAAAGATGAAGTAAATGTACCACAAGATAAGAGAATCTTAGGTTGGACAACAACTAAATTAGAAGACACAGCTGCAAAAACAGCAATTGAACAATTTAATGAAATTAAAGATGCTAATAGAATTATAAAAGGTGTTGAAGATTGGGCAAAAGCAGATGCTAACGAAAATTACATCTTCGATGCAAAATCTCCAATCGACAAAGAAAGAACAGTTTATGCAGTTTATGGCGAAGGTATTAACATTGTCCTTCACTCAAATAACACTGCTGATCCTAAAGATGAAACAACGATAACAATTCCTATAACTGTTTCTGATATTGACAACACAAATTACATTATAGACACTGTAACAAGTCCAACTCTTTCTAATATGAAAGGTAGTCTTATTATTAAAGAACTTCCAAAAGTTCCGGTAACAGGAGAAAATACTGAAATTGCTAAGATTACAGATGCAAAGGCAAAACTTTTCAATAAACCTAACCATTCATTCCTTGGCTGGACTTTTTATAGATTTGATAACGACCCACAAACATCAGATTTAATTGCCGGTCAAAACAATGAAAGAATTGGTCATTTAATCAATGGTGTAGTTGCAAATGGAACAAAGAGAATTCCAAAAAGAACAGAATGGATCAAAGATATAACAGGAAATCAAAACAAATATACAAGATATATTCCAAATACTTTCTCTGTAGCTTTAAGAGCACAAGATGTTCCAAGCAAAGACAATAATGACGGAGCAGGAGCATATCAAATTTTCTTAGATGCAATTGACGAAGGTAAAGACCTTCACTTATATGCAAACTACAGACCATTCTTTGATGTAAAAGTTTATCCTTCTTATAAGAATATTGATAAGACAGCAGATGCAAGTCATCAATATGGAAAGTATGAAGATACAGTTGAAGAAGCTAAAAAACATGCTGTAAACGTAGGATTGCTGCACAGAACGGCTGTAACTAATTTTGGTACACCAACAGTTCATCAAAACGCTAACTACTATCCACTAGAAGGTGGAGAAAAATCATTAAAACAATGGGATGGTAAATCAACTGATGCTTTAGTTTGGAAACTTCCGGGTTTTGATGAATTAGGACAAAGAAAATCTTATGTATCAGTGATAGTTACAGATGATAAAAAAGACGCTTATGCAAACTTTAGATCACCAGACTGGGACGAATTAGGAGCAAAAACTTATATTAGACTTCAAGATGCAACTGCTACACAAGACCCTAATGCACCTAAAAATTTACACGAAAATGCAGGTAACCCATATGGCGATCCGGTAGCAAAAGATCAAACATTTACAGCAGGTGTAGATGCCTTTACATCTGCAACTTCAAGAAAAGCACTTGAAACAACTGGAGAGGATAAAGAAGTAATTGGATATGAAATTTGGAACACATCGACTCCTCTTGAAGTCCTAAAACCAGTATTTGACAATGTTTATGATGACGAAACAGAAGCAAAACTACACTGGACAGATGCTGAAAAGAATGCAAATATAGAAAAGATTATATTAAAAGTTGCTGACGGTGCCGAAACGACTCTTGTAAAACAAAATGATGGAACCTATACAGACGGAACCATAACAGCCACTCCTAATGGCGATAGACTTGTATTAAGTCAACTTGACTTAAAAGGAAAAGCAGGACAAGACATCGTAGCTAAATATGTAGTAGATAAGAATGGAACAGAAGTTACAGGTCCTGAAGGAAGAAAAACAATAAACAAGAGAGAAAAAGCTGCACCTGTTACTGAAATGAAGCAAATTCATAATGACACTGATGGGAAATCAAAGATTGAATTTACAGTTCCAGACCCAGTTTTAAATAAACCAACAAAAGGCACAGTTTATACTGCACAAAAATGGGATGAAACTGAAGGTAAATGGATTGATTTAGGAAAAGTAACTCTTGATTCTGACAACGATAAGGGAACACAAAAAGAAATTACTTTAGATGGCGATGTAAAAGACGGCGACATCGTAAGAATTAAAACTGAGCAAGCAAATCTTCTTCCTAACGATTCAACAGGAACAGGCGATGCAAATTACACACCACAAGACGGCGATGAAAATCGTAAGTATGTAAAAATTGATAGAGCAGCTCCTGAAGCAAATGTAAAAGCAAAGGACGAAGCATTTAGAAGGTTCATCGACCTTGAAGGAACTATAAATGAAATTCCAGATGGAAGAAAAGTTAAGATCATAATTAATTATAAAGACGGTACACCTGCTATAGAAATTCTAAAAGAAATTACAGTGGAAAATAAAGAAAATATAATCAAAGATCTTAACACTACCCTAAGGAAGGGAATTGAAGAAGGAAATATTCCTGAAATTAAGATAATAGCAGTTGATAAATTTGGAAATAGTAAAGATTCAACAGTTGATTACACAGAATCTTATCAACTAAAAGTTTTAATTACTGGCGAAAGAGCCGGCAAGAAATTTGTAAAAGTTTCAGCAGATAAAGATGGCGCAGATATAACTATTAAAGTTATGAATGGTGAAAATGAAGTAGCAAGCGGAACAGCAAAAGTTGGACAAGCTGACCAATTTGTAAAATTAACATTCAAAAAGGATGGAGAAGACTATAGACTACAAAAAGGCGATGAACTTGTTATATCAGGTACAGCAACTGTAGACGGAAAGACTTATACTTCAAATCCATACAAGAGAGCTATTAAATAGCGATAAACGGTCGTAGATTATTTTGGTGAAAGGCAGTTAAAAAATTGCCTTTCGCCTAATAATAAAATTCAGAGAAATTATATTAGAAAGGAACTAAACATGGACAAATCAAAAAGAATTCTCTCTATAATTTTGTCGATATTCATGCTTTTTTCAATTGTTAATCCGGCAAGCCTTGTTGCAGCGGATGAAACAAAACCGGTCAAAAGCACTGAAATAATCGGCGAAAGAGTAGGAGATAAAGAAGTATTTACTTTTGATTTAAGTAAACTAATTAAAAAAGAATCCGGAGCTCGCTTGAGCATAAAGGCAATGCTTGCGAAAGCAACTCGTAGAGTACCGGGTCAATATGACACAACAGTAAATATTAAAACTACTGGTTTAAATGGAAAAGAATTCGATTGGGACGCACTTCCTAACAAACAATTTAAACTTATAGCTAAGTGGGAAACTACAGATGATCAAAAGCATGAAAAAGAAATTGGAACAATCACAAAAGCAGGTGCAACTACTTACAATGTAGGTTGGCCGGTTGATGGAACTATGAAAGGCAATGCCTCAATAGAAACCGATTATAATCAAAATATAGAAGTTCGTGTAGTTGATATTTATGTATCATCCACAGGAGGAGCAGGTAAGTTAGTTTTTGATATTTCACTAAAAGAACTTGCAGAATCCAGAGCAAAAGTAGAATATGTTGATCCGTACGGAAGACCATTGACAGACACAAATGATTATCCTGCATCTACAGACAAGATGCCAAAAGTAACAGCTGATGAACTTACTGATGTTGAAATAGAATTACCGAAAAAAGATGAACAAATCAACATGAGATCTTCAGATGACATCGACGATGATGAACTAAATGAAGCAGCAAATGGTTTAACTTATAAAGTTGATAATAAAACAACTAGCAATACAGTAACAATTGGCGAAAAAGAATACAAACTTGATATATCACAACAAAGTGCAAAAGAAATTGCAACAATCAAAATGGTATATCAAAAAGATGTAGTCGTCCCACCAATTGATGATGATGGAAACCCTGTAAAACCTGCAGATGGATATGTACGTTTGACATTTGACGCAAATGAAAACAAACAAGACGGTATCAAAGGAACCCACAACAATGGTTTATATGCAGGCAAGCAAAAATCATATATTGACGTGAAAAAAGGCGTTAATTATGATAATACTAACCTACAAGCTGCAATCAAAGAATTGGCAACAACAGGAACAAAAGTTGTAGGCACAGAAACAAAAGAATATGCACAAGATACAAAAAATCCATGGACACCAGCAGTTCCAACAGATGAAACAACAGTAGCGCAAGCAACTTATAATGCACAATACACAAAATCAAAAGCAGATCAAGTAACAGAACTAGGTGGCTTAAAAGCAAAAGACATTGCAG
>OASD01000293.1_pt1 | contig 22763 bp, 10 predicted proteins | sample 1475531 | NCBI WGS metagenome assembly OASD01 (sample SAMEA3360668, study PRJEB22359) | human gut metagenome | biome: ENVO:urban biome; feature: ENVO:human-associated habitat; material: ENVO:feces | place: Bangladesh | collected 2011
AACGTAAAAAGAGAGACTTAAATCAATAAGTCTCCCCAATATTTGACATAGAGCCTATAATAAGAAAGAACTATGAGACACGTGCCCATAGTTCTTTTTTTTGTTTGTGAAAATGGATGGCATATGACGAGCGATTGACATATGATGGGAGCATGATCTATGACGAGCGATTGACATATGATGGGAGCATGATCTATGACGAGCGATTGACATATGATGGGAGCATGATCTATGACGAGCGATAGATATATGACGGGAGGTAGATATATGACACGCGATTCGTCAATCACGCACATCATTTTGCGCCAACTTTGATTTTGGTAAAACCATAAGCAAGGCAAAAACGCTTTAGCAAAATTGTAAAAAAATTTTAATTATTTGCAAAAAAATGCTTGACATTTGTCTTGACTTATTATATAATTATAAATTGCATAATTAGGATTTAAAATGGGTTTTTATTCTCAAAATCTTAGTTTAGGGTACGACATATAGTAGGTTATTTTGATAAGGGGTGAATATTTGGATGCTACATCCTGTTGAAAACGGAAAAAGAACTAGAATGAGTTATTCTAGGATAAAAGAAGCTTGCGAGATGCCAAATTTTATTGAGGTACAAACTGCATCGTTTGACTGGTTTTTACATGACGGCTTAAAGGAAGCTTTTGACGACATATCACCTATTGATGACAATGGTGGTAGCTTAGTATTGGAGTTTGTCAACTATACTATAGGAAAGGAACTAAAGTATACTGAAGAAGAGTCCAGAATTAAGGACACAAACTACAGTGCTCCTCTTAGAGCAAGGGTTAGATTAATTAACAAAGACACTGGAGAGGTTAAAGAGCAAGAAGTATTTATGGGAGACATACCTATCATGACTGATAAGGGTACTTTCATAATCAATGGTGGAGAAAGGGTTGTTGTTTCACAAGTCGTTCGTTCGCCAGGCTGCTACTACAAGAAGGAAATCAATAAGAATGGTGAGCTTGATTACAGCGCAACTATCATACCAAACCGCGGGGCTTGGCTAGAATTTGAAACTGATGCGAGTGGCGCTTTATATGTAAAGATTGATAAGAACAGAAAAGTTATCATCACATCACTTCTTAGAGCTTTAGGTGTTGTTTCTGATCTTGAAATTGTTGAAACATTAGGGGAAACTAATGATTTACTAACAACTCTTGAAAAGGATACTGCAAAGACTCAAGACGAGGCTTTGATTGAAATCTACAAGAGACTTAGACCAGGCGAACCAGAAGCCGTAGACAGTGCTAAATCACTACTTAATAATCTATTCTTTGACCCTAAGAGATACGACTTAGCTAAAGTCGGAAGATATAAGTTCAACAAGAAGCTATCTATAGCAAGAAGGATAGAAAATCACACTCTTGCCATGGATGCGGTGAACCCTATCACAGGTGAATTAATCTATGAAAAGGGCACTCATCTTGATAGACCTATGGCACAAAAGATTGAAGATAACTTTGTTAATACTATTGATATAGTTTTGGACAATGGTGAAGAGATCAGGGTTGTAGGTAATAACTTTGTATATCCTGAAGCTTTTGATACAAAGGTTAATTTTGAGGAGCTTGGACTTAAGGATAAGATTTATGCACCACTAATGCATGAACTTATGGACGAAGCTAAGGACGACGAAGAGCTTAAAAACTTAATCATAGAAAATATTAAAGAAATATATCCAAAGAGAATTGAAATTGATGACATAATTAGTAGCATTAACTACCAATTCAACTTAATGCGTGGTGTTGGTCAATTTGACAACATCGACCACCTAGGTAACAGACGTGTAAGAAGCGTTGGCGAATTACTTCAAAATCAATTCAGAATTGGTCTTTCCAGAATGGAGAGAGTTATTCGTGAAAGAATGACTACACAAGACCCTGAAGCTGCTACTCCACAAAGTCTTATCAACATAAGACCAGTAGTTGCATCGCTTAAGGAGTTCTTCGGTTCATCGCAACTTTCTCAATTCATGGACCAAACTAACCCTCTTAGTGAGCTAACTCACAAGAGAAGAATGTCTGCTTTAGGACCTGGAGGACTTTCAAGGGACAGAGCGGGCTTTGAAGTAAGAGATATTCATAACTCACAATACGCTAGAATGTGCCCTATAGAGACACCAGAAGGACCAAACATCGGTCTTATCACATCCTTGGCATCATTTGCAAGGATCAATGAATATGGTTTTATCGAAGCTCCGTATAGAAAGGTAGAAAAAGGTACAGGAAAAGTTAGTGATGAGATTGAATATATCAGCGCTGACATTGAAGATGAGTGCATCATAGCTCAAGCGAACGAGCCAATTGACGAAAAAGGCTACTTTAAAAACGACATCATTGTTGCTAGAAGTAAGGCTGAAAACGATACTTTGATGGACATGTTCAAAAAAGAAGAAATCGATTACATGGACGTTTCACCTAGACAAATAGTTTCAGTTGGTACAGCGATGATACCATTCTTGGAAAACGACGACGCGAACCGTGCGCTAATGGGTTCAAACATGCAAAGACAAGCAGTTCCACTACTTATGACAGAAGCACCTATCGTTGCGACTGGTATTGAGTATAAGGCTGCTAAGGACTCAGGCGTATGTGTTGTCGCTAAAAACGACGGTATTGTTAAAAAAGTTGATGCGAAGAGCATCGTTATTGAAAATAAAGACAAGAACATTGATTCATATAAATTAATCAAATTTACAAGCTCTAACCAAGGCACTACTATTAACCAAAGACCTATAGTACAAGCGGGCGAAAAGGTTAAGAAAGGCGATGTAATTGCGGACGGACCAAGCACTAACCTTGGTGAAATGTCACTAGGAAAGAACATCTTAGTAGCGTTTATGACTTGGGAAGGCTATAACTACGAAGATGCGATACTAATTAATGAAAGACTTGTTTATGAAGATGTATTGACATCTATTCACATAGAAGAATACGAATCAGAATCAAGAGATACTAAGCTTGGACCTGAAGAAATCACTAGAGATATTCCAAACACAAGTGAAGAGCTTCTTAAGAACCTTGACAAAGACGGTATCATAAGGATCGGAGCTGAAGTTAAGGCTGGAGACATCTTAGTTGGTAAGGTTACTCCTAAGGGAGAAAAGGATTTACCTGCTGAAGAAAGACTGTTAAGAGCTATATTTGGAGAAAAATCAAGAGAAGTAAGAGATACATCTCTTAAGGTGCCTCACGGCGAAGCTGGTATAGTTGTTGACGTTAAGGAATTTACAAGAGAAAATGCTGATGAACTATCACCTGGCGTAAACAGGATGGTTAGAGTATATATCGCTACAAAGAGAAAGATCTCTGTTGGTGACAAGATGTGCGGTAGACACGGTAACAAGGGTGTCATCTCAAGAATACTTCCTGAAGAGGACATGCCATACTTGCCAGACGGCACACCACTACAAATCCTACTAAACCCAATGGGTGTACCATCTCGTATGAACCTTGGACAAGTACTTGAAGTTCACTTGGGTATGGCGGCTAAAAAGCTTGGTATGTACGTTTCAACTCCAGTATTTGACGGTGCTAACGAAAACGACATACTTGAAGCACTTGACAAGGCTGGCTATCCAAAGAGCGGTAAGATTTACCTAAGAGACGGTAGAACAGGAAAGTTATTCGACAATCCAGTTACAGTTGGTTACATGTATATGCTTAAGCTTCACCACTTAGTTGACGAAAAGATCCACGCAAGAAGCATCGGACCTTACTCACTAGTTACTCAACAACCATTAGGCGGTAAGGCACAATTTGGCGGACAAAGATTCGGGGAAATGGAAGTTTGGGCCCTTGAAGGTTATGGCGCAAGTCACGTACTTCAAGAGATATTAACAGTTAAGTCCGACGATATCAATGGCCGTGTTAAGACATACGAAGCCATTGTTAAAGGAAAGAACATTCCAGAACCAGGCATACCTGAATCATTCAAGGTACTAGTAAAGGAACTTCAAAGTTTACTTCTTGACGTTAAGGTCCTTGACCAAGACGACAATGAAATGGAACTTGATGATGAAGATGATTTTATGAACGAAAGAGAAATCATTGCAGGCGACTTCAAGAGCATGGACACTGATTATAAAGAAGATGAAGAATTTGTAAACTTCTTTGACGAAGAATCATCCAAGGGCACAGATGAAGACGAGGACGTTGATTACGACGAAGATGATGTGGATGAAGATGACTACGATGAAGATGATGATGAAGACATCGAAGAAGATATTGACGAAGATTTTGAAGAGATAGATGAAGAAGATTTGGACATGGACGACGATCTAGACATAGGCAGCGACATCGACGAGATCGATGAAGACCTAGACTTAGATGACGATAGTTCTTTGTAGAAAGACAAGGAGGAAGGTAATTTGTTCGAATTAAATAAATTTAACAGTATTCAAATAGGCCTTGCATCAAGCCAAGACATCAGAGCGTGGTCTAAGGGAGAAGTTAAAAAACCAGAAACAATTAATTACAGAACATTAAAGCCAGAAGCAGAAGGCTTGTTCTGTGAAAAGATATTTGGACCTGTAAAAGACTGGACTTGTCACTGCGGTAAATACAACAAGATTAGATACAAAGGCATGATATGCGATAAGTGCGGCGTTGAAATTACAAGAGCTAAGGTAAGACGTGAAAGGATGGGCCACATTGAATTAGCTAGTCCATGTACACATATTTGGTACCTTAAAGGAACACCTTCAAGGATAGCCATAGTACTTGACGTTTCACCAAAAGAGCTTGAACACGTTGTTTACTTCGCTTCATATATAGTTATGGATCCAGGCAAAACTGGCTTAAAGTATAAACAAATCTTAAATGAACAAGAATATTCAGAAGCTATAGATATGTTTGGCTACGGCTCATTCGATGCTAGGATGGGTGCAGAAGCTATACTTGAATTGCTTAAGGCTATAGACCTAGATAAAGAAGCACAAGAATTAACAGAAGAGCTTGAAGGCGCATCCACACAAAAGAAGATCAAAGTTTTAAGAAAGCTTGAAACTATCGAATCATTCAGACAATCAGGCAACAGACCTGAATGGATGGTTATCGAAGCACTTCCAGTTATACCACCAGATTTAAGACCTATGGTTCAACTAGATGGCGGTAGATTTGCAACAAGCGATTTAAACGATTTATATAGAAGAGTTATCAACAGAAACAACAGACTTAGAAGACTACTTGAACTAAACGCACCAGAAATCATTACAAGAAACGAAAAGAGAATGCTTCAAGAAGCTGTTGACGCACTGATTGATAACGGCAGACGCGGAAGAGCAGTAACTGGCCCTGGAAACAGACCACTTAAGTCTCTATCCGATATGATAAAGGGTAAACAAGGTAGATTTAGACAAAACTTACTAGGTAAGAGAGTTGACTACTCAGGTAGATCTGTAATTGTTGTAGGGCCTAAGCTAAAGTTCTACCAATGCGGTCTTCCTAAGATGATGGCACTAGAACTGTTCAAGCCATTTGTTATGAGAAGACTTGTTGAAACAGGCAAGGCACATAACATTAAGAGCGCTAAGCGAATGGTAGAGAGAGCTAAATCAGATATTTGGGACGTACTTGAATACGTTATCAAGGATCACCCAGTACTACTAAACAGGGCACCGACTCTTCACAGACTTGGTATTCAAGCCTTTGAACCAGTTTTAGTTGAAGGTAAGGCAATAAAACTACATCCACTAGTATGTTCTGCATATAATGCGGACTTCGACGGTGACCAAATGGCGGTGCATCTACCACTATCAATAGAAGCACAAGCTGAAGCAAGATTATTAATGCTTTCAATTAACAATATCTTAGCACCAAAGGATGGTAAGCCAATTTCAATACCATCACAAGACATGGTACTAGGCTGCTATTACATGACACTTGACATAGAAGGAAGCAAGGGCTCGGGCCACATCTTCGAAGATTACGACGAGATGATAAAGGCTTATCAATTAGGACTTATAGACCTACACGCAAAAGTTAAGGTTAGAGTAAAAATTGATGAAGAGGACAGAGGCAAACTTGTTGAATCAACTGTTGGTAGATTCATTCTTAATAAGAAGATACCTCAAGACCTTGGCTTTGTAAATAGAGAAGAAGATCCATACTCACTAGAAATTGACAGAGTTGTTTCAAAGAAGACTTTGGGAACTATACTTGATAAGTGCTATCAAAAGCACGGCAACATCGTTACTAGTAAGCTACTAGACCACATCAAATCAACTGGTTACAAGCACTCAACACTTTCAGCAGTATCTATATCTATGGCGGACGTTGTAGTTCCTAAGGAAAAGACTGAGCTTATAGACAAGGCGCAAAAGGAAGTAGAAAAGTACGAAAGAGCTTACAGAGACGGTTTCATGACTGAAGAAGAAAGATACGAAGGCGTTATCAATATTTGGAACGGCATCACTGATGAAGTTACTGAAGCACTTATGAAGTCACTTGATCCACTAAACAACATCTTCATCATGGCGGACTCAGGAGCCAGAGGTAGTAAGAACCAAATCCGTCAATTAGGTGGTATGCGTGGTCTGATGGCATCATCAACTGGTAAGACAGTAGAAATCCCTATCAAGTCAAACTTTAGAGAGGGACTATCAGTACTAGAGTTCTTCCTATCATCACACGGTTCTAGAAAGGGTCTATCAGACATCGCCTTGAAGACAGCGGACTCTGGTTACCTAACAAGAAGATTAGTTGACGTATCTCAAGACGTTATAGTAACAGAAGACGATTGCCACACTGATCAAGGACACACTGTTAGAACTATAAGAGATGGCAAAGAAATTCTTGAAGAGCTAGAAGAAAGACTTGTAGGCAGATATGCTTTTGAAGACATAGTAAATCCTAAAGACGGTTCGATTATCGTTAAGAAGGACGAACTTATAGATGAAGAGACAGCTCACTTTATTCAAGAGATAGGCATAGAAGAAGTTAAGGTAAGAAGCGTTCTTACTTGTCAAACTAAGCACGGCGTTTGCGCTAAGTGCTATGGAAGAAACTTGGCAACAGGCAATATCGTAAACATTGGTGAATCAGTTGGTATCATAGCCGCTCAGTCAATAGGTGAGCCAGGTACACAGCTTACAATGAGAAACTTCCACTCAGGTGGGGTAGCCAACGCAGACGATATCACTCAAGGTCTTCCAAGAGTTGAAGAACTTTTCGAAGCTAGAAAGCCAAAAGGACAAGCACAAATTGCTCAAATTTCAGGTACTGTATCAATCAACGAAGACGATCCACAACAAAGAGTCATAGTTATTACTGATGACAAAGAAGGCATCGCAGTTGATCACCCTGTAAATTATGCGGCAAGACTTAAAGTTCATGAAGGCGACTACATCGAAAAAGGTAAAGAAATCACAGAAGGTAACGCATCACCTCAAGAAATCATGAAGGTTCTTGGCGTAGAAGGCGTTGAAGACTATATAATAAAAGAAGTACAAAGAGTATATAGAATGACAGGTATCGATATCAATGACAAGCACATTGAAATCATCTGTAAACAAATGCTTAAGAAAGTAAGGATAGAAGCGCAAAACGATTCTTCATTCTTACCAGGAGCACTTGTAAACATATACGACTTCATTCATGAAAACAAAAAACTTAAAGAAGAAGGCAATGTACCAGCAGAAGGTAAGAGAATATTACTTGGTATATCCAAGTCATCACTAGCAACAGATTCATTCTTATCAGCAGCTTCATTCCAAGAAACAACAAGAGTTTTAACTGAAGCGGCTATCAGAGGCAAGAAAGATGAGTTAGTAGGACTTAAGGAAAACGTTATCATAGGTAAGATCATACCAGCAGGTACAGGCATGCTTAAGTATAGAAACATCAAAGTTAAAGAAGACGAAACAGTTTTGAAGAAACAAATGGAAGAAGAAATGAAGAGAAAGAAGAGAGAGATAGACGACACAAATCTATTTAAAGACTTTGATGAAGATGAAAAAGATAAGAAGACTAAGAAAGAAGAAGACGTTAAGGAAGAAGTAAAGGATAATCAAGATGCTATCGAACTAGATAAGATTATCAAAGACCTACTTAACGAAGAAAAAGAAAGAAAGTCTTCTAAAGATAATTAGTATATTTAAAAAATAAATATAAGTGGAGACAGTCAAGATATTTTACCTAAATTTAATGAAAAATATCTTGACTTTTTCCGTAATGCGTGGTACAATTCTCTTATGTGTGAAAGTTCACGCTATTAATAGAGCTAAAGGAGGATGCTTAATGGATACCGACACCTTGGGGCCGAATTGTGTAGTAGGCTTTAAACAGGTAACAAGGGGGCTAAAATCCGATCTCTTCAAACAGGTTTTTATCGCTCTTGATGCAGATAAGGACATAAAGATGCTTATCGAAGAAGAGGCAAGTAAAAAATCTGTTGATGTTGTTTATATAAATACAAAAGAAGAGCTTGGAAAACTCTGTGGTATTGAGATAAATGCAGCTGCCGCTGCTTTATTAAAATAAATTTTTATGTAAGGAGGTGCTTTGATGCCAACGATTAATCAATTGATTAAAAAAGGAAGATCAAAAGTAGTTTACAAATCTAAATCACCAGCTTTAGATACAACTTATAACTCACTTAAGAAGAAACAATCTTTAGTAAATGCTCCACAAAAAAGAGGAGTATGTGTTGCTGTAAAGACAGTTACACCTAAGAAGCCAAACTCTGCCTTAAGAAAAGTTGCTAAAGTTAGACTAGTTAATGGATATGAAGTTTCAGCTTACATTCCAGGAATTGGTCACAACTTACAAGAACACAGTGTTGTTCTTATAAGAGGTGGAAGAGTAAGAGACCTTCCCGGTGTACGTTACCACATAATTAGAGGTACACTAGATACAGCCGGAGTTGAAAACAGAAGACAAAGTAGGTCTAAATACGGTTCTAAGAAACCTAAAGAAGAAAAGAAGTAAAAAACAATTTTAGTCGTTGAAATGCAAAGCATTAAATAGATGAAGAGCATTTTGGCGCTAGACGGCTTTTAGAGATTTGCCGAGTACCAATGAATCTACTAAGATAGTTAAGGAGGGAAGAAAAAGTGCCAAGAAAAGGACACGTGCCTAAACGTGAAGTAATGCCTGACGCAAGATACAATGATGTTGTAGTAACAAAGTTAATAAACTCAATCATGCTAGACGGCAAAAAGGGCTTAGCTCAAAGCATAGTTTACGGGGCATTTGATATAGTTGCAGAAAAGACAGGTGAAGACGCTCTTGAACAATTCTACAAGGCTATGAATAACATCATGCCAGTACTAGAAGTTAAGGCAAGACGTATTGGTGGTGCCAACTACCAAGTTCCATTGGAAGTAAGACCTGAAAGAAGACAAACTCTAGCAATAAGATGGCTTGTACAATACTCCAGAGCAAGAGGAGAAAAGACAATGACTGAAAGATTAGCAAAAGAGTTGATGGATGCAGCCAACGGTCAAGGAGCTTCTGTTAAGAAGAGAGAAGAAGTTCACAGAATGGCTGAAGCAAATAAAGCATTTGCACATTATAGATATTAATAATAAGGGGGAAAACTTGTGCCAAGAGAAATTGCACTAAAAGATGTCAGAAACATCGGTATTATGGCGCACATTGACGCAGGTAAAACAACCACAACAGAAAGAATTCTATTCTATACAGGAAAGATTCATAAGATAGGAGAAACTCACGAAGGTGCTGCTACCATGGACTTCATGGCGCAAGAACAAGAAAGAGGTATCACTATCGGTTCAGCAGCAACAACATGTTACTGGAAAAACCACAGAATCAATATTATAGATACACCGGGCCACGTTGACTTTACAGTTGAAGTTGAACGTTCCCTAAGAGTTCTAGACGGTGCGGTTGCTTTATACGACGCTAAAGGGGGAGTTGAACCTCAAAGCGAGACTGTATGGCGTCAAGCAGACAAATACGGTGTACCTAGACTTGCATTTGTTAATAAAATGGACGTCGTAGGTGCAAACTTTGACAGAACACTAAAGATGATGAGAGAAAGATTAAACGCTCATCCAATAGCTGTTCAATTACCAATAGGTAAAGAAGATACATTTAAAGGTATCATAGACCTAATCGCAATGAAAGCTGAATTATACGAAGACGATCTAGGAACAATCATAGATGAATCAGATATTCCGGAAGATTTAGTAGAAACAGCTCAAAAATATAGAGAAGAAATGATCGAAGAAATCGCTGATTTCGACGAAGAAGTTATGGAACTTTACTTAAACGGTGAAGACGTTCCTAACGACATGATTAAAAAAGTATTAAGAAGAGAATGCGTTGCAAACCAAGTAACACCAGTTCTATGCGGTAGTGCATACAAAAACAAAGGTGTACAATTCCTTCTAGATGCTATAGTTGACTACCTACCATCACCTATCGATATACCAGCAGTTACTGGTACAGATAGAGACGGAGAAATAACTGAAAGACCAGCATCAGATACTGAACCATTAGCAGCACTAGCATTTAAGATAGTTACAGACCCATTCGTAGGTAAACTTGCTTATGCAAGAATCTACTCAGGCGTTCTAAAGAGCGGTTCTTATGTATTTAACTCATCAAAGGGTAAGAGAGAAAGAATCGGACGTATCGTATTAATGCATGCTGATAAGAGAGAAGAAATCGAAGAAGCATATGCAGGATCCATCGTTGCTATAGTAGGATTAAAAGTTACAGGTACTGGTGATACACTATGTGCTGAAGACAAACCAATCATACTAGAAGATATGGAGTTCCCAGAACCAGTTATCTCAGTAGCGATAGAACCAAAGACAAAAGCTTCACAAGATAAGATGACACAAGCACTACTAAAGCTTGCTGAAGAAGACCCAACATTTAGAACATATACAGATGAGGAAACAGGTCAAACAATCATCGCCGGCATGGGTGAACTTCACCTAGAAATCATTGTAGACAGACTTTTAAGAGAATTCAAAGTAGAAGCAAACGTTGGTAATCCACAAGTTGCATACAAAGAATCAATCAAGTCAGCTGCAGAAGGCGAAGGTAAATACGTTAAACAATCAGGTGGTCGTGGACAATACGGTCACGCAAGAATCAAAATCGAACCACAACCAGCAGGAAAAGGTTACGAATTTGTTAACGCAATCGTTGGTGGAGCTATTCCAAAAGAATACATCGGACCAGTTGACCAAGGTATACAAGAAGCACTACAATCAGGTGTTATCGCTGGATACCCAGTACTTGACGTAAAAGTTACACTATACGATGGTTCATACCACGAAGTCGACTCATCAGAAATGGCATTTAAGATTGCCGGTTCTATGGCAATAAAAGATGCACTTAAGAAAGCAACTCCTACTCTACTTGAACCTATGATGAAAGTTGAAGTTACTACACCAGAAGAATACATGGGAGACGTAATTGGCGACTTGAACTCAAGAAGAGGTAGAATAGAAGGTATGGAACTTGATAACGGAGCTCAACACGTAAAAGCATTCGTTCCACTTTCAGAAATGTTTGGATACGCAACAAGCCTTAGAAGTAACACACAAGGTAGAGCTAACTACTCAATGCAATTCGATCACTACGATCCAGTTCCAAACAGTATATTAGATAAAGTCATTGGTAATAAATAATTTTTATAGGAGGTAAAAAATGGCTAAACAAAAATATGAAAGAACAAAACCACATGTTAACATTGGTACAATCGGTCACGTTGACCACGGTAAAACAACATTAACAGCAGCTATAACATTAGTACTAAACAAAAGATACGGTAGCGGTGAATTCGTAGACTACGCAAACATCGATAAGGCTCCAGAAGAAAGAGCTAGAGGTATAACAATCAGTACTTCACACGTTGAGTACGAAACACCAAAAAGACACTACGCACACGTTGACTGCCCAGGCCACGCCGACTATGTTAAGAACATGATTACAGGTGCTGCTCAAATGGACGGCGCTATCCTAGTAGTATCAGCTGCAGACGGTCCAATGCCTCAAACAAGAGAACATATCCTACTTGCTAGACAAGTTGGCGTTCCTAAGATTGCAGTATTCCTAAACAAAGAAGACCAAGTAGACGACCCAGAACTAATTGAATTAGTTGAAATGGAAGTTAGAGAACTACTTAGCGAATACGACTTCGACGGAGATAACACTCCTATCGTTGTAGGTTCAGCACTTAAGGCTCTAGAAGATCCAGACGGAGAATGGGGAGACAAGATCGTTAAACTTATGGAAGAAGTTGACGAATACATCCCTCAACCAGAAAGAGCTACAGACCAACCATTCCTAATGCCAGTAGAAGACATCTTCTCAATCACTGGTAGAGGTACAGTTGCTACAGGTAGAGTAGAAAGAGGTACAGTTAAGGTTGGAGATACAGTTGAACTAGTTGGTTTAACAAACGAAGTAAGAGACGTAGTAGTAACAGGCGTTGAAATGTTCCACAAACTACTAGACGTAGCAGAAGCTGGAGATAACGTAGGTCTATTACTAAGAGGTGTTCAAAGAAACGAAATCGAAAGAGGTCAAGTACTTGCTGCGCCTAAGACAATCAAACCACACACTAAATTTAAATCAGAAGTATACGTATTAACAAAAGAAGAAGGTGGACGTCATACTCCATTCTTCAACGGTTACAGACCACAATTCTACTTCAGAACTACAGACGTTACAGGTAACATCACACTAGAAGACGGAGTAGAAATGGTAATGCCTGGTGATAACGCTAGATTTAACATCGAACTTATCACACCTATCGCTATTGAAAAAGGACTTAAGTTCGCTATCAGAGAAGGCGGTAGAACAGTAGGAGCCGGAGTTGTAACTGAAATTCTCGAATAATTTCGATTGATATAGTTATATAAATTTTAAAGAGAGCTGAAAGGCTCTCTTTTTTATGCGCGTTTTTGTAAGATGTATATGAATTGATTGAAAATCATTGCAATTTACTTTATGTAGGTATATAATAATAGTACTCAATTAATTTTTTTGAGTATGCAAGGTGAAAACATTGCAAAAAATATAAAAAGAAAGGAGGGAGAGAAATGAAGAAATTAAATGTGATTATACTAACAATGATACTAAGCTTAGTTATCTTTGCAGGTGTAAACGTTATGGCGATGGATGAAGACACAGTTAAGACAGAAGAGCCAAAGACAGTAATTTCTGAAGAAGCTCCCAAAGGTATTGAGGGAGGAAATACAGCTGAAGAAGTAAAAGCTGAAGAGAAAGAAGAAATTGTAGAGGAAGGAAATAAAGAAGCGAGCGCTCCTATTGAAGACAATGCTACTAAAACAGTAGACGAAAAAGTCAACATGGGGGGGTGCCAAGCTCTAATATAGATACAGACAAGACTGTAGAGCCTGAAGACAAAAAGCCTTCCGATACAAAAGAAGAAACGAAATCAGAAGAAAAAGCAGCTGAAGAAAAGGCTAAGGAAGAAGATAAAAAGTCTGAAGAAACAAAGCCAGAAGAAAAGAAATCTGAAGAAGTAAATCCAGATGAGAAGAAAGATGACAGTACAGAAGCAAAGTCAGATGACGCTAAGAAAAATGCTGAAGCAGAAGTAAAGGCTGAAGAAGAAAAGAAGTCAGACGAAACAAAAGATGCTGATGCTAAAACAGACGAAGAAAAAACTGAAGAAGGCACAGAGGGAAAGGTTGAAGAAAAAACTGAAGAAGGTGAAAATGCTGAAGCAAATACAGATGCTAAAGAGCTTGAAGTTGGTACAGCCTTAGATCCAGATAAACTTACTCCTTTAGGTGCAGGACCAGAAGGTGATAATACACCTATAGAAGTAGATAGTTTTGATAAGTTAAAAGAAGAAATTGAAAGCACTAAAGCTGGTGAAAAAAAGACTATAGTAATTACTGCTAATATTGACATTACAGAAAAAATAACTGTACCTGCTGGTGCAGATATAATTTTAACATCTAATAATCAAGAAAAAGCTGATGATCCTTGGAAAAAAATTGAACAGCCAAAAGATTTTGCTAATCAAGGCGAAAAAAAGCAAAGAGAAATTATCGACGAAGCAAGAGACCGTGGTGAACAAGCTATAAAAGATGCTGAAAAGAATATCATTAAGGAAAATGATGAATATTACTACAACTTTGATGGTAAAGACATAATCATTAAAAGATCAAATACTTTTACAGGGACCATGTTTGAAGTTATTGGTAAACTTAAGCTAGGAGATAAAGATAACTCTATAAGTTTTAACGGAGACAATATTTCTGGTACATTTTTTGATGTCCAAAAAGGTGGAGAACTTACTCTCAAAAATGGAACTATTGCTAACGGTAAAAATTATATAACTGGCGGTGCACCCGTAAAAATACGAGATAAAGCAAAATTCATCATGGATGGTGGAAGAATAACAGCAAATGAAATAATACCTGATGAAACTCAATATTCACTTAATGCTGGTGCTGTGTATGTTTCTACAGGTGGTAAATTCATCATGAATAATGGTATGATTGACCATAATATAGGTGCTGCAGGAGCTGTTTTTGCGGGAGATTTATTTGGTGCACAAGGAAAAGATCTTCTGAAGAATCCTGGCGATGCAGCCATTGTAGAAACTAATGGAGGATATATAATCTCTAATAGTGCAAACACATTACTTAAACTTACAGGAGGTATCGGATTATATTGTGGGGCCACTTTAAATTTAAATGACGGCGTACTTGCAGATAACTTCAATCCTCATACTGGTGGCGCTATATTTATTAGTGATAGTTATATTTATAATGCTCCTAATATATTAGCTCCTGATTATAAAGGAGAGAAGTATGCAGATACTAGTGGTAAATTAGAAATCCATTTAAAGGAAAATAAGACCGAGCTAAATCTTAATGGAGGGTTAATCTATAGAAACAAAGCTAGTTATAACGCTGGTGGCATATATGTTGACAGTAATGATGCTCATTTTAATGCTGCTATGTTGCTAAATAATGAGAGTGGCTTGTTAGGTGGAGGTATCTATATTTCTTATCCACCAAGATTACAATCGCTTAAAAAAATATTAATTAGTGAGAATAAAGCTGAATATCATGGAGATTATCATTTGGATGAAAAGATTGGTGTAACTGGGAAAGGCGGAGGCATTTGGAATTGTCCGACTGGTTATATACACATTGGCGACGGACATTCTGTTTATTCTTTTAATAATGAGGCTGATACAGCTGGGGATGATTTACTATTTTCTAAAAAAACTTCAGCATTTATTCTTAATAAAGAAAATATTAAAGACAAATTCTATTCTCATGTATCACCAGTTACTGAATTTAAAAATATTATTAAATATCTTGAAGATTACAATAGAGATGTAAGTATTCCAGAAAGAATGTCGTATACAGATGATGTAGTTGCCCTTAAAGCAGTATATTCAGAAGACTTAGTAAAAGAAGCTTGGAAAAACTCAGGCGTATTTATAATGGGCAACAAATCAAGCTATGGAGCTGGTTTAGGCTCTAATGCTAATCTTGAAACACCTAAAGATGACGGCAATATTGAATTTGAATTCAATAAAAAGTGGCATCCAGATCTAGAAGATACAGTAGATTTAGACAATACTGACATTCACCTAGACATCTTTATCGTGCCAACAGATGTTGATGAAGCTTATGTAAGAAGCCAATACGGAAAAGACAATAAATTATTTAAGTATGGCGAAGTAACACTAAACAAGGCTAACAACTGGCACACAAGATTCTCGGATTGGAAGAATAACAAGTATTTAGATTTGCCGAACGTAACAAAGGATAACGGACTACCATTTACAAATGAAGAGCTAGCAAAGCGTGGCTACAAATATCTAATCGTTGAAAGAGAAACAGCTTATTCAACTTACATCGATAAAAAGGAAAAAACTGAAAAGAATGGTAAGATTGAAATTACTGGATTAGATAGTGCTACTAAAAAACCAAACTATTTCTTGTATTACATTGATAAAAGCGGTGAAGCTCATTATTTAACAAAGGCAGATGAAAATAACGTATTTACACATCCATTGTTAAATGCTAAGATAGTTAAAGAAATTTACTATGGAGCAGAAAGACCGTTTATTGAAGAGGGTAAAGCAGCTGACGGCAAGAACGGTTATGCAAAGACTGATAAAGGATACGCTTTCTTTATTAAAGAAGAAAAAGATGGCTTAGTATTATACCTACCACATCTTTATAACGAAGGTGATGGAAGTGTAAAATTTAAGTATCATACAGGAGACAATAGCCAAGAAAAAACTGTTAAAGTATATGAGTTTGATATAACAAACAGTCCTTATGGTGATGCTAAAATCACAAAGGCTTGGGAAACTGGCAATGGCGAAAGACAAATTCCTGACGAAGTAAGCTTCTATGTACTAGAAAATAATAAGAAGATAATCGAATCTTATTATGAAGATGCCAATGGCAAGATCGTCCCAGTATATAAATCAGTAACAGTTAGAAAAACCGATGGATGGACTGCTACCATTGATAAACTTAACCCAATACTATTAAAGAATGGAGCTTATAGTGTTGAGGAGATAGCTGTACCTGGTTTTACAGCATCTTACAAAATTGTAAGTACTGAAGAAAAAGACAGCGAAACAAGCATACAATTCCGTCTAAAAATGCTAGATGACTTTGAAAAAGACAATAAGAAAGAAGATGGAACAAAGTTTGTAGCTTCATTAGGTGATATCGATATCAATTTATATATTGATGGAGAGCATCGTTACACTAAGAAGATTGAATCTAAGGCTGCTAATGAGAGTGTTGAGTACACTCTTGATGACGGCAAGGTTCTATTTGGATTCAATGGAGAAAAAGTATCTGTTTATGCTAAGGGTATGAACATTAAAGTTAGATACTACAATGCGATGGAAAATGATATCTTAGGGAAATCATTCAATATATATCTTCAAAGAGATGAGTTTGGAAGATACAATCTAATGGTTCCAAACGTTTTAAAGGATGGAGAATACTACAAGGCATTCAAAGTTACTGAAAAGGATAAAAATACTGCTGGGGATTATCCTGAAATCGAAAAGTTTATTGTAGATAAAGACTCTTACAAGAAAGTTGAGTACACATTTGAGGTAACAAACACGCCTGAACCAAACGAACCAGAACCAAGAAAGACATTTGTTAGAGTAAATAAAGTTTGGGAAGCTCTTGGTGAAACTAGAGATATACAAGTTGAGCTGTATATCAATGGCGAAGCAAGCGGCAAAATTCTTACTTTAAACGCAGCTAACGGCTGGAGCGCAAGCTTCACTGGTCTAGACATTGATGATGGTATGGGCAATCTATATGTTTACACTGTTAAAGAAGTAGGCGAAAACGATAACATCTACAATATCGACGATAGAAAGTTCGAAGTAAGCTACTCTGGTGATATGTACAAAGGATTTACTATAGTAAATAAAGAAGTACCACCAGAAGAACCTGAGGAACCAGAAGAAGAAAAACCTGAAGAGCCGGAAGAACCAGAAGAAGAAAGAGAAAAACCACAAGATAAGAACAGATTACCAAAAACTGGTGTAACAGAAGACGCTTTAAGTATATTCTTAGGCTTAATGATCTTACTTGGACTTGTATATATCAAGAAAAAGTATATCTTAGAAAAAAGTAAATAAACAAGTTAATTAAATACTAAAGTTTAAAATCTACCCTCCTTACTATAAATTAGTGAGGAGGGTATTTTATGCTTAAAATTTAAAGAATATCATTGCAATTTACTTTATGTAGGTATATAATAATAGTACTCAAATAAATATTTTTGAGTACGCAAAGTGAGAACATTGCAAAAAACAAATAAATGAAAGGGGGTGAAAATAGTGAAAAAAAGAGTTATAATAATTTTTTTAACTTTGCTTTTTACTATTCTAGCATTTGGTAAAGTAGATCTAAATGCAAAAACAAAAGATGAAGGAACACAATTGGAGGAAACAGCTCTAAGTGAAGCAGCATCAGAAACAGAAGAAAGAAAAGAAATAGTAGAAACACCTCAAGAAGATAAAGAAAGTAAAAAAACAGATGAAAATTTAGAGGAAAAACAAGATCTTGCAACAAAAGAAGAAAGTGAAAATCTAGAAGAAAAGTCAGAAGAAAAGTCATCTGAGGAAGACAAAGAAGCTAAAGAAGAAACAGAAAACAAAACTGAAGAAGAAACAAAAGAAGAAGCAGAAGATCAACAAGTTTCTGATGCAGAAAAAGACGCTGTTGATCAAGAAAGCAAAGAAGAAAAAATTACAAACGACGAAGAAAAAGCTGAAGAAAAAATCGAAGAAGAAAAGAAGCAAGACGAAAATAAAGATGCTGATGCTAAAACAGACGAAGAAAAAGCTAAAGAAACAAAGACTGAAGAAGAAAAAGCTAAAGAAGGCACAGAAGAAAAAACTGATGAAAAAGCTGAAGAAGGCGAAAATGTTGAAGCAAATGCAGAAGCAAAAGAACTAAAAGCTGGAGAGACACTTGAAGTAGCTGAGTTAGCAGAAAATCCTATAGCTTTAGGAGCAGGACAAGGTGAAGGCGGAAAGGTTATTGAAGTCGAATCATATGATCAATTAGTAGAAGCTATTAATAATGCAGAAGATGGCGTTGAAACAACTATAGTTATAACACAAAGTTTTGAAATAACTAAAACTATCACTATAGGTGAAAAGAAAATCATTGTATTAACGTCTAAAAATGATAAGCCTATGGATGGCAAATGGAAACCTATAGAGCAACCAAAAGATTATGCTGATTATGGAGAAGAAAAGCAAAGAGATATCATCGACAAAGCAAGAGAACGTGGCGAAGAAGCCATAAAAGATGCTGAAAATAATATCACTAAGGAGAACGATGAATATTACTACAACTTTGATGGTAAAGACATAATCATTAAAAGATCAAATACTTTTACAGGGACCATGTTTGAAGTTAATGGAACACTAACTCTTGGCAATAAGAATAGTCCAATTAACTTTGATGGAAATAAAAAAGAAGTTACGCTGCCAACAGGAAGTGAAGGTCAATTTTTTAAAGTTAATGATAAAGCCAAACTTACGTTAAAAAATGGCATTATAGCCAATGGAAAAGCGGAGGCAGGCTATTCAGCAGCTGTTAGCGTAGAAAAAGGTGGAGAGTTCACCATGGAAGGTGGACGTATTAGCTCAAACTATACGTATTCAAATTCTACTTATCCAACATCTGCTGGTGCCGTCTATGTTTCAATTGGTGGAAAATTTAATATGAAGAATGGTTTAATAGACCATAACAAAGGTTCTGCAGGTGCTATAACAGCTGGTGACTTATATGGAGCTGGAGATAGCGTTAATTTATATGAGACAAAAGATAAAGCAGCTTTAGTTAATATTGAAGGTGGAAAAATTATTAGCAATAGTTCTACTGGAAAAATATTGGCTGGAGGTATTGTTATTTTCCCAGCTGCTACTTTAAATATTAATGATGGCATTATTGCTAATAATACATCATATGACCATGCGGGTGGAATAACAATCTCTGATCAATTTGTATCTAATTATGATAATGCTTTAAATGGAAGTTGGGTAGAAACTAGGGGAAATTATGATGAGTATGTAAAACATTTCAAAGCGGAAGCTAATTTTGATGGCGGTTTATTATTTAAGAACATTTCAAAAAGATCTGGAGGGGCTGTATTTGTTGATAGTAATCATGTTCATTTTAATAGAACAATGATTTTAAATAATAGTGCAACGATGTTTGGTGGAGCGGTATATGTTTCTTTTCCACCAAGAGTTCAAGAGCTAAGAGAAATGCTGATTACTGAAAATAAAACAAAAGCTTCTGGATTTTATGGCAAACTTGATGCATTTTGGGGAGGACCAAACGTAGGTGGAGGAATTTGGAACTGTCCAGATGGATATTTTCACATTGGGGATCGCCACAGCGTATATGTATTTAATAATAATTCAAAAAAGGGTGCAGATTTTGTTTTTTCAAAGAAAACAGACTATTTTAGAATAAACAAAAAAAATGTAGCTGATCAATTTTACTCTTTTATATCTCCAGTAACTAAGGATGGAAATATTATTAAGTACTTTAATGATGAATCAGGCTATATGCTACCACCATCTATGTCTTATACTAGGGATCTTGTTTATTTGAAAGCTATTTATGATGAGAACTTAAAAGCAGAAGCGTGGAAAAATTCAGGAACATTTATTATGGGCAATCAAGCAGGATACGGGGCCGGCATTGGTTCAGATGCTAGCATACAAACTCCTGATGATAAGGGCGATATAGATTTTAAATTTAAGAAGCATTGGGATGAAAGTATTGATAAAAATGAATATAAATACAAAGACATACATCTAGACATATATATCGTTCCTAACTATGTATATGACGTTTATAAAAAGACGAGTGAAGGTTATAAAAATGAACCTCATGAAATTGATGATATATACGTAAGAAGTCAGTATAATTATAACTATAATATATATAAGTATGGCGAAGTTATTTTAAACGAAAATAATAATTGGGGAAAAAGTTTTTCTGATTATAAAAACAATCTTTATCCAGAATTCCCATCTTATATAAAAGATAATGGCTTACCATTTACTCCACAAGAATTGGCAGCTAAGGGCTTGAAGTATATGTTTATCGAAAGAGAAACAGGTTATGCAACTACTATTGAAGAAAACTATAAAGAAGAAAAAAATGGTAAGATTGAAATATCAAGAGAACTCAGTGCAGATTATGATGATATTGACAAATTAGGCAGCCCTGACTATTATTTATACTATGTAGATGAGTTTGGCCATGCACACTATTTAACTAAGGCTGTGAAACAAGGAGAAGGCATTAAGGGTATTTTTTCACATCCTATTCTTGACCAAAATATTGTTGGAATAGAATTTTATGGAAAAGATCGTAATTACGTTGAAGAAGCTAAAAAATATGATAGTTGGATTAAATACTTTGAAGAAGAAGGAGATTTTGATTCTGCAGATTACTATAGAGCTATAAGAGATTTAAAGGGTTACAAATCTGGAGATGAAGCTTATGCTTTCTTCTTAAAGAGAGATAAGGATGGCTTGAAACTATATGTTCCTTATTTATTCATACAAAACTGGGACGAAGAAGGATACAGTGGTTTTAAGTATAAAGTTCTTGACAATAGTAAAGAAAAGATTGTTAAAACGTATGAAATAGATGTTACAAATAGACCATATACAGATGCTAATATTGAAAAAACTTGGAAGATGCTTACTGAAGACGAAATAAGACAAGCACTTGGAGAGCATAACAATAAAGTTGAAGTTAAAAACAGAGATATTCCTGATCAAGTAAATTTCTATTTATTAAAGAACAATAAAAAAATTATTGTTGATTATATTAGAGATAAGATAGGCAGACTTTTTCCAGTATATAGAACAATTACGGTAAGAAAAAATGATGACTGGAAAGCCCATGTAGGAAATTTGGATCCATTTTTACTTCAATCTGGCGCATATAGTATTGAAGAAGAACCTATAGAAGGGTTTAAATCCAGCTTTAAAATTATAAAGGGAAAAGATGATGATAAGCCTACAGAGTTAAGATTTCGTGTAAACGTTCCATTAGAATACAGATTGATAGAGGGATATGATGAGGATGAGGAAGATTACAAATATGTAGAATCATTAAAAGAATATTTTAATGAACATTTTGGTGATATCAAAATTAATTTGTTGATTAATGGAAAAGTTGTTGACACAAAAAAAATGAAATGGATTAAGGAAGTCAATGATTTAGGAGAATATGGTATAAGAATTTTTTATTCTTTAGATTCTGATAATATTCTTTTTGGCTTTGATGGCAAAGATATTAGCGTTTATACTAAAGGTAAAAATATTAGAGTAAAGTACTATAATTCCATGGATAATGCTGCTGGTCTTACAAATTATAATATTTATCTTGAAAAGAATAAAGATGGTGCATATACTTTGTATTCACCAAACTTATTAAAAAAAGGAAAGTTTTATAAAATGCTCGAAATAACTGAGAAAGAACGTAATTCTGGATATATTTATCCACTAATAACAGAATTTAAAGCTTCTCCTTATGAGAAGAGCACTTACACTTTCTTAGCTACTAACGAAGAACTTCCACCAGAACCACCTACACCAGAACCAAGAAAGACATTTGTTAGAGTAAATAAAGTTTGGGAAGCTATTGGCGAAACTAGAGATATACAAGTTGAGCTGTATATCAATGGCGAAGCAAGTGGTAAATTCCTTACTTTAAACGCAGCAAATAATTGGAGCGCAAGCTTCACTAATCTTGATTTAGAAGATGAATCGGGAAGAAGATACACATACACTGTTAGAGAAGTAGGCGAAAACGATAACATCTACAATATTGACGATAGAAAGTTCGAAGTAAGCTACTCTGGTGATATGTACAAAGGTTTCACTATACTAAATAAAGAAGTTCCACCAGAAGAACCTGAGGAACCGGAAGAACCTGAAGAAGAAGAACCACATGAACCAGAAGAAGAAAAACCTGAAGAACCAGACAAACATGTAATACCAAAGACTGGCGTTACAGAAGACGTTTTAGGTATATTCTTAGGCTTAGTGATTTTACTTGGACTTGTATATATCAAGAAAAAGTTTATCGTAGAAAAAAGTAAATAGTTAAATCTATTATCACAGATATCTGCTAGGCATATATGAGTCTGGCAGATATTTTTTGCGAAAAAAAGGCTGTATAATATCTATTGGGGAGTAAAACCTCAATAGATATTTTTTTGATAAAA
>OASD01000294.1_pt1 | contig 22652 bp, 30 predicted proteins | sample 1475531 | NCBI WGS metagenome assembly OASD01 (sample SAMEA3360668, study PRJEB22359) | human gut metagenome | biome: ENVO:urban biome; feature: ENVO:human-associated habitat; material: ENVO:feces | place: Bangladesh | collected 2011
CAAGACTGAACAATGGATTAAGGGGCAAAATCGACGCGGTTCAAAATTACGTGATTTGTTGCCAACATTATCACAATATCGAAGAATGTCACCAACAATGCGGCGAAAATATACTAACATTATGCAAAATTGGAAAAGTAATAGCCCTTCACGTAAAGGCAAGGCATTGGATCAAATGCAAAAATACTTTTACAGCATTCCAGGACGGACAAACATTCAGCAAGTATTGGGTGGACGAATGATTTCAAATCTTGAAAGTCTGTACCAAAACGAGCAAGAAAAATACGCCTATGAAATTGAAGAAGCGCCAGGAAATATTTATCGACAAGGCAAGCCGGGTGCTGGATTCGGATTTATGCGACTAGACCATTTGCAGCACGATAAAAAAGGACATGTTGTGGGTGAAAAAACGGCCAAGCTAGTTGGTAAATTGGTGCAGTTTAGAAAAATGAAACGTAGTGAATTAACGGTTGATAATTATGAGTTACGTGATTATCTAGAAGGTGTTGAATTTTACGATAATGGTGATGAACAAGTAGCGGTAGCACGGTATGGAAACGGTAAAGGTCGGTTTATCGACGTGTATAATAAATCAACTGAATCAACCGAAACAATCGAGCAAGACTTAACAAGAAAAGGGTACCCACGAGAAAAAATAGACTGGGACAATCCTAAGTTGCGACGACGAGATGATATAACGGGTTGGGGATAAAAATGGGCAAAAGCAAAAAAGTAAATCAAAAGCCATTAATATTTGCCGCGGATAGTGAGGCGCAAACGGCATGGAATGATAGCGAGCTAAGTGATGAAATTGAGTTAGGATTGAAAAAGCGGGCTAACGAAATCAAGCACGAATTGCTATACCAACCTAGCGCAAAGTTAAAAATTGAGTTAAAGCGGCTGGAAAAAACAATTACTGCCAAAAGCACTGGTCTGTGTAATGAAATGAATACTTATCTGTTAGGGTACTGTGAAATTGGCACTGGGAAGCGAGCAGCCAATTGGTACCAAAAACGCGTTAATGAGTACGGGGTTGAAGCAGCCCAAAATCTTTGGACGGACCAGTATGTCAGATATTGGTATAAACCAGAACCAAAGGACGAACCATGGCAAGCAATGTTGAATGATATGGTGAAAAAGTACCGGGATAAAATTGGGGACGGTAAACGGTGGTATGCAGTAATTTATTTTCATAATCTGGACTACGACGCTCAAAACCTGCTGCAACATATCGTGGAGCAGGATTTTGAAAAACCATTTAGTGATGTAAGTGTTTTGCATAACGGCAGCTTATATAGTTTGTCATTCATGTATGACGGCTGCCATTTTGAGTTACGCGACAGCATGAAAATTTATAATCAATCACTGGCAAAACTGGGGACTAACGTTGGGTGGCCAAAAAAGACGGAAGACGCGACCTACCGTTGGGTCGATCTAGAAACCGAGCAAGACGTAGTACAGCATGAACTATACTATTTTAAGCACGACATTGCCGTGTTAGCGGCGATCATGCGGAAGCATCTGGAAAAGTTTCCCGGCAAGTTACGTTTAACGGCAGCTGGGTATGCTGAAGCGGATTTAAAAGCGACGGTTAAACAAGACGACGAAAAGTTTAATACACAACACTATCGAGCCTTATTTGAAGCAAAGTATACCGACGAACAAGAACGTTATTTGCGGCATGCTTATTTTGGTGGTTTCGTCTACGCAAATTACAAACTCGTGAATCAAACGGTCAAACGTGGCTTAGTCGGTGACGTTAATTCGTTGTATCCTTCCGTAATGCTTAATCGTAATTACCCGAATTGGGATAGCTTGCGTAAATTGACGGAAACAGCATTTAAGCAATTGGATTTGCACGACTACAATACATTTGCGGTCGTGACAATCAAAATAAAAAAGCTGCGGTTGAATGCCGACGGTGTGCCCTGCTTTCCAAAAAAGTCAGCGTTTGGCATGTCACGGGAAATTTTTAGTGAACAAGACTTAGCCGACGACACAGTGATTTTAACGAATTTTGATTTGTACTGGATCATGCAAAATTACAAACTAGAATACGAGTATGTAACGGGGGTTATTGCGCGCAAGGCAATTAATCACCCGTTTACGTCATTCATTTTAAAACACAAGGCCGAGAAGGAACGAGCAGTGCAGGCTGGTAACAAAGTTGATAAAATGATTGCAAAAATCCATTTAAACTCAACGTATGGCAAGTTTGCCCAGCGAAAGATTACCACAAAAACCGTCTTAATGCGCAATAGTAACGGAACGATTGGGTTCACGGAAGAACCAGACCTAAACGCAAACCCGACTGATCATAATATTCTAATCGCAGTATTCATCACCGCGTTTGCGCGTGACGTATTACTAAGCATGATCGAAATTTTGAAGCACGAAGACAAAGCGACGTTCTATTACTGCGATACTGATTCGGTGCATTTTGGGTATACGGGGGAATTGGATATTATCAAAGACGACGAACGAATTTTTCAGGAGCTGCATATCCCGTTTGACCCGGCCGAATTCGGCAAATGGAAGCCGGAGCAGCATATGACGAAAGCCCGTTATCTGGGTAGCAAACGTTATTGGGAAGAGGACCCGACGTTAGGTGAAGCAATTATTAAAGGGGCTGGGATCCAAAAAGCCGGTAAGGCATATTTAGCTAACCTGGGAATTAGTGCATTCGCTTATCGTGAAGATAAAGCCTTGATCGTGCCATTTACCGTTTCAAAAAAGGTTCGAAACGGGGTGAAAATCTACAATTCAACGAAATTAATTGAACCAACACCAGCACAACGAAAAATGATAAAAAATCTTTGATTGATAGTTGACAATCAACAGTCAATAACATATAATATAATTGTAGCAAGGAAGGAAATAAGAAAAAAGCCTACCGAGCTAATAAGTTGTAATAGCATAGTATAGAATAAAATAATTTGGAGGTAATTATTATGCCATTAACTGTATACGAAAAGAACGGCGTTAAGGGTGGAATGAACGCAATCGTTATGGGTCACATTGATTTTAATGTTTTGAACGAGCCACGGACGCCAAAGGCCACGAAGTTAGTACCGGACCCTAAGCCAGAATACGTCGTAGCCTTGACTGACTTTAAGATTCAGGGCGACCTGGAACTAGTTAAGGCGTTGCAGGAAACGGCTTACGCAGACGGTCAAAAGATTAGCCTGCGTGATAAAAGCCCCTTCCCACCGGTAGTCTTCGGGGTTGACAACCGTAAGGCTACGGCACCAGAACTGATTGCCGAAGGCAAATGTGTCAAGGCGGGCACACTCGTGCAAGTTCATGTACAAACCTTTGATACACCGCTAAACGTCGGCTGCGGGTTTGACGCGTTGAAGTTTGCAACGACGTTGGAAGAAGTGCCAGTTGTTGATGCCGGTGGATCAGTTAGCGCCAGTGTGTTTGACGCTTTCAATGACAAGCAAACCGAACCGGTTGATTGGGAATAATGAGTGAACCCAAGCGGGCGGGCGTAACGCCTGCCCTTTTTTGATAAGGAGGACGAGAAATGCGATTAGATAAACTGGAACGCCGAATATACAAAACACGCCGCAACCGCTTAGGCAAAGATACTGACGAAAATTTGTATGGTGATAACTTTGGTCTAATGGAACAAGACTATTACCGTATTTACAATGATTATTTGACAAATTTAGTTTTAAACTTAATCACCTACGAAAATGCACCCGACACGTTAGACGAGCGGTTTTTGGAATTTAACTTACGTTACTACGGTTTCGCAAGGGTTGGCGGCCTCGATCAAGATAATGTGTTTGTGTTAGGGCAGAACCAAAACGGCGAATATGGGTTGAACGCTTTGGGATCCTTAATTGATCAATCAACGATACCTAACCCCTTTTCCGTTGACGACAAGACTAAAGAATTGCCTTATTTAACGCGTATGAATTACCGGGAGCATGAAGCGGGGTATGTAACGTTAACCAATAAATATAACTATTACCTGTCTGGGTTAATGAGTACCTTCACGGATATTCAATTGATCGATCGCGTCAGCAAGTCGTTAGCGAAGATTAAAGCCAGCGAAATGCGCAACGTTGACCTGATGAAACAGCAGTTTATTGGCTTGACGAAAAATAAGAACTTGACGGCTAACCAGGTTTACCAACAAATTCAAGAAGGCCAGTCTTTCATTGGAATTGATGAGGACCTGGGGGATATCACCAGGGTGTTAGACGTAACAGACTTTAACATTCATGACTATCTGGCTTCGCTCAAAACAGCATGGAATAACGAGGTTTCCGAGTTACTAACCATGTTAGGTATTAACACGGTTGGGGTCGATAAAAAAGAACGGCTGGTTTCAATGGAAGCCGAAGCTAACGCGCAGCTTACTGAAGCAAGCGCGAACGTGTACTTGCAAGCCCGCAATCAGCAACTGGAAATTTTGAACGAAGTGTTGGGTACTAAGATTGAAGCAACTTTCAACCAACAAGCATTTCAACAGTTAGTTAAATTACAAGACGCCGGCTTAAATACTGAAAACTTAGATCAAGAGGAGGACGATTAACATGATTAGCAAAGCAGCATACGAAATGAATAAATCTTACGCCCAAGCAATCAGCGAGGCGATTAACGATTACTACGAAGGTAGCGATTATAAGAATATTTCAGAAATGGTCAAAGCATTTAACGCAGTGGAACCAGACGCGCCAGTATCTGAAAGTACATTCCGCACGTGGCTGCATCATAAGTCGGTGCCTGACTTGTATTACGTAGTCCGCTTGGCAGAATTTATGGATATGGATCTGTATGATTTGATTTACAGCCGAAAGGAAGACGAATAAATGGCTAAATATACGATTGAGTTAGGATCCATGGTTTCGGCTCACGCCCACCTAATGTCGACACAAGGCGACGATAGGATTTTGAATATCAGCGACGGTAGCGGCTACGAAAAAACTTTTAACATGCCGGAGTTTGTTTGGTTATCACCCAACGAGGTAATCGAAAAGTATGCGAAATCGTTTATCGATCGGCATGTTGGCACGGGGTTACAAGAGAGTATTACCGATAATGAAGACATGAACGCGGCCATTTACGACCGGTTTTGCCAAACGTTGATTCGGCATTTCTGGGGTTATGAAATTGGGCAAGAAAACCCGTTATATTTCTTGACGTTGCTGCGCAGCTGCCTAGACATGTATCTGCCAATCTGGTATCAAGGTTATCAGAAACTTTTTATCGACAAGGCACAATGGATCACGAATGTTAACGACGGCACCAGCTTAACAGTTTCAAAGTCGGACGCAGCTGGTAACAGCAAGCAAGCATCAATCGCCGGAAACGCGGACACACCGCAAAACGAACTTGACTTTAAAATGAATACCGGGGATCCAACTGACGATTATAATTTCCATTATGCCAGTGACGTCAACGGCGCTAAGTCGACGGGCAGCACAACGAATAGCGCGAACGGGACGTCGAACACAACGACGCATAGCGAGGGCCGGAACGCGGTTATCACGGACTTACTGAACAAAATGTTGACTTACACGAACGGTATTTACTTTGATTTGTTTGATAAACTAAAGGCGGAAGGGCTGTTCATGTTTGTAAACTAACATAAACAACCGTTCATATTCGTAAACTAAGGAGGGCAATAAGATGTCAAAATATAACGAAATTGCAGAACTACTAATTGACGCCGGGTGTGATGCGGAAAACATTGAGGGGTTGGTTAAGAGCCTTTGCCAGGCAATGAATGGCAACGCGGTGCTGCCGGTTGGGATTGCGGTGGCGATTTACCTTAAAACCCTGGCGCAGAGGTTATGCGACGATAACGACGCAGGAATAAATCTGGCCGTGCTGCTGGACTTGACAGATGCTTACAACGTTGACATTCACAGCAAATAGAATTAATGGAGGTATGATTATGAACGATATTGAAAACATGTTGATTGAAAATGACTGTGACGCAGAAACGATTGCTACTATTGTCAATGACATTAAGACGGTAGCTGATGAACATTCAATTATGCAAGATAGCATTGCCATGGCAATCTTACTCAAAGTATTTGCAGGGATTGGCACCGACGATCGCGACGACCAGCTAAAGATGATTTTTGATATAGCCGACTGCTACGACATTAACATTCATTAAGTATCTGTGTTATAATAGAATTAACTGATTGGGACTAAGTGAGTACCGACGTGGGTTTCGACGGGTTAAACCGGCCGCGCGGTTGGGCTTGAAACGCCGCCCTTTTCCCAATTGGTGCCGGCGGCTGCTAGGTATTTACCTAGTGGCCGCTTTTTTGTATTTCCATGCTATAATGGAGGTAATCGAACAAGGAGGTTAATTTATATGAGCGACAACATTAACGATATTTTGCACCTAGACCCCAACGAGGTGGCAAAGTTTGACAAGATTATGAACGAAATCAACGGTTACATGGACTGGCATAAAAATCAGGAAACACCACCGACCATTGACGAACTCGATCAGTTTCACAAAACTTGGTTTTATAATAATTGGTCGGTTCGGTTCCGCCGGTTGGCGGCCTTTACCAACCTGGGAACTCGCGGCGTAATCGCAATTCCGAATACAACGTTTGAAGAGTGGTTATGGTGGTTTCACGAGTGGGCTGAAGCGCTGACTGACGATTATAACGAGTTTAAGAAAATGGTCTACGAGGCCCTCTTAATGATTCAAAAGCACTTGGAAGCAATCGACAAAGTGCTGCAAAATCACGAGCAACGGATCACGAAGATTGAGAACGACATTAAGCAAATCAAGCAGGAAATCAAGCAATTGGGCGACGAAATTACCAATGTTAAAAAAGATATTAGTAATATCCATAATCAAATCACTAATATCCAGCAACAATTAGGTAGTAACAACGACGCCTTGCAAAAGATTCTGCAACAGCTAAAGCAGATTGGCGTTTGGAATCAGACCGGCGGCACAATTTTTGAAGGTCAATTCGCGCCTGGAATGGGCATTGCCGGTGGTAACATTAATGTGTTTGGTGGTACGCAAGACGGTGGTTCCTGGATTCGGACTAATAACGGCCAGACGGAAAACGACATCACCGCCGGCATTTAAGGGGGTATATTGCATGAGTTTACTATTAATTAGAGGTCGCTTTGATTCATCAGGCGTTTATAGCGCCAAGCAGGAACAAGGTGTACCGGCATGGCGGACCGGCGACGGTGGAATTAACAACAAGGCGAATTGGTGGGGCGGCCCGAACACGGACGAAAACGAAGCCTTTTACTGGTCGCTGGTCGGCAATCACGCTTATATTCAATACGGAAAAAACCAACGCGCGTGGGCGGGCTGCCGGGTGATTGACGAAAATTTGACTTGGACCAACGAACGCCAAAATCCAGACGGCAGTGTTGATTGTGACGTTACGGTTGATATTGGTGATTACTGGGGGCGAACAACGGATTACTTTCATGGATCAGTACCCGTCGTGCATACAGTTAAAGTCGGCAATCAAACGGTTACAACTTATTCCGGTGGGACCGGTGATGCTTTCCAAGTAGCGGCAAACCCTAGTCGTATTACAAAGCATTTAACTATAGCCCCACAAAGTTATAGTGATAGCATTCAGTTATACATGAATGTTCACTACCCGACGGGCATTTTTCCAGACGCCCACTTTGAAGCCGGTTTGACCCTTTACAACCCCACGCCACCCGCTTACATTCCAATGGCGACGCGCAAAAACGGGCAATGGCTTAACTTAAATGATCATAACGGGCACATTCTGATTCGGCACGGGAGCTGGCAAGACCGCAGCAAGGAGTTATTTACCAGCCAGCGTCAGGAAAATCAGGGTCACAACCGGATTCGCCGCGGTGGTACGTGGTTACAGTTGCCAAAAATGTAATTTGCAATTAATGTCGATTGATAGTAAAATAAAAGTAACGAAAGGAGTTAATAATAATGTTAAAAATGATTGACGTATATTCTGGCTCGCCGCGTAGTTTCGCGACCGACCCTGAAACTGACATTACCATGATTAAAGCAACGCAAGGCACTGGTTATGTCAACCCTTACTGTAATACTGACTGGGACGCCGCCAAAAACGCGGGCAAACTATTGGGCTTGTATCATTACGCTGGCGGCGGTGACGCCGTTCGTGAAGCGGACTATTTCATTAATAATATTAAAAATTACGTCGGCCAAGCCGTTTTAGCCCTGGACTGGGAAAAGGACCAAAATGCCGCTTGGGGCGTTAATAACTGGTGCCGCCGGTTCGTCGATCGCGTTCACGAGCTGACGGGCGTCTGGCCGCTGATTTACGTTTCGCAATCGGCGATTGATCAAGTTGCTAACTGTTCAAATACTTGCGGTTTGTGGGTCGCCCGGTATGCTTATAACCAACCGTTAAACTGGGACTACAAAGGCGCTAACTTCAGTGTCGCACCGTGGAGTACCTTCACCATTCATCAGTTTACGGGTACTGATATGGATCGCAACATGGTTAATACTGATCGCGAAGGCTGGTTACGCCTGGCGAAAGGTGACGGTGGCGCGGCCCCTTCCCCAGCACCTCAACCAACGCCAAAACCAGCACAAACCCCACAGCCAAGCTCGGCGCAGAACACCTGGAAAGATGAGCTTGGGGATACCTGGCACGCTGAAGACGGCAAGTTTACGAGTAACACGCCGTTACACCTGCGTTGGGGCGCGAGACCTTCAGCAAGTGTGATTGCGGTCCTGCCAGCGGGCAGTAAGGTTAAGTATGACGCCTGGTCGCGCGGTAGTCAGTTTGTTTACATTCGGCAGCCTCGTGGCAATGGTCAATTCGGCTACGTCGCGGTTCGTGATGCTAAGACTGGCGAAGCCTACGGCAAGTTTGAATAATGTATAATAGGAGGTAAGCGAAAATGTCACGAATCATTAGTTACGACGGTGACAAGTTTAAGTGTATTGATTGCGTTCCTGAATGGTCTGTTTATCACGATATTTACGTCGCTAAACACCCGCACGCTGACGTACACGGGCGACTATATCAAGCTATTAATACCAATTGGAACGGAGAAGGCATTATTAAACATCTGTACGCGTATTCGCAAAACCGCGGGTATTTACGAACTAACCTGCCGGTACGACCAGCAGATAAGCAGCGCTGTGTGTTAATTCATAGATTGGTATATTTGACATGGTGCAAGCAGCTGCCCCAAGGTTACCAAGACTTAGATATTAATCATATTGACGAAGACAAATACAATAATACCTTTTCGAACCTGGAGTTAATCGACCACGCCGCTAACTGTAATTACGGGGACCGCGGCAAGCGACAACTTGAAACCCTTATTAAAAATGGCAACACGTCACGGGTCGTTGCATTCGACACGAAGTCAATTCAAGAGTATCATTTTGATACGATTCGCGAATGCGCCAGAACGCTAAACTTAGACCGACGATCAATTTACCGCTGCCTAGCTGGCCATCAACGGCACCATCACGGTTTTCTCTTCTGCCGAGAAGACGGCCCTGTAACTAAATAACTTTGTTAAAGCGCCTTGCGGGGCGCTTTATGTTATAATAGGAACATAAAGTTAATTTTTAATTTTTCTTTTCTAGAAAGGAGAACTTAACCATGCAACAAAATGTACAACCTACGACTAACACGGTCGGCAACATTCGGGACCGTCGGACCTTATTCTCTGGTCAGGCGCAAACCCGTCAATATACTGACGCTGAAAAGCCGGTCATGTTTAAGAACCGCGATAACAAGCAACTGGGCCAAAACTGGGACGATCCTAAAATCGCCGGCATCTTGGCCCAAGATAACCAAAACTAAGGAGGTTTTAAAAATGGCAATTAATACCGAATTACTAGATTCCCTGGGTGATAGCACGCTCGTGCAAGCAATTGGCGCTTTGTACGACCTTGGCGAAGACGCGACGCCACTGTTAGCTGACCACCTGGAACAAATGACCGACGTGCAAGACCGGACGACGGCTTTGCTGAGCGCAACGAAAGACCTTTATGCTGCTTACAAGGAACAAGCGCAGGCGCTGCAAGCCCAAAAAGACGCCAATGTCAAATTGATGTACGACGCCACGCAACGCGGCCTGAAGACGGATAACGCAATCAAACGTGAAGAACAAGCCCAAAACGACCAGTTTGATTCGGAACTGGCGAACATTGAGCTTAGCACCGAAGACTAAGGAGGAATAACGATATGCCACAATCAAAACTTGCTAAGGCCACGACGGAAGCGCTGGGCCACCCCGTTACTGACGATCAGATTTTCAAGAATGCCCTTGATTCAATGGGCCCAGAAAACAATTTGCCAGGCTATCACGCCGGGGACAACTTTGTCCCTTACGGTCAGTCCTTCTTGAACAACCCGGAAACCTACTTTGATTACTTGAACACAATTGCCGTCAAGTACGGTCTTGTTTTCATCAAGCAATCGTTGGCGCAGAATCCTCTTTATAACTTTAAACGCGGTCAGATTCCTTATGGTGGTAAAATTGAATCCGTTGTTTTCGACACGATTTCCCCAAAGGTTTACCGACCAGACAAGATTACCGGTTCCGAAAGTCCCTTTGCGCAAAACTTTGGTCGCGTTGTCGGCAAGACCTACACCCAATGGTTCGACATTGAAAGCTCGAACACAATTGTCGACACCCAAGACACCATGTTCTTCCAAAACTTGCAACAATTCCACGATTTTGTCTATGGCAAGATTGCGCAACTGGTTAACGGGGCCGTTCTGGATGAGTTCTACCACACCAAGCTAACGTTGAGTAAGTCGTTGGCCGACGGTATGATCGCTAAGACCACTGTCGACAACGTTAAGGAATTGCAAAAGCAAATTCTGTACTACGCTCGCCGCTTCCAATACTTTAGTCGCGACAATAACTCAATGGGCATTAATCAGGCGACTCACGTTTCCGACATTGAAGTGCTGGTGCCACTGAAGACCTCGATCGACATTGACGTCGACTTTGTAGCTAATGCCTTCAACCCGGAACTATTCAAGGCAACGCAGGTCCACTTTACCGAAGTTGATGCTTTCCCAGACGTGTGGACTTACAACACTGATCACACGGTTACCAGCGACGACATTGACAAGGGCTATGTTGATGGCCGCGTTCACCCCGTTGGTTCTGTGATTAAGAAGGGCTCGATTGCAACCGCTAATGCAACGGACGCTGAACAGACGTTGATTGGTGATAAGGTTGGTGCGATCGTGCTTGACCGCGACGCTTTGCAACTCTGGGACGCCCTGCCGTTGACGCTTTCGACGATTAACAACCCGAAGAAGCGTTACACCAACATCTTCCTGAACCAAAAGACAGCCTTGATGTTCGTGCAAGCGCTGAACAGTCGGGCTATTATGCTGAAGTAAAAAGGCCGAAACAATGCTATAATAAAAGGGTAGGAAAAATAATTCCTATCCTTTTTTTAGTGCTAATTTAAGGAGGTTCTTATTATGCGAACGACACGAGCCGGTTTTACCGACGAAGATTTTTACGGGTCAAATGACACCGACGTGGTACACTTTCGGTATCTGCACAAACTATTGCGACAAGTACCAACAATAACGTTGAGCGACGTGCCCGACGGCAAGTTTACCCAATACGTTGACCACGAAGCCACCGCGTCAAAGTATGGTTCAAATACCTATAAGACGACGGTAACGACAATGAACTATGATCATACTGTTAGCGATCACGTGTTTAACCCGTACATTGACCCGCAGTTAGACAAGCATTACCAAGACGTTGTTAAGCCGCAAGTTGACCGGTTAGACAAGCGGATTGACGATTTAACCAAAGTGGTTAAGCAGCAAGGCGATGCCATTACGGCGTTGCAAAGTACCGTTCACGATCAAGGCGAGTCCATTACGGCGTTGCAAAGTACCGTTCACGATCAAGGCGAGTCCATTACGACTTTGCAGACACAGTACAGTGAACAAACCAAGCAATTGTCCGCCCTGGACAAACGGTTGGCTGCACTGGAACACCCAGAACCTACTAAGTAAGGAGGAAAAATTTTATGCGAATTGACGACAAACGCTTTTACCCTTCCAACTGGCAAGACTTTATTCATAAGGGCGCCATTACCGAATTGTTTAAGGCGGTCCCAGAAATTAACATTCCCGATCTTAATGCCAGCACGATTGACAAGGTGGAATACCAAAAAGACGCGAATGGCGAGTATCGTATGCTGGTCGACTATACTGATCAAGACGGCGTTAGCCATAACACAGTCTTAAATCCCGCGATTACGCAACGGGTGATTGCATTAGCTAATCAAGAAGTCGTTAAGCATTTCTTGTATACCCAAAACGGGCAGGATATTAATATCCAGACTATGAAATTTGTTGACGACAAATTGCGGCTGCAGCTGGTTGACGGCCAATCCATTGAATTAGACTTAAAACCGCTTGTGCCGCGAATTAACGTCATTGGCCCTGACGGTGAAATTCTGCAAAAGGATCTTAATTATCAGGTTGGCGACGATTCAATTATCTTTGTTGACCTGCACGGCAACGAAACCAAACTCGATTTTAAGAAGTTGGTCCACGTTGCTGACTACCAACAAGACCAACAAGCGATTGCCAAAAAGTTTACTGACTTTGACGATAAAAAGCTCGACAAAGACGAATTCGACCAGTTCAACCTGACCAACCAGGCGGCCCTGGATAAAAAGGAAGACAAAACCGATCACGCCAAAGACGTTGAACGCTTGCAGGGTGAAATTGTAACGAAGGCAGAAAAAGTCTACGTTGACGACCAATTCAAACTTTACGTGAAGTTGGTCGACTTTAACACCTTCAAGGAAAAGATTTTAGCTACCGTTGAAACCAAAGCGGATAAAACTAAAATGGCCGCCGAATTGGACAAGAAGGAAGACAAGACCGCCCACGCCCAAGACGTCGCCGACTTGCAGCAGCAAATCAATGACCGCACGACCCACGCGGAAACCGACGCGGCGTTAACTAAGACCGTCAAGCAAATCAAAGACTGGGCCGAACCGATTCATGCTGACTTGCAGCAGGCTTTAGGCACGAAAGTTAACACGGTGCTGTTTGAAGACCTTAAAAAACGCGTCGAAGACATTAATTCATTGAAAGTAAGCAAGGCCGATTATGAACGGGACAAGGCCGGGTTTGCCACGATCGAGCAACTGGGCGACTACGTGACCCGCCATTACTTGTCACAAAATCACTACACTAAGGCCGAAGTTGATGCCCTGCTATCTACGAAGGTTGGTCAGGCCGCGTTGGCCAACTTGCAAAAATTACTGCAAGAACAAATTGATACTAAGGCGAACGCCAGTGACGTTAAAGCCGATCACTACACCAAAGCCGAGGTTGACGCGTTGATTAAGACCGCGCAAACGACTAATAACCGGGTGTTCATGCCTTACACTGCGGAAGACGGTAATTGGCATGTCAAGTTGGTACAAATTAATTCTGACGGTTCCGTGACCGACGTCGTTAAACCTAACGATTCTTCAACTAACGTCACGGAATTGTAACAGTGTGGTATAATAGATTTGTAATAAAAATTTAGGAGGTTTCTCTAATGACATTACAATTAGATATTGATTTAGGTGTTAAGGCCCAAGGCCCCAAGGGTGATCGTGGCGAACAAGGTATTCAAGGGGTTCCGGGCAAAGGATTCTCGATTACTAAGACTTACGCAAGCGTTGACGCCATGAATGCCGACGTTGCCAACCTGGCTGAAGGTGATTTTGTTATGATCGCCTCTAACCCCGAAGACCCCAACAATGCAAAACTCTTTACTAAGCAAGGCGACGCAATGAAAGAAATTGCCGATCTTTCCGGTGCCCAAGGTATTCAAGGGCCACGCGGTGAGCAAGGTGTCAAGGGCGACGCCGGGGAACAAGGTCCACAAGGTATCCCAGGTGAAAAGGGTGCTACCGGTGAGCGTGGCCCACAAGGTGAAGCCGGTAAGATTTACAAGCCTTACGTGACCGAAGACGGGAACCTGCACGCTAAGTTAATCAACCCAGACGGCACTGATGTCGCTGAATAACGCAACGTTTTTTAAAGCGTCGCTTAACTAACTACTTGTTAGCGGCGACGCTTTTCTTTTTTAAGGAGGTCTAACACTCATGACTTTACCATTAAATTTATCTTTATTTACGCACGTTTTAAACAGCAAAACCGTAACGGGCGACCTGAACGAACTCACGACAAGCGGTTTTTACTACGTGCAACAACCGACTAACTCACCAACCACCGCGTGGGTCCACGCGATCGTTAACTCTAGCGACGACAAAAAACACGTGATCCAATTGGTGTTGCCTGACAACGGCAGCGAAGGTGCCTATTATCGCGACCGAACTACCGGTAGTTGGTCTTCCTGGAGCAAACTTGTCACCATGGATCAGGTCACTGCTGAAATAACACGCTTGTTAACAACGGCCGAGTTTTAAGGAGGTACTACAATGACTGAAAATCCAATTGTAAAAATGGCTGATAGCATTCGCGCCAAAACGGGGACCACCAATAAATTTACCCTTCCAGAAATGGCATTAATAATGAATGTTTCAAGTAATTTTCCCGACTTTTCCTCTACCGTTACGGTCAGCAAAAACGGGTCCAGTCAAGCCCTAAACACCACAATTTCAGTAAATGGTGGGGATACGATTGAATTCACGTTTAACTACACCGTCACTCATACCGATCTGCTTTGGAAATTAAGGAACAGCAACGCTAAATTACCATTTTCACTGCCGGTCATTAAGTATCAAGATAGCGATTGGACGAATAAAGCAACCGCGCAAACGATTCATATTTTAAGAGAAAACGGCAGCGAACTCATTGCGTCAATTAGCATTGCCGCCGGTGATACAAACTATTCATACGTTAATAAGTACATCTATCCACAGCTTACGGATTCAATTGCGGAATACTTGATGACCGGTCGGCCGATCATTGTTAAGTATGATAATGTCGGTTCTCATGATAATTTAAAAATGAGTACCGACGCTACCTTGCAACTATGGTTATACCAAAATTAGAGTTAACTGGCACTGGCCGGGCCGTTCTGGCCTGGCTTTTAATATATGGAGGTGTTTTGCATGAAACAGAAAAAATATATTGACGTTTCCCAGTTTCAGCAACCAGAGTACCCGGTAACCTTTATTATTGGGGCCCGTGGGGTTGGGAAGACGATCAGCTCATTATCACAGAAACTAAAAACTAACTGGAACAATCACACAATGTTCATCTACCTACGGCGATACCAAAGCGAAATTGAAACGGCCAGTTTTAACCTGGCACTCTTGTCAAAACTGGTTGGCCATACGGTTACGCGTGATTGGGCCACCGACAAGAACGGCAAGAAGGTGGATTGCCTGCTCGTTGACGGTACGGTCGTCTGCTATCTGCTGGCGTTATCGACGGCCGCCAAGTATAAATCGAATGATTACTCTGACGTTACCGAAATCATTTATGACGAATTTATCGACCCACGCGGCCGTGAGTTGAAAAACGAAACGAAACTTTTTTTGAATTTCGCCATGACGGTCTTTCGTGACTTCACTAAGTATCACGCCCTATTCTTGGCCAACGCGACGAACCTTTACAATTGCTACTTTTTAGATTTCATGATTATGCCGAAATACAAAATCACTAAATTCTCAAAACTTGGGATTAAAATTGTCATGTATCAAACGTCAGACGCCCTGAATTCTGAACACTACAATAGTATTCTGGGTAAGCAGGTCTTGCGTCTGGAGGGTGAAGATTCTTCCAGTTTGGCTAACCGTTTCGATAACGCCTTTGACGATTTCATTTCCAGCCTGGACAAATATGCCAAGTATCAAATGACCATTCACCTGGGCGGTGCGGCTTACGGCATTTACACCGACCTTGATTTTATTATCATTTCAACCAAGGTTGACCCCGCATATCCAGCCAAGTACGCCATGACTTACGACGACGCGTCTAACGACGTTCCAATAATTGACCCTATGCAGACGAATAACTTCATTGCGGCTTTCAAACGGGGGCAGTTACGGTTTACGGACGTTAAAAGCCGGTCAAAATGGATTAAATTCTTTAAGCACCCACGAATTACAGGAGGCGATTTATAATGTCAACCATGGTTGAACGCAAAAACTACGCCGCGCAGTGCCTATTGGCGCGCGGCTTAAACAAGACGACAATCATTGCGATTCTGTGTAACGGTTATCACGAAAGTGGCGGATCATTTTCCCCAACGCAGCATCAAATTGGTGGCAGCGCCTTTGGGATTTGGCAATGGGATCACAATCAACGCCAAGGTGAAATTATCAGCTACGCGCGCAGTCATTCAGAAAAAGATGCCATTAAGTGGCAATGTAATTTCCTTGTCGACAACCGGCCTAACCAATGGATTGCTCATGCCGGCATTTCTTGGAACGACTTTTTGCATAACACGGGTAATCGCGACTGGAAATGGCTGACCTGGGCGTTTTGTGTTTCCTGGGAACGCCCTGGGGTGCCGCTCATGCAAAGTCGGTACAACGCTTATAATAAAGTTATGCCAATCGACTGGGGCAATGGCGGCGGTGACGGTGGTTCTAATATTGGCGGCGATACAAAACCACCGGCGGCAACGAGAAAATACCCGACCATGAAGCAGTGTATGGCGCTCTATGACAAAATGCACCCGCACAACAATAAACCCGAAAACCCTGATAACAATAAGCCCAACCCCGGCGGTGGCGGCGCAGTTGGTGGTTTTGATAACAAACCCTGCCTAGCTTACTATAACGCCCACCACGGACACCTCTACTACTCAATGCCTGGCCGGGCCGGTGTGTATTCGGGTCGCAGTGCTGATTGCTCAAGTTTTGTCAGTTATATGCTGCACCTGGGTTATCACGACAACAACACGATCTTATATACAACGGAATCCTTACACGATCGCTTAAAAGGTCTTGGCTATCATTGCTGCGAAGAAGGCGCCGTTCGCGTGGCTCATCAACCATTTAAAACGGGCGACGTCATTATATTAGGACGGCGCGGCGGCAGCCTGGGTGGCGCTGGCCATACTGGGATTTGCTTGGATAGCCCAAAGATTTTCGATTGTAACTTTACTAGCAATGGCCTTAAAATATACGCGTCTGGCCAAGCCTTCCTTAACTGGAATTACGCTACAAACTATTGGTATCACTATACAAAATAAGGAGGTTATTCGTATGTCTGAAATTCCTTACATTGCAATTGACGACTACGTTAGCGACTTGAAAGCAAGCGACGACGCCGTTTTTACTGGCACCGGTTCACTGGTCGTTCCATTTACCATGATCGATATTTCTAGTGAATCTCACTTTTCACATTTAAAACCTAACGAACACGCCTTTGTGTCATGGCTGCCACTATACGACGACTATTACTGGTTATTTCAATGCCAAGGCGACCTCGTTTTTGATAAAGAGGAGGCTCACCCCGGGCACATTAATTTGTATGGTCAAGGCCAGACTTTAACGAGCAATGGTCCGTTTAGTTTCTTCTATTCAGCCGTTAAAAAGCCGTTTCGCGTTGATAAAATCTCAATGACCCGTCATGCCTGGCCCTTCACGTATGCCTCGCGGCAAGCCCGGACCGGCGATATTAATCACGTCAATCTGCTTGACATGCGCGATCAAGACGGTTTGGTGGCCATTGACGATCAGTTCGGTCAATACATGGACGACGTACAAACTGACGACTTGATTCGGTTGAACTTGGGTGAAATGTTGGGAGTTGACGGCTTATGACCAAAAACCTATTTGCTGACGTTTCCAGTCACCAACCCGAAACCCTTAACTACTTTCAACAATTAAAAAATGCTGGGTGTAAGGGAGTTGTGGTAAAATTAACAGAGGGGACTAACTACACAAACCCCAAGGCTAAAAATCAAATTGCGCATTCGAAGTCATTAGGTATGAAAGTTTCCGCGTATCACTTTGGCCGCTTTACATCAGTATCAGGCGCCCAAGCGGAAGCCAACTACTTTTTGCACAGCTTAAAAGCACACGGCGTTGGCACTGACGCCGTTGTCGTTAACGACTTTGAAACAACTCACGCCAGCGTCGCGGCGCTAAACGCGTTCTATGGCCCGTTAGAAGCAGCTGGGTACAAAAATATTTGCGTTTACTCAATGCGTTCATGGTTTACCGCCGGCTATTTTAACGGTGTGAGGGGTCTGAAGTGGGTGGCGGAATATGGGCGTTCCAATTGTTCTGTCAAATGCGACGCTTGGCAATACACCAGCACTGCAATGATTGCTGGCGTGGCGACTGACATGTCCTGGGACTACAATGGCTTGTTTACCACCGGTTCAGGTAGTACCACACATTCGCAAAGCAATAGCGATCGCGAAAATAATCACCAAAAAAATCAAACCGACGCCACGAAACTAGCTTATTGTTACAGTTTACAAAACTTGATTCTAATGCCGTTATACGACAAATGGCTGCATTAATGGAGGTTTTAACTTTGCTTACTTTAATTCGACAATCAACTGGCCAGCCGCTTTTTAGTTCTAATTCTATCTATGGTATCTTGGACCTGCTGTTGATGAATTGGGCTAATGATCAGGGTTTTCAACTTAGTTTCGATCAAGCCGCTGGCACGATCACTGTTAATGGCACGGTCTACTTGCTTGAATGGCACGACTTAGCCGGCAACCAACGAGGGGAGGTGATAATTGATGAATGAAATTAATTACTTTATTCTTGATGCTGACCATAACATTATTGATTCGGGACTAGAATTGGTTTACACGCTGCATCATTTTATTCGTGGACAGCAATTTGATACTCTTGGCATTGAACCCGCCGCGGCTGAATACGACTTAGAAATCCCCGCTACTGGCGCAACTGATGTCGAAAACGTTACGGTCGCTTACCCGGTGCATCAGCTTAAAAAAATTTATGTTGATGCAACCGCTTATTACCTTGCTTGCTACACCCTTGACCCCGGTTCCGATAAGGAGGTTTCCGAAAATGTCAATTGACCAATTTATTGCATTTACTGGTAACGGTCTAGACCAAACTAATGTCTTAATTACTTTCGCCTTGCTGGACACGGTGTTGGGCATTTCCCTGCATTTGCTCAATAAGCAACCGTTAATCTCGAATAAGTTCTTGTCTGGAATTACGCGCAACTTTGTTCCGGCCTTCTTGCCAGCGTTACTACAGTTTCTTGAAAATAGCCAACCCGGAACCCCGTTATGCTATGAATACGCTGAATTCTTTATCTTTGTCTGCGCGGGCTATTTCTTAGTTCAGAGTATCTTATGCAACCTGAATGGTTTAGGCACGCCATTACCAAGCTGGTTAACTAAATGGCTTACGAACGAATTAAAGGAAAAGGGGCTTAAATAATGACCAACCGACAACTTTCCACCATTACTTTATATGCCACCGTGCCGTTTGACGAAACATATAAACACGTTGTTAACTGGCAGAATAAAGACCAACTTGACAATTTTCTCAACTCATACCCGCATATCTCGGAGCAAACGTCGTATCAAAACTTAAACAAACCGATTCGGTGGGACACCATGAAAACTTACGAGCTGCACAGTCCACGCGGGAACGCCCCACAATTAACCGCCACGCTTAACGAGTTGACCTCGTTTAATTACATTAAAATTCATGACGTTGACCACAACGGCAACTGGCGCGACTACTACGCTTTTATTACTAATTTGGAGTATTATAACGACGGGTGTACCTTCATTTACTTTAGTATTGACAACTGGAACACCTATAAATTTAATGTTAACTGGCAGGACAGTCACGCCATGGTGCAACGGGGTTTCGTTAACGAAGTTAACAAGGCAGGGAACGATTTTTCCAACACCTTCAAAAAGGTCATGAATAACCCTGATGAAATTGGTGGCGACGGCTGCGGTTTCCTACGCGAAAGCGATTATATAGCTTTTCACCCTAAAATTGGTGATAAAACTTTTCGCTACGGTGACCCGAATGTCAAATTCGTGCTATTCACCTGCCAGCCTAAAGACGCCGCTACTGAAGCAGGGTCTTATCTGGGGTTATATTCACAATATCATTATTACTTTATTGCCTATAACCCAAGGACTATGAAACTCTACAACATTCAAGTTAAAGGCAAAACGATTTCCGCTCACAATGATACTTCGGTTAAGTCAGCATATCAGGCGTTAAGCAAAGTTAAAGAATTCGCCGGTAGCGATAGTTTAGTCGTTGACAGCGAACTTTATAACTACCTAGGCATTCCGTTCGAAATGAACGACACCACGATTAATTTCACTGACGGCAACGTCGCTCTATCCGAGTCCTCAACCTATTTGGTTAAATTGGATTCAACTGGGGCCGTTTTTCAAGCCGAAACTGGAAATTTTGCGTTTAGCCAAAACAATAAACTTACTCACGGTAGTAACATGTTTCAGCGGCTAGTTAATTTTTATCGCGACACATACGGCTTGATGTGCCCACTTAAACTAATGGGCGAACCCTTCTCAAAACTTTTCTTCACCGACGGCAAGGGCACTAATCTAAGTCTTGACCTGCTCAAATTCACTAATTTAGCAACCGACGGTATCACCGTTAAACGCTTTGGTTCAATCAGTGAAAATGGTCAAGAAACCTATTCGGTTAACCATTATAACCGTAGCTCAACCGCCGATCAAAACAACTACGTTACTTACGAAAACGCGCTTGCAATTGACAACGCCGCCCGTGACGTGCCAATCGTGCTTGATAACTACACCATGTATTTAAATGCCAACCGTAACCAACTAGCTAACGTTCGCGCTAACGCAAAAATGAATGAACGACTGGCTAAACAAGGCAATCTAATCTCACTGCAAAACACCAACCGATCATTAGCAACGTCACAAAACGTTAACGCCTATGAAAACGGCCGCCGAATGGGAATGGCTAAGTTTGACGCTGCTACCGGTGTCATTGGTGGCGCTGCCTCTGGTCTGATGCATGGCGGGTTAGTTGGTGGGCTGCTTGGCGGCGCCGGTGGCGCCATTCGTGGCGGCATCAACATGTATAAAACTGGGTATGCCAATGAAACCAGCGCTACGGCCCTAGCCATGAATAACGCTACCCAAGCGCAAAATGCCCGCGCTAACTACGCGTTCCAAAACGCTGTCGCCACAAATAATTACGAACAGACAATCCGTTCACAAAACGCGGTGCTGGCTGATGTTCGTAACCATAATGATCAAATCGCTCACCAGGGTAGTAACTACCTTGTTTCGTTCCAAGAAGGCAATTTCGGTATGCACTATCAATTATTTACATGCCAAGATTCAATCATGAAAAACGCCATGCTGTACTTTACTCTTTTTGGCTACGAGGTTAACCAATTCGGCCCAATCGAACCATGGTTCCACGTTAAGAATACGTACAATTACGTCAGAACCTCGAATTGTTTCTTATCCGGGTACCTGCCAACGTCAGCTACTAACACACTGGAATCCATGCTTGATAATGGGGTTACATTGTGGTCAACTGATCCTGAATCGCTTAGTCGTTTCGTCATTCGTGATCAAAAGTCAGATAACCTATTCAGCAGTAATAACCCGTTTGACTAACTTGCAAAATTTTGTTAAGTCTGCTACAATAAAAATAAGGTCAAGATTGCCTCACCTTGACCGGCTTTGATTTACACCATTTTGCTTTACCTTCCTGTAAATTTAAAACCACTAGCTTCCTGCTAGTGGTTTTTATTATTTGTGATATTCTTCAATTGCCGTTCCCAACGCTAATAATAACAACGCGCTTACCCAACCAAGTACGATCGCTAAAGACCCCTGGGCAAAGTTGATCCAGAATGCCCAACCAATACCGCCAATCGTTACTAGCAATGCGGCAATTGCTAAATAATATAATACATTTGACATTTTATTTATTCCTTTCCACATACTTGCGAATGCTTCTTACCGTTTGAAGTGCAAACATGAAAATCCATATTACGGCTACCCAGTTTGCTTTGATAAAATGATTTGTCATATACAAGTACACAAATCCGCCGCTTAACAGCGACCATACAATTGCTTTAATTGTTCCCATAATTCCCTCCTTGCTTGCTGCTGGCATTGTCAACCGTCTGATTATTTTCAGCTACCGTCGTTTGACTGCTGTAACTTTCGGTTATAGCTGATGATGAATTCGTCGTATTTGGTACATAATAACTATCATTATCGGTAGTATTATATTCTGGTTCCGAATCGTCAGAGTAAAATTCACCCATGTAATGATCATTATCTAATAATGGATCAGTTTCTGGCTGTGGGTTAAGGTGTTGTTTTTTATAATATTCTGCTTCCGCTGACCTCAAACCATTCTCGTCAACTGCCTTTTTGTATTCACCTCGTTTTTCATCTGACGGCGTGCTAATTGTAACACTGACTTTTGTATCTTTACCTTTATCTTTTTTTGCATCTGATTTTTTATGCTTTTTTGGTTTGCTGTTTGTTTGCGTTGTTACATTTTCATCTTTTACAACTGGATTAGATTGTTTCTGGCAAAAGGTTATGATTATTCCCGCCAAAAAAGTTATTGCAAGAATAATTACTATCTTCAGAATTTTTAACCCTTTGGCCCTTTTTGCCATGTGTTTGCTACGTCTCATTTTTCTGCAACTCCCTTGTAAATTTCTTTGTTTCGGTTTATCATTTTTGTT